>Ga0209405_1001251_pt1 | contig 18962 bp, 19 predicted proteins | sample COGITO_mtgs_1105_6_FD_184803 | JGI IMG/M metagenome (GOLD analysis project Ga0209405, IMG submission 184803) | Pelagic marine microbial communities from North Sea - COGITO_mtgs_110516 (SPAdes) (version 2) | ecosystem: Environmental > Aquatic > Marine > Epipelagic ...
ATAGCGCCAGAAACGTAATCTCTCACTACTATCTGACTATATTTATTCCAAGGAAATGCTACGCCTAATTTGTTTGAAAAAAATTCCATCATTTCTGGAGTATTACCAAAGATACCTTTAGCATACTCCGCATATTCTTTTTCTACATAATAATTTACTGCAATGTCCTTATAACTATCTTTTACAACCTCAAACGCTCCAACACCAAGAAAAACTAAATATGGTGCATGTTTTTGATCCATTTTCCAATAATCTGTTCTGTTTTCTTTTTCTTTAGTCTGACTAATTAATTCGCCATTAGAAAGTGTTACGTATTTATTAGGAACGGTAATGTAGATTTCTTGTGTTGTCTTTTGATTGGGTGCATCTAAGGTAGGAAACCAGCAGCTACTACCTTCGGTTTCACCTTGTGTCCAAATTTGTGTAGGTTTATTTTTGTCTGCACCATCTGCATTTATAAAATACAATCCTTTTGCAGATGTAATTGCATTACTGCCTTTTTCTTTCACTTTTTCAGGTCTTGCGGTGTATTTAATGTAAACAGTAAATTTTTCTTCTTTGGTGTATTTCCTTGGTAACTTAACAGTTATTTTATAATCGTCATAGTCATATAGTAGTGCTGTTCCTTTTAAAGAAATTTCATGAATTAACATGGATTTTGCATCTAAAACAAAGGTATTTGTTGCATAAAAATGAGGTTTTGCAGTAACCCAAGCTTCTCCGTTTAATTGCTTTGCTTCAAAATTGAAATCAACTTTTAACTTGGTATGAATTAAAGTGTGTGTTTTTTCTCTTTCTGCTTGATATATTCTATTATTTTGAGCAAAATTAATGGATGTAACTGCTACAAAAATAAATAAGAACCAATTTTTAAATTTCATAAATACTATTTTCTTCTATCCTTCAAAAATACTAATTAAGAAGATACAATAAGTTAATGAGCAGTTAAAATCAAAAAATATACTTAAATAGACTGATGAAATCCCATATTTAAAAGAAACTGGAGCTTTAACAAAGTTGAAACGTTTACTATTACTTGGTAAACATTTTTGAAAATTGTTTTAATGCCGGGTTCTCTTCGTTAAAATCCGTGCTACTTAAAGTTTCAATAATTTTTAAAGGATTCATCTTTTTACCTAATAATCGAGCAACTCCTACTCCAGTATTTTCGCCATAACCAAAAGCAATTACTTCATCTATATTTTCTGTGTCTCCAGAATAATACATGTTTACATTCATTCCTTTTACTTTCATAGACATTAAGCTTTTATAAGCTTCATTTCCTTTAAAAATAACGTTAAGTTTTTCTTTTTCTATCTCATAAGCCGCAGTATTATCAGCTGTTTTAGGTAAGAATACAATATTTATTTTTTTTACACTTTTTATAGTTCTCTTTATATCTTCTGATACATCCGTTTTAGCAGAAAGTATTGAACTTACTGGTAAATCTCCGGTATAAAAGCCTTCTTTACCGCTAGTATCTACTAAATAACTTTGCAAAGATTTTTCATTTTTACAAGAACATGTAAATAGTATTAATAAAATTATAGAAGATAATACTGTTGTTGTTTTCATTGGTATTATTTTACAGGAAAAGCAGCGTTTAATAGCAACAACTTTTCAATATGTTTATAGATTAATTTTGTGTAAACGTATCTGCTAAATCAGACATTTTAGTAATATCTATAACACCTGTTAAAGACATAATCATAGATTTAGAGATTCCTTTTGACTGCTTATCAATCCCTTTTATAAACATTAAAACTTCACTCACGTATTCTTTGTTTTTTGTAGCTTTCACATAGATTTTTATTCTAGAATCATCTTCTTTAATGCGCATTAGCTCTGTTAAGTTGTGTTTTTTAATAGCTGTATTTGTCATTACTTCCATTTTATCGGCAATAAAACTGTCATCTGTAGAAAACATTTTAAAGCTCTTCAAATCATTAATCATAGCAAAGATTTGCATTGCCTTATTGTCTTTCATTTTATCAGGATTAAATTTTGATAAAAGCTCAAACATATCTTTGTTTACAACCACCATATCTACACCGTCCATATCCTCCAAAGTATCGAATAAAGATTGTGCACTTGTTACCATCGAAGCAACTGTTAATGCTATTAATAGAATTATTTTTCTCATAATCTTACTATTTACTTGGTTTTATTAATTTTTTAATTAGTTTATTTTAATATTTTGTTTATCGTGTTTTCATACGTATATAAAACAGCTACAGCTTGTTCTCCTTTTTTTAAGTTTGAAGATAATAAAGCTAAACCTTTACTTACTTGCACATATATTCTTTGAGCTTCCTTTCTTTGCTCATGTTTATTGTATTGTTGTTTACCAAAAAAGATGCTAACGAATAAAGCTATAGATGCAGCTGCAGAGAACCAAGTTAAGTTTCTCTTTTTCTTAGGGGCTAAGTTTATGGTTTTTTTAAACTGTTCTTCTTTTGCAGTAGCAAAATAATTAAATAAATATGCATATTCTTGCAAGTGTATTGCTACATTACCTCCTGTAAAATAATTTTTTAAGGTTGCTTCTTCTTGCAAAGTAGTAGTTGCATCTAAATATTTTTCTACTAATTCTTCTATGTTAGCTAACTCCATAGTTGTGATTTTTAGTTAATTGTTCTCTTATTTTTTTTCTTGCTCTAGATAATGCTACCCTTACTGCTGTTGGCTTCATATCTACCATTATACAAATCTCTTCAAAATCATATTGTTCAATATCTCTTAACTGAATAATAATCTTTTGTTGTTCGGGCAACTTTTCTATCAATACATGCACTTGGTTTACACTATCTTGATATTCAATTTTTTTATCTAAAGATGTTTCATTTTCTTTATAATTACTGTGTACTAATGTTAAATTATTTGCCTGCTTAGATTTTAACCTATCATAACAGTAATTCTTAGTCATTGTCATTGCAAAAGCTTCAACATTCCTATATCCAGCTATTTTTTCTTTACTTTTCCATAATTTAAAAAGCAGTTCTTGAGTAGCATCTTCTGCCTCTTCATTAGAAACTAACAATCTTTTTGCCAATCTAAACACCTTATCTTTAAATGGTAGAACAACTTTTAAAAAGTCTGATTGTTTCATTAGCGTTTCTTAGTCTGTATTTCTTTAATTTCTGTTCTAAAATTAATAGATTTACAACAGTACGACGAGCAACAATTTAATTTGTTACACAAGTGTCTAAAAATAATACTAATTCTTTTTATATTGCGTTAGTTTTAAATTAAATGTGTTCCCTAATATGAAAAAAATTATAAAAATTTGCGCAAGCCTGCTCATTATATCTTCTTGTTTAAATTGTTCTAATGAAATTAGTTCAATTCCTGCAGACATAGAAATAAATGATTTTGTTTGGAAAGGCATGAATGCTTATTATTATTGGCAGAGTGATGTACCAAATTTAGGAGACGGACGTTTTTCTAATCAAACTGAAATAAATAACTTTAGTGCTAGCTTTGAAACACCAGAAGATATTTTTGAATCGGTTCGTTTTCAACCAGGAATAGTAGACCGTTTTTCTTGGATTGTTGATGACTATGTAGCTTTAGAAAATGCATTTCAAGGCATTCGATTAAGCAACGGAATGGAATTTAATTTATACACTAACCAAACAAATTCAAATAATGTTTATGGTGTTGTATATTACGTGATTCCCGGTTCAGATGCAGAAAAAAAAGGTGTTTTAAGAGGAATGGTTTTTAGTGGAATTAACAACACTCAAATTACGGTTTCAAACTATAGAGATTTATTAACAAACGCAGCTAGTGTTAATTACACGCTAAACTTAGCCGATTTTAGTGCTGGAGATCCAATTTTAAATGGAACAGAAATTAATTTATCCAAAGAACAATTGCAAGAAAATCCTGTTGCTATTACAAAGGTTTTTAATGAAGGAAGTAAGAAAATTGGATACCTATTGTACAACCAATTTGCAAATTCTTTTGATGGACAGTTAAATGCTTCTTTTGGCTATTTTAAGGAAGAAAATATTACTGATTTAATTATAGATTTGCGATACAACGGCGGAGGAAGCGTAAGAACAGCAACCTATTTAGCAAGTATGATTAACGGAACAAATACAGGTAAATTATTTTCTCAAGAAATATGGAACGAAAAAGTAATGAATGCAACAGCTCCAGAATATTTCTTAAATAATTTTACAAATCAAATTTTAAATACAGATAGTAACGGAACAATTCTTATAGATGAACCTATTAATAGTTTGTCTTTGCAGAAAGTTTATTTTATAATTTCAGAGGCTACTGCATCAGCTTCAGAGTTAATAATTAATGGCATGAGACCTTATATTGATGTACGGTTGGTAGGTACAAAAACAGTTGGAAAACAAGTAGGCTCTGTAACTTTATATGATTCTGACACTTTTGGAAGAAATGGAGCTAATTTAAACGTAAACCACACCTATGCAATCCAACCCATTGTGTTAGAAATTAAAAACGCAAACTCAGAAAACAATCCAGAAGGTTATATAGCAGATGATTATTTACCCGAAAACTTTGGTAGAGAAGATGGTATTATTGATTTGGGTGTCTTAGGTTTTAAGACAGATCCTTTATTAAATGCAGCAATTACTTCTATTATAGCTGGTTTTAAGTCTAACAAATCTAAAAAATTCTCGTTTAGAGATAAACCACTTATGAATTCTAAATCTGAAGCCCTTTTTAGTCAAGAAATGTATATTGAAGAAATAAGGAATTAAGATTTTTTTCTTACATTTCTTTATCGGTAAGCACATCGGGTCTAAATTCACTCATTGTTTCTTCATCTTTAGACTTGGCATATTTAAAACCAGATTTCCACCATTTTTTCATTAATTTTTTATCAAAAACCAAAGAATTTACAGTTAAAACAGTAGGCGTATAATATAGATTTAGCTTTATATCTTTATTGGATGCTGCCAATTTACCAATCGTAATATTATGTCTCTCTACATGGGTTAACATAAAATCAAACACATCAAATAACAAAGAAAACGGATTGGAAGCAGGCAACCTGTTCAACTGCGTAACTTCTGTTTCTAGAATAATAGCATCAATTTCTGTTGCACCTCTTAAAATAGCTTCTCTAATGGGAATTAAAGAACCAAAACCACCGTCTGCATATTGGCAATGATCTTTTTCTAACAAACTCATAAATGGTACATAATTGCAAGAACCCCAAATCCAATCACAAAAGTCTTCATACGTACACTCTTTTATAGATTTATATTCTATTTGATTTGCTGTTAAATTAGAAACCGTAACTACCACATCTATATGTGTAGCTTTAATTTTATGATACATTTCTTTCGTAATCTTTCTTTTAATTAATGCTCGTAAATTTTTGCTTTCTCCAAAAGTTTTTCTACCATTTAAAAAGTTCCAAAACGTATTTAAATGATTAATGCTTATTACTTTTTCTCCAGCAATTTTCTTAATTTTAAAAGGATTGTTACTAAAAATAGTTTTCTGTTTTACATTGGTATATAGCTCTTTTAGTTCCGCTAACATTCCTAGTGCTAAATGAGAAACCATTAAACTTCCAGTAGAAGTTCCTATAAATAAATCATACTTTTTATTTTTATTTTGCATAAGATATTGCGCAACACCACCTGCAAATGCCCCCTTACTTCCACCCCCAGAAATTACCAATGCTTTTTTCATTTTGTAGTATGATTTGATTACTTTAGTGGTATAAAAATATTAAAAATGAAAAGAATATTCCCACTTATTTTCACTTTCCTTTTTTTAATTGGGTGTATTCAAGAATATCAGCCAAGAAATATAGAAAAAGTAACTATTAAAACAATTAAAATAGACAGCTCTAGCATTAGAGCAATGGTTGTGACAGGTCACGAAAGTATGTCTTATGCTGCCTCTAACGGTACTATTGGTTTTACTGCAAATAATGGTGTGCTTTGGCATACTATAAAAATTAGATATCAAGACAGTGTTATTCCCCATTTTAGAAGCCTTGCTTATAATGGTGCAGATTATTTTGCTTTGTCTATTGGTAACCCTGCATTATTGTATAAGATTTCTAATGGTGCAGCATCTTTGCAGTATTTTGAAGAAGATGAAAACGTATTTTATGATGCGCTCACTTTTTTTGAGGACAATACCCACGGAATTGCCGTTGGAGACCCTACAGAAAACTGTGCTTCTATAATTATAACAGAAGATAGTGGAGCAACCTGGAATAAAATTCCTTGCGAAAATTTACCGGAATTTAGCAAAGATGAAGCTTTCTTTGCAGCTAGCAATACCAATATAAAAACAATAGGAAGCACCGTTTGGATTGCTTCTGGAGGAAGTAAAGCAAGAGTATTAAAATCTACAAATTATGGTAAAACATGGCAAATTTTTGAGACTCCAATTATTCAGGGTACTGTGCCACAAGGAATTTATTCTATTGATTTTTATAATGAAAATAAAGGAATTATAATTGGTGGAAATTATTCAGTGCCTTCAGAAAATAAAGCAAATAAAGCCATTACCACAGATGGCGGTAAAACATGGACGCTAGTTGCAGACAACGAAAATCCTAATTATAAAAGTTGCGTGCAATATGTACCTAATACAAACGGACAAGAAGTTTTTGCTGTAGGTAAAACAGGAATTTCATTTTCTAATAACGGCGGAATAACTTGGAAAGAAGTTTCTAAAGACGCATATTATGCAATCCAGTTTTTAGATAAAAATACGGCTTGGTTAAGCGGTCATGAAAAAGTTGGAAAATTAAAATTGTAAAAAAGTTGAATACCAATGATTAATAAGAAAAAGCTTATAGAAAGATTTATAAAATATGTAACTATAGATACAGAATCAGACCCTAATAATCCTGCTTTTCCTAGCACAGAGAATCAGTGGGATTTGGCAAATGTTTTAGTTGAAGATTTAAAAGTAATTGGAATGCAAGACATCTCTTTAGATGAAAATTGCTACATCATGGCTACTTTACCGAGTAATGTAAGCCATAATGTACCCATTATCGGTTTTGTTTCGCATATGGATACAAGTCCGGATTTTACAGGGAAGAATGTAAAACCTCAAATAACAGAAAATTATCAAGGAAACGATATTATTTTAAACAAAGAAAAAAATATTATTCTATCTCCAGATTATTTTGAAGATCTATTGCAATATAAAGGGCAAACTATTATTACTACAGACGGTACAACCCTTTTAGGAGCAGATGATAAGGCTGGTATTACAGAAATTGTAACTGCTATAGAATATTTAATTCAACATCCAGAAATAAAACATGGTACTATTAGAATTTGCTTTACGCCAGATGAGGAAGTTGGTAAAGGAGCTCATTTATTTGATGTAGAAAAATTTGGAGCAGAATGGGCATATACCATGGATGGTAGTCAGATTGGAGAGTTAGAATATGAAAATTTTAATGCAGCAAGTGCTGTTGTTACTATTACTGGTAAAATTGTGCATCCAGGCTATGCAATAGGAAAAATGATAAATTCAATGCAAATTGCCAATGAATTTATGTCTTTATTACCAAAAGCAGAAGTTCCTGAAAAAACAACCGATTACCAAGGTTTTTTTCATTTACATGATATGAATGGTACTGTTGAAAAAACGGTATTAGAATATATTATAAGAGATCATGATATAGAATTGTTTGCAAAAAGGAAGAATGTATTGCAAAATATTGCAGACGAACTAAATAAAGTTGCTGGGCAAAATCTAATTGAAATAACTATGAAGGACCAATACTTTAATATGAAAGAAAAAATTGTTCCTGTAATGCATATTGTAGATTTGGTTGAAGAAACCATGATAGATTTAGGAATAACACCATTAATTAAGCCTATTAGAGGAGGAACAGATGGTTCTCAATTATCTTTTAAAGGGTTGCCTTGTCCTAATATTTTTGCTGGAGGCCACAACTTCCACGGACGCTTTGAATATGTTCCTGTAGAGTCTATGGTAAAAGCAACAGAAGTTATTGTGGGTATTGCAGCAAAGATTGCTCAAAAGAATTCATAAAAAAAGTCTCCAGAAGATCTGGAGACTTTTTTTATTGGTTGTTATACCACTATAATATAAGATTCTTAAGACAATTCAGGATTTTTACCCTTTACATCTTTATAAAAATTATCGAATACTTTAAAATCTTTTTGAATGTCTTCTGTTACATAATATGGCTCTGAAATTTTAATTTTCTTATTTTCAAAATCTAAGGTTGCCATTACAATAGGTACATTTGCACCTTTGGCTATATAATAAAATCCTGTTTTCCATTTGTATACCTTTTTTCGAGTTCCTTCTGGAGATAAACCCAAACGAAATTCTTCTTTAGAATTAAAAATGTTAATTACACCCTCTACCATATTAGTGCTTTTATCTCTATCTACAGGAGTTCCTCCTAATGCTTTAAAGAAATAACCAAAAGGCCATTTAAAAAGAGAACCTTTACCAATGAAATGCACCATTTTACCCTGACTCATTCTTGATAGAATAGCAATCGGAAAATCGATCCAACTTGTATGCGGAGCTGCAATAATAATATATTTTTTAGGTGCTTCAGGGAAACCATTTTCTACTCTCCAACCTAAAATATTGTATAAAATAAATTTTGAAATCTTTTCCACAAATATCTATATCTTAATTGTTTACAAAAACCTACATAAAAGGTTTTCTATTATTTTTTAAAGTGATAAATTTAAGGACTTAAATTGACATGATGACTGAAATAATTACATACTTATTTATTGCCATAGTTTTCGCGCTAATTGGCTTGTTTATAGGGAAATTACGCTCTAAATTGAACTTTGAAAAAGATAAAACCGCTTTAGAAAAAGAAAAATCCACACTTGAAGAACGTTTAATCTTGCTGCAACAATCTAAAGAAAATATAGAAAATAATTTTATTGAATCTCAAATAGTATTAAAAAACAATCAACTAGAAAAAGAAAAGCTAATTACTATAAATGTTAGACAAGATTCTGAAATTCAGAATTTACAGATTAAATTAACTGAGAATAAAGGGGAAGTAGAAAAACTAAATGAGAAATTTACAAAGGAGTTTGAAAATTTAGCAACAAAAATTTTAGATGAAAATTCTACAAAGTTTAAAACACAAAATAGAGAGAGTATTAGTGCTATTTTAAATCCTTTAAAAGAAAAAATAGAAGGGTTTGAAAAGAAAGTTACAGAAACTCAAGAAAAAAGTATTGGTATGCATTCTGCACTGCGTGAGCAATTGGGGCATTTAAAAGATTTGAACTTGCAAATGAGTAAAGAGGCAATTAATTTAACCAAAGCCTTAAAAGGAGATAATAAGACGCAAGGAGACTGGGGAGAAACCCAATTAGAAATTTTATTAGAAAAAGCAAAGCTTACAAAAGGAATACATTATAGTACACAAGGTGGTTTTAGAGATAATGAAGGCAAGGTAAAGAAACCAGATTTTATTATTAATCTACCAGACAATAGACATTTAATAGTCGATTCTAAAGTGTCTTTAACGGCATACGAAAGTTATTTTTCTTCAGAAAATGAAATTGAAAAAGAAGCTTTTTTATCAAAGCATATTAAAAGTATTAGAGATCATTTTAAAGATTTAAGTTCTAAAAAATATGATACTTTATATGAGATTAATTCGCCAGATTATGTATTAATGTTTGTTCCTATAGAACCCGCTTTAATGATTGCCTTAAATAAGGTGAATGATCTGTACTTAGAAGCTTTAGATAAAAATATTGTATTGGTCTCTACTTCTACTCTATTGGCCACCTTAAGCACGGTTTCATCTATGTGGAGACAAGAAAATCAAAAGAATAATGTTTTAGAAATATCGAAACAAGCAGGTGCTTTGTATGATCAATTTGTGAATTTAACAGAAGATTTAATTAAGGTAGGAAATCAGTTAAAAACGGTACAAGGAAGTTATGATTCTTCTATGAAAAAGTTAACCGGTAGAGGAAATCTAATTAAGAAAGTAGAAAACATAAAACAATTAGGTGTAAATACTTCAAAAAAGATAAATCAAAGTTTACTAGACAGAGCAAATGATTTAGATTAAAGTAACTCTAGTTGTACTAAAAAAAAAGCATCAAGAACTAACTTGATGCTTTTTTTTATTATATTTTTTCAGCCAATTGAGCTATTTATAAAACAATACATGGCTTACATTACAAACAGTCTTCTTGAACTCATCATATCAGCCACACGATCACTAATTTCATGCAATGCTTCTTCATTATTCGCATTTGTAATTGCTTCGTCTATAAAGTCTACAACAGCTTTCATATGTTCTACCTTTAATCCACGGGTTGTAATAGCAGGTGTACCTACTCTAATCCCAGAAGTTATAAAAGGAGATTTGTCATCAAAAGGCACCATATTTTTGTTTACAGTAATTTCTGCTTTTCCTAAAGCAATCTCTGCATCTTTTCCAGAAATATTTTTGTTACGTAAATCAATCAACATACAGTGATTGTCTGTACCACCAGAAATAATATTATATCCTTTAGCTACAAATTCTTTCGCCATTGCAGCAGCATTTTCTTTTACTTGAATTTGGTACTCTAAAAACTCATCTGTTAAAGCCTCACCAAAAGCAACTGCCTTTGCAGCAATAACATGCTCTAAAGGTCCGCCTTGGTTTCCAGGAAACACAGCAAAATTTAATAAAGTAGACATTTTTTTAAGCTTTCCGCTTTTTAAGGTTTCTCCAAAAGGATTTTCAAAATCTTTACCCATTAATATAACTCCTCCTCTTGGGCCACGCAATGTTTTGTGTGTTGTAGAAGTAACAACATGACAATGCGGTAAAGGATCATTTAAAATACCTTTTGCAATCATTCCTGCAGGATGCGAAATATCTGCCAATAAAATAGCACCAACACTATCTGCAATCACTCTAAAACGCTCAAAATCGATATCTCTAGAATATGCAGAAGCACCCGCAATTATTAATTTTGGTTGCTCTTTAGTTGCTATCTCTTGAATTTTATCATAATTTAAAACACCGGTTTCTTTTTCAACACCATAAAACTTTGGGTTGTACAATCTACCAGAAAAATTTACCGGAGAACCATGTGTTAAGTGACCACCATGAGATAAATCGAAACCTAAAATGGTATCGCCCGGTTTTAAACAGGCAAAAAATACAGCAGTATTTGCTTGAGAACCAGAGTGTGGTTGCACGTTTGCATATTCTGCACCAAATAATTCTTTGGCTCTATCAATTGCTATTTGTTCTACAATATCAACAACTTCACAACCTCCATAATACCTTTTTCCAGGATATCCTTCAGCATATTTATTGGTTAAAACAGAACCTTGCGCAAGCATCACTTGTTCACTTGCAAAGTTTTCAGAAGCTATCAACTCTAAACCATTTATTTGTCTTTCTTTTTCTTCCTGAATAAGGTCAAAAATTTGATTGTCTATTTGCATTGTTGTTATTTTGAAATAAGTATCAAAAGTAATGAAAAATCAAAACTTAATAAAAATCTTTTGTATAAAATTTTACAGAACTTATGAATTTTTATGTATTTCTAATTAAACAAATGTTAAATAATAGTTATTCGTTTTGTTTCTACTAAAAAGCATGAAAATATTGCATAGATTTGGAAAAATTAAAGAATTTATATAATGATTATAACGGCAAATAATCCGAATAGAAAATCTTGGTTAAAAGTAGCAGAAAATTCAGACTTTCCGTTACAAAATATTCCATTCGGTGTTTTTATTACAAGAGATGATATTATTACCATTGGTAGTAGAGTTGGCGATTTTGCAATAGATTTAGGTGCATTTCATCAATTAGGATATTTTGATGGAATTCCTTTAACAGATGATATTTTCTTACAAGATAATTTAAATGATTTTATAGCTGATGGTAGAAAAACTTGGCGATTGGTTAGAAATAGAATTGCAGAGGTTTTTGATGTTGTAAATGGCACTTTAAGAGACAATGCAGACCATAAAGATAAAATTATCTTTAGGATGGATGAAGTTGAAATGTTATTGCCTGTTGCTGTTGGAGATTATACCGATTTTTATGCAAGCAAAGAACACGCAACAAATGTAGGATCTTTATTTAGAGACCCAGAAAATGCATTGTTGCCAAACTGGTTGCACATCCCTATTGGGTATCATGGTAGAAGCTCTTCTATTATACCTTCTGGAACACCAGTAAGAAGACCACATGGCCAAACAAGACCTGCGGAAGGAAGTAATACGCCTGGTTTCGGACCATCAAAATTATTAGATTTTGAATTAGAAATGGCATTTATTACTACAGATGCGAATGCTTTAGGAGATAGAATACCTATTGAAGAAACAGAAGAACATATTTTTGGTTTGGTACAATTTAATGATTGGTCTGCAAGAGACATACAAGCTTGGGAATATGTGCCATTAGGTCCGTTTTTAGGAAAAAGTTTTGCGTCTACCATTTCTCCTTGGATTGTTACTTTAGATGCTTTAGAGCCTTTTAGAACAGACAACCCAAAACAAGTGCATGAACCACTACCCTATTTAAAACAAGTAGGAAAAGGAAGTTATGACATTCATTTGCAAGTTGGCATTCAGCCAGAAAACGGAGAAGAAACAGTGGTTGCCAATTCTAATTTTAAATATATGTACTGGACCATGGCGCAGCAATTAGCGCACCATACTGTAAATGGTTGTCCTGTAGAAGCTGGAGATATGATGGGTTCTGGAACTATTTCTGGTCCTACAAAAGATAGTTACGGTTCTATGTTGGAATTAACTTGGAGAGGACAAAATCCTATCAAATTAAAAGACGGAACAGAACGTAAATTTATAAATGATAATGACACCGTAATTATGCGTGCTCATTGTAAAAATGATAAAGTACGTATTGGTTTTGGTGAATGTGTTGGTAAAATTTTACCTGCAAAATAATAATAATAATAATAATAATAATAATAATAATGAAACAAATTCCTAAACTATCCTTGCATGAAAAAGTGATTACAAGACTTTTTAAGAAAGCAGAAAAATTAATTATTTTTGATATTGGAGCTTGTGAAGGTTTAAGTAGTGTAAGATATTTATCGTTTTTTCCAAGTGCAGAAATTTACACTTTTGAACCTGTACCTAAAAACTTCAAAAAATTACAAAATAATAAAGAAAAATATAAATTAAATAACTTAAAACCATTTGAAATTGGATTATCTAAAGAAATTGGAGAAGCGACATTTCATATCTCTTCGGGCACTCCTCCAAATAAAGTTAAACCAGCGGATGATTCTTCTGAATTTGGAAATAAAAGTTCTTCGTTATTTAAGCCAGATAAAACAAAAGAAATTCATCCGTGGTTAAAATTTAAAGAAACGATTACTATAAAAACAGATACTATAGATAATTTTTGTGAAACTCAAAATATTACATTCATAGATTTTATTCATATGGATGTTCAAGGTGCTGAATTAATGGTTTTACAAGGAGGTAATAACATGCTTAAAAAAGTAAAGAGTATTTGGTTAGAGGTAGAAAGAATCTCTTTATACAAAGATCAAGCTTTAAAAGAAGATATTGAGCTTTTTTTAAGTTCCAATGGTTTTGTTTGTCAATTAAATAAAGTTAATCATATTGCTGGTGATCAATTATGGGTTAAAAAATCTTATTTAAAAAAATTAGATTCCAAAACAAAATCCTATCTAGCTAATTTAAAAACTAAAACTGAATTAAAATCTAGCGTATCTTCATTTTTTGGAGGAATTGGTTATAAACTGAAAAAAGTATTTAAATAATATTTTATTGTTTGAACAAAATATAATCTTTAGAAGCTGGAGATATAATGCGTTCTGGAACTATTTCTGGTCCTACAAAAGATAGTTACGGTTCTATGTTGGAATTAACTTGGAGAGGACAAAACCCTATCAAATTAAAAGACAGAACAAAACGTAAATTTATTAATGATAATGAAACCGTAATTATGCGTGCTCATTGTAAAAATGATAAAGTGCGTATTGGTTTTGGTGAATGTGTTGGTAAAGTTTTACCCGCGAAGTAATCCTTTAATATCTTTAATTTAGTTATTGTTTGGAACATAAGTTTACAACCAATTTAGTCATATATGAAGTACATTAAAGGCCACATAGCAAAAAATTTATTAGAAAGTCAAAGTCCTTTAGATGCGATTTTATCATCTTTAAATAAAAATTCGAAACGAGAACAAAAGTTCCTCTTATCCGGAAATTAATACCCGTAAACGAGAACTTTTTGCTCCATATAACCAGTTAGCCACAAGTCAAAAAAAACATTGTTAATCATAAATATATTATTGTTTATCAATAATTATTGTATATTTGAATAATTAAATCTTCAAATATGAAAAAAGCAATATTATTTAAAACACTGGTTGATATACTTTACATTCTGCATTTTATTGGACTAATTGGAATAATATTTATAATACCTTTTGGAACTATCAATATTAACCAAATAAATATGAGTGTAGAAGATTGGAGTTTATTTTATTGGTCAATATTTATTGTTAGTCTATTTGCTTATATAATATTTTTAAGAGGTCTGTATTTTTTGAGAAAAATGGCAAGGTTCTTATTAACGAACAAATATTTTTCCGATGACACTATAGTAAACTTAAAAAATTCTGGAAATAATTTTCTTTACACAGGAATTATATCATTTGCTCTTATTGTTGTTTTATGGATAAGTAAACTAACTGGAGGAAAGTTTGAATTGATATATGATAACAATCTATTAATTCCTTTGTTTTTGTCCATAATTGGAATGTTTTTTATCATTCAAAGCAATGCTCTGAATTTGGCAAAAGGAATTAAAGAAGAAAATGAACTAACAGTTTAATTTATGGCAATTGTAATAAATCTTGATGTTATGCTAGCCAAGAGGAAAATGAAAAGTAAAGAACTTGCCGAAATAATTGGAATTACAACAGCTAATATTTCGATATTAAAATCTGGAAAAGCAAAAGCAATTCGATTTTCGACATTAGAATCTATATGTAAGGCTCTTAAATGTCAACCTGCTGATATACTAGAATACAATGAAACTGAATAAAAACCTGTGGCTAACACCGTGCATAATTTATTGCTGGTTGATTTTCCTTGCGGAAAATCCTCGGACACTTCCAATGTTGGTTGTTTTTTTAGTATTTTAGTCTAATAACGTCGCAACAAAATCATGCACAAGCACGTTGTAAACAATTAAAACTAAGAAATATGAAAAATTTATTTTTATTGATATTTATACTTTCCCAATATGGGTCTTTTGCTCAAACTACAAAAAAGATTAATAATAGGCTCATTGTTAAATTTAAATCAGGTATTGGTGTCGAATATAGAATCCCAAAAAGTGATAAAAAATTTAATCATAAGGAATTAGATAACATAAATAAAAAATATAGAGTACAGTCCATAATATTAAGTGGAAACAAGAAAAAGAAAGATACTTATATTCTCAATTTCGAATCAAATCAAAATATTGATCACTTGATCAAACAATACAAGAACTCAAATCTATTTGAATATGTAGAACCAGATTTTATTGGCACAGGCGGTGGAAAAAAAACAGAATTACAATATACCCCAAACGACACATACTTTTCAAGACAATATGGTTTATATAATGATGGTACATTTTCACTATCGCCAGCTACAAATGATGCAGATATAGACATGGAACTTGGGTGGGATATAGAGCAAGGAGAACAGTCCATTATCGTTGCAGTTTTAGACACTGGTATTAAATTAGATCATCCAGAATTTAGCGGAAGACTATGGACAAATTCTAACGAAACATTGAATGGCATTGATGATGATAACAACGGTTATATTGATGATATAAATGGTTGGGATTTTGCAAATAATGATGATGACCCAACAGATGATCATGGACACGGAACAAACGTAACAGGAATAATTGGAGCAAATTCAAATAATAACCTAGGGTATTCAGGTATTGATTGGAATTGTAAATTAATGATTGGAAAAATTTTAGATGAAAATAACTCTGGTTATTATTCTTGGTGGACAGATGCTATTTATTATGCTGTAGATAATGGTGCGAAAGTTATCAATATGTCAGTAGGAGGTTCAGGGTTTTCTAGCTCTATGAAAGATGCGATTGATTATGCATATAACAATGGAGTAACTGTTGTAGCTTGTATGATGAATGAAAACAACAATACCACTTTTTACCCTGCAGGTTATCAAAATACAATTGCAGTGGGTGCAACGAATCCCAATGACGAACGTTCAGCTCCATTTTCTTGGAGTACGACTAGTGGAAGTAATTATGGAAATCATATTGATGTTGTTGCGCCTGGAAATTATATTTATGGTCTAAATTATCAATCAGATACTAATTACAATTCTTATTGGGGAGGAACATCACAAGCAGCTCCTTTAGTTACAGGGCTTAGTTCATTATTACTTGCACAAGATGCTGATAAAACACCCGATGATATTAGAAGTATTATTAGAAATACAGCAGAAGACCAAGTAGGAAATGTTTCCGAAGATATTTCAGGTTTTGATATTTATTATGGATATGGCAGAATAAATGCATACCAAGCCCTTCTTCAAAGTTCTTTATCTACTGATGAATTTGCAAATACAATAAATTTGTCAATTTTTCCAAACCCTATTTCAAATTTTGTAACCATTAACAGCAAAACAGAATTTAAATCAATACTAATTCGTAATATTCTTAGTAAAGAAATTTTTAGAATCGAAAACTCATATAATCTAAATTCCTTAAAATTAGACTTTACTAATTTTAAGAGTGGAGTATATATAGTATCAATTCTATCTATAGACGGTAATTTAATTGTTTCAAAAAAAATAATTAAGAAATAACTGTTTACAACATAGCATATGAAAAATTGCAGTTCAACGCCAACTTAAAAATTTGTGCTTTTTTCAAAGTTGATTTTTAAACCGAAACGAAAGTGCTTACCACCTGCCCTGCGTTTCTTATACTGAACGTTGGCAACCATTAGAAAAAAATGCGAATGAAAGAATATTTCCTACTTCAATTTAAAATGCTAAATAGAAAAATGATTGATTTCGGACTTCCACTTTTGATTGGATATGCACTTTTACCATTTGTATTTGTTTTATTATCTAATTACTTATTTGAAAAAACAGAATTTGCTAATTATGCTTATGGATTATTTGCATTAAGTTTCGTGTTAAAATTAAGTGAAACTAGAAGGAATGATTTTTTAAAATCTATATTTAATAAACACAATTACAAAAAATTGAGAATATTAGAAAACATTATTTATTGTTTGCCTTTTACTCTCTTTTTAGTTTATAAAAAACAATTTGTGTTTTCTATCATATTAAATTTATTTGTAATTATTACAACGTTATTCAACTTCAGTACAAATCTAAATGTAACAATCCCTACACCATTTAGCAAAAAACCGTTTGAATTTACTGTTGGTTTTAGAAAGACATTTTATGTTTTTCCAATCGCTTATTTCTTAACTTATATTTCGGTATCAGTTGGAAATTTTAACCTCGGTATTTTTTCTATGCTATTAATTGGAATTACTTGCTTTTCCTATTATTCAAAAACAGAAAACGAATATTTTGTTTGGAATTACAATTTATCCTCAAAAGAATTTTTATTAGAAAAAATGAAAACGTGCTTAACCTATTTTTCAATTTTAAGTTTACCAATTATAATTACATTAGGAATTTCATTTTTTAATCAAATAGATATTTTAATTGTTTTTGTTTTTTTATGTTATGCTTATCTCACGACAATAATTTTTGCTAAATATTCGTCTTTCCCAAATGAAATGAATATGTCAAAAGTAATTTTAATTGGATTAAGTTTTATGTTTCCGCCAATACTTCTAATATTTATTCCTCTTTTTTATTCTCAATCTATTAAAAAATTAAACACCATTTTAAATGATTAAAATTGAAAAATTATCAAAGTTTTATGGTAAAAATCAAGTTCTAAATTCAATAGATTTAGAATTTGAGAAAGGAAAAATATATGGCATTGTTGGAGAAAACGGAGCAGGAAAAACAACACTATTTAGATGTATTTCAGGACTTGAAAATTATAAAGGAAATATCTCATCTGACTATACTAAATTAAAAGACCATTTAGGACTTTTATTAACAGAACCGTTCTTTTTCTCTAAAATTACCGGAAAAGAATATATACAACTACTTGCCAACACAAGACAAATAGAACTATCCAATATTGAGAACAAAAACATATTTGATTTGCCGTTAAATCAGTACGCTTCTACTTATTCTACAGGAATGAAAAAGAAATTGGCTTTAACCGCTATTCTTTTGCAACAAAACGATGTTTTTATTCTGGACGAACCTTTTAATGGCGTTGATATACAAAGTAATTTAATTATAACTGAAATTATAAAAAGGTTTAAAGAATTAGAAAAAACAGTAATTATTTCTTCTCACATATTTTCAACTTTAGCGGATACTTGTGATGAAATTTATTTAATGAAAAACGGAGAAATTATAAAGAAAGTAAAACAAGTAGATTTTAATAATCTCGAAAAGGAAATGAAAGAATTTACAGTCGGAAATAGAATTAATAAACTTGAGTTGAAATAAATAACTGGCTACAACAAGGTATAAAAGTAATAGCGGTTTGGGTTCATACTCAAACTGCTTTTGCGTTTAATTAAGTATATTGCTTTCCGAAAATTAAGCGTTTTTTTATACGCTACGTTTCATACACCAACCGTTGTGCATAATTATGACTCATCCTGAATAAAGGCTACATATATAAATTTAAAGAAAATACAGAAGACATTTATTTAGTCTTAAATAAAAGTAAAATATTACTAATGAATAAATTAAAAACATTCGATTATTTTAATAAGGTTGCAAATACTTGGTTAGAAGATTTAGAAGCAAAAAATGAAGAAGATATATTAATAAACCCTTTTGAAGGATCTTGGT
>Ga0209405_1001258_pt1 | contig 18865 bp, 30 predicted proteins | sample COGITO_mtgs_1105_6_FD_184803 | JGI IMG/M metagenome (GOLD analysis project Ga0209405, IMG submission 184803) | Pelagic marine microbial communities from North Sea - COGITO_mtgs_110516 (SPAdes) (version 2) | ecosystem: Environmental > Aquatic > Marine > Epipelagic ...
CACCTTTCTTCAATTTCTTTATCTAGAAAATAACCTATTTCATTTAATTGCTTTACAAGTTTTTTCTTTTTATTAAATAATGCTTTCATGTTTCTAAATTTAAAAGTGCATAACACCACCTATAATTAATATTTTTTACTTGCTTCGTGCTTCTTAACAGCATCTTCGTATAAATCAATAAATTCCACCAACTGTTTTGGGTAAACTTCTTACTATCTTAACTATTTCCTCGCCTTCTAAATTCATAACTACACCGTCTTTTTTTAAAAACATTTTAAGCCCCCTACTCCAATGGATATATTCAAAACCATCAGGGTTTATTAAAGCGTAAGTTTCTACTTTAAAACCACTACCAAAACTGCGTAAAGTTAATTTTTTAACTAAGTTATCTATTAATAACCCAAATTGTTCTTCATCTAAAGTGTATCTTTCTTGTCCTGTGTTATCAATATCAATCATTGAATTTTCCACAACTGTCATTATTATTGTCTCTCTTAAATCTTTCATATTGTTTTATATAATAATTATACCGCAATATACGACTTATTTACAAACTACCAAAACTTTTTTACAATTTTATGCAAAAAAATAGGATTGCTAATTAAAACAACCCTATTCAAAACAAAAAATGAAAAACTAGATTCCGTAGCAGGATTCGAACCTACGCACACAGCCCAATTTCTGTAGCTCTGACCTTCTGAGACTTACACGGAACACTTAATAATTGCTTCCTACGGCTAAAATAAAACTACAGTCAAATAATTTTATAATTATATATACTACAAATATAATAAAAGTTTACCTTATAAACTAATTATGATAGAATATATTTACCTCTTTCTATAGAACGTCCACATACATACTGTATTAAGTATCTAGCAGCATCAATACCATGATTCCATAAATCAATAGGAACTGATTTACCACCATGTGCAGCCTTAACTTTCCAAGCATAGTTATTGAACTCTTTAATAAGGTTAACGCTCTTAGGGTCTATTATAATATGGTAATCCTGCATTATTGCAATACCTTTGTTTATAGAATCTGGAAACTTTAAGGTTGGTGTCATATTTAAGCCTGTTGCTCTAAGGCTTTGCCATAACCTAGGGTCTGCATTATCACATACTATTAAACTGTCTTTAGCACACCTTCTATTAGCATGTTCTAATTCTTGAGAAGTCATACCTTTTTTATACACATGTTCTCTTAGCCATATTCTCTTTGTCTTTTTACAGATAGAACCTTCTATAAGAGTACTAGGGTCATTTGAGAATCCATAATCTTGTCCGAATACACTATCAGAATCGGTTCTAAAGTCTCCTATCTCCCAATCTGTAAATATAACACCTTCGGCTCTATTTCTCCACCCACCAAGGATAACATGCTTATACTTTAGAATATCTTTTTCGTATTTAGAATCCCTCATCCTAAGAATATTCTTTAAACTACCCTTTTCTATGTTATCTATATTGTCAAGATACGTAGTATGTATGTAGTTTACATCTTCTTTCTGTCCATTATAACCACCCTCTACACCTCTTGCTTCAAAGAATTTACCATAAATAAAGTGTTCTTTTGTGGTAGGGTTCATAATCATTATAATTCTATTATCCTTACCCTTAACACGTACAGATAAATCAATAGTATCAAATTCATCTTCATTTGTCATCTCTTCTGCCTCGTCAAGAATCCAAGTTGTAATACCTGAAATAGATTTTAAGTTTGCAGTTTGATTTCCTGATGATGTTTGAATCCCTGAGAATATAATAGAACTCCCTGTAAGTTTATTTGTTATCTCTTTCTTTGTTACTTCAAAATGTTCTTCAACTCCTAACAACTCTATCTTAGACAAGAACTCTGGTATAATAGACTTCTCAGCAGATGTCATAGTATAACGAGTGTAAAGTATTTTATGCCCTGCCTCGTATGTTAATTGTAATGTAAACACAGTGACACCAAAAGACTTACCACTATTTCTACCACCTGTAATTACATTGTACCTACAATCTGAACCATACAAAGACCTGTACTTAGGATTTAACTTAACTTTACTCATTAAGTTCTTCTAGTTTAGGTGTTACATCAATGATATCTTCTTCTATAAAACTAGCAATAGGTATGTTTACAGTCTGTTTAACATCAACCTCTTTATACTCCTTTGGTTTACCGTAATTATACTCTAATAACTTCTGTAAATGAGGGAAACTACCCTCTTTAGCATTCTTTGCTATGTCTCGCCAAAACTTTTCTTCACTACCCCATTCTTTTTTAATAGCGTTTTGAGATATAGCTCTTAATTTCTTCTCTGTAATCTTTGGTGGTCTACCAGCTCTACCCTTAGTACTATGTCCTCCATTGTTTTTTCTACCGTCTACTTTCTCAGGTAATTTATCTTTATCTTCCATAATTAATATCTTATATATAAATAACTATGGATTAATTAATTGATTCTTGAAACTAAAAAAGCTAACTCAGTTAAAAATTAGCTTATCTATAAAAGACTATTTTTTTATATATTTGTATTTAATTATTGAACACTATTATCCTGTATTCATTTATAAAATTATTACAGTGCTCTGTCGAGCATTAATATAGTGTAATATTACTCGGATGTTTAGCATTGTGTTTCTTATTATAGTTCAAAGTTACACAAAGCATATTTAAGAATCAAGTATTTTAGAGAATTATAAACAAATGTTAAGAGATTACTTTTTATTTGCATAGGTCATTGATATAGTATATCTTTGTCATAGTAACTTAAATAAATAAAAATGACAGAACTTAAACAGAAATTAGAAGAACTAAAGAACAGTGGAGGTACAAATAGAGAGATTACAGACTCTATGCTGATGCTTGACCAAGAGATTAGAGACTTAGGTAAGGGAGCGTTAAAAGAAGCTATTACAGAGGCTAAAAACAAGTCTAAGATTATTTATGAAGCTATAAAAGAAGTAGATTCAGAGATTGGTAAAATGTTAATTTTAAATATAGATATGTAATGGAGTTAGTAGCAGGGCAATTAAATCTATTCATAACAGAATCAATATTGTTTGGTGTAGAGAAAGAAGAGTTTTATATGAAAGAAACACATGAAACAGATATAAACTTATATTTCTTGTGTTTTAAATTGAGTTTAACGTTAATTTACAATTAATGAGCGATTGGAGAAGTAAAAGCCTAACAAGGAATACTAAGTACTATAAATCTATTGAGGATTTTCCAGAGGGTACAGTAGGCTTTGTCTACAGGTTAACTAATAAGAACACAAACGAATCATACATAGGTAAGAAGATTTTAATGCACAAAAGAACTCTTAAGCCTCTAAAGGGATATAAAAGAAAGAGAGTTAAGTATGTTGAATCTGATTGGAAAACTTATATGGGAAGCAGTGATATAACCAAGAAGTGGAAACTAGAAAACTGTACTAGAGAGGTGTTAGATACATGCTTTAACAAGACAATGATGAGTTATAGTGAGGTAAAACATCAATTTATATTTGAGGTGCTAGAGAATGAAAATTACGTAAACAGCAATATAGCTGGTAAGTTCTACAAAAAAAAGATTCAAGAATTTATTAAAAAAAGCAAGAAATAACTTGCAAGTGACAATAACTTAAACTATATTTGTAATATGAGTGAAGAAGCAGATAAAATAGTAAGGCTTTTAGAGGCTTATGAAGACCAAGTAGAAGTGCTAAAAAAGATGTTAGCAAGTAGAGATGATACTATAGAGTTGTATCAAGGAAGATTAAAATTAGCTAATGGTAGAATAGAAGCTATGAATACAGAAGTGAGAATATTAAGAAACCAATTAAACAAAAGAGTATGAGTAAAGACAATTTACAATTATGGAGTAGTGTAGAGAAAACAAATCCTGCTTACACAAAGAAAGCTAAGATAGGTGGTATGCAAATCACTGCTATTGCTCCACAGTATCAGATAATGATGGTTACTGAGAAGTTTGGAGTGTATGGTAAAACATGGGGGTTCAAGAATATTGAATTAGATTATTCTTTAATAGAGAAATACGATTTAGTAGTATTTAAAGGAACATTCTTTTTCCCTGATGGTGAGTTTGAGATTATAAACTCTATAAAATTATACATCAACAACGCTAAAACAATGTTAGATGATAACTTTGCAAAGAAAGTAGAGACAGATGCTTTAACTAAAGCTATATCTAAACTAGGATTTAATGCAGATATTTTCTTAGGTAAGTTTGATGATGTTAGGTACCTTGAAGAGATTAAGAAAGAATTTGCTCCTAAGAAAGATTTACCTACACTACCAAAAGAAGGTAAGTTATTTGATGGTGTTAAAGCAGCGTTAGGTGGTAAATACACTATGGCAGATATTAAAAAGAAGTATATTATAACAGCAGAGGTAGAACAATTATTAAAATAAATAGAAAATTATGAGTGAATTAGCAATTACAGGAAAAATCAAACAGTTTAAAGATGTACAAACAGGTGTTGGAAAACAGTCTGGAAACCCTTGGTCAAGTCAAGAGTTTATTGTAGCTAACAATGACGGTTACGAAGGTAAGGAACAAATATTTTGTTTCAAGGTATTTGGAGATGATAAAGTAGAACAGTTAACTAAGTTTAACAAGGTTGGTGATGATGTTAAGGTTATGTTTAATATTTCTACCAACGAGTACAACGGAAACCATTACACATCTCTTAATTCATGGAGAGTAGAGAAGATTGGTGAGGTATCAGCAAGTGAAGCTAAAAGTAATGAACCAGATGATTTACCATTTTAGCATTTAATTAGGGAGGGTTCGCTCTCCCTTTTAAAACAAAACTTATGACAAAGAAAGAACAAGAAGTATATGATTATTTAAGTGATTACAGAGCTGAGGAGGGTAAATTTAACCTTTCTAATAAGGAAATGATAGAAGTACTTAATATGAATGATAGAACGCTTTACAGAGCTTTAAAATCGCTTGAGGATAAAGGTTATATAAAGAGAGAAACTGTTAGTGTGGGAAATTTTGGTAAATCAAGAACAATAATTATATTATGATGTTAAGTGTTATATTGGTTACAATATTGACTATATTTTTAATCGAATACTTTGATAGAAATGACTGGATTTGATAAATTAGAGATATATTTCAAAGACAATAAGAATCAAACCAAAACAGACTGTCCTAGATGCTCAGTTAAAAACTCTTTATCTGTAAACAAAGGATTAGGATTATACAACTGTTATAGTTGTGGATTCAAAGGAAAAATAAACAAATAAATGACAGAAGATGAAATAAACAAAAAAGAAGAACAAAGAATGTATTATGACATGATGCTCTCAGATGTTTATGTAGACCCTGCTGAGGAAATAGAGCATCCACCTGTGGCAATTAGCTATGGAGAACATTCTTATAACACAAAGAACGGAGTACAAACATACCACACACCATTAGCAACATACGGTAACTTTTCGTTTGTACAAGCACCACCAAAATCATGTAAATCTTATTTGATAAGTCTAATATCAACAGCTTATCTAAACGGTAATGCAGGAACAAGAGGTGGAGATTTAAGAGGTCATAGAACAGATGAAGAGATAATTCATATAGACACTGAGCAAAGTAAGTTTCATGCTAGTAGAGTGTTTAAAAGACCCTATGAGATAACAGGAAAACCATACGAAGGCTATCATACGTTAGCTTTAAGACCTATGAGTCCAAGAGATAGAATGGGATTTATAGAATGGTATATTGAAGAGAAAGTAGAGAAAGTAGGCTTAGTTCTTATTGATGGTATTGCAGATTTATGTAATGATGTTAATAATATAGAAGAGGCAAACTTACTTGTACAATGGGTAATGAGAATGACCGCCGTACATAATTGCCATATAATGACTGTTATACACTCGAACTTTGGTTCTGACAAACCTACTGGACACCTTGGTAGTTTCTTAGAGAAGAAAGCAGAAACTCAGATAGAGTTAAAGAATAATGAAATGGCAGTAGGCACTATAAACGTATCATGTAAGAGAAGTAGGTCAAGAGAGTTTGAATCTTTTGATTTTCTAATAGACAAATACGGATTACCAAAGATAATTACACCACCAACTTTAACAAATTTTTAATTATGACAAAAAAGAAAGATTTTAGACCAAGATTAAGAGGTAATGTAAAACAAGCATATGAGAACATTACAAAAGTAGAGAACAGGGTATTAGTTATTGGAGATTTACATGAGCCTTTCTGCCTTGATGGATATTTAAAGTTTTGCAAGGAACAATATTCTATCCATAACTGTAACAAAGTAGTGTTTATAGGGGATATTATTGATAATCATTACTCTTCATACCATGAAACAGATAGTGATGGCTTAGGGGGTAAAACAGAGCTTGACTACGCTATTAACAAGTTAAAGAAATGGTATAAAGCATTTCCTGATGCAGATGTAACGCTAGGTAACCATGATAGAATTATTATCAGAAAAGCTCAAACATCAAACATTCCTAGTAGATGGATAAAAGAGTTTGGAGAAGTTCTTGGAACACCTAATTGGAATTTTGTAACAGAGGTTTATATTGATGGAGTTAGATATGTTCATGGAGACAAGAGTAATAAGCCAAGAACAGCAGCAAAGAGAGATATGGTAAGTACTGTATCCGGGCATTACCATACTGATATGTATATAGAATGGTTCTTTGGTAAAACAAGAAGTATATTTGCTATGGCAGTAGGATGTGGAATAGACTCTAAATCTTATGCAATGGGATATATGCAAGGAGGTAAAAAAGAAGCTATTGGAATAGGAATTGTAAAAGGAGGTACTGTAGCGTTTAACGTTCCTATGAATTTATAAAATAAATGAAGTTTCTCTAGGATACAACGTTAATTTTTATTATATTTGAAACATGAAGTACGTAAAAGGACAAGAGCTTAGGATTGTATCAGATACATCAGGGCACAGATTACCGAATGGTAGCATCGTTAGAGTGATGGAAGTAAATAAGTATGACTATATTGCAATATCAATAAAAAATATTGAAGTATATGTTAATGAGCAAGATGTAACCACTTTATGAGAACGATAGAGGTATTAGCCAAACGTCACGATGAATGGGTAAAAATGGCAATGTCTTTTGGGTTGCAGATGGATGATGCAAGAGATTTAGCTCAAGAGATGTACATAAGAATGGATAAATACGTGAAAGATGTTGAGAAGATTATGTACAATGAGACCGAGGTTAATACTTTCTATGTTTACACTACTCTAAGTAATTTATTTCATACGGGATATCATAAAACAGGTCGGAATTGGAGGCACAAGAAAACAAAGATATCATACAATAGTCCTTTATTAGAGACGGATTTGAGTTATGATATGGATGATTTCTATCTATCTGGTGACTGTCCAGAGTGCTACGATGATTGGCGAGAGAAGAATAAAAAAATAAGAGTACAGAATTCTAATATCAGTGAAGAGGAATCAATTAGACTAGAGCAATCTAATACTATGTTTGATGCTTTGTTCGGAAACATAAAGGAAGATGTAAGAGGTATTGTATCAAAATGGTATTGGTACGATTCTAAATTATTCAGACTTCATTTTCCTATGGTATTTGGAGATTTAGATGAGTATGGAGAGCCAAAGAAACCTATGTCTATGAGAAAGATAGTAAAAGAGACAGGGATTAGCCTTAAATCAGTATTTAACTCTCTTAAAGCAGCTAAAATGAGGTTAAGAGAAGAGTTTCAAGAGGATTATAGCAAATATAAAAAATCATTATAAGTATGAAAGATTTTATAGTAAATAACATGACAACATGGATGATTATAAGTGGTATTCCTTGGTTTTTAATAGTTAGATTAGCCACAACGGATATAAATATTCTGGTTTTGTCTTTGGTTTTTCAGATAATAGGATTTATATTACACATATCAATTTTAATTTTAGATGAACATGAAAGCAAGTAAAAAATTTACAGTAAACGAAAGATTAAACAACCTAGAAAAAGGATTAGGAGAACTGTACATGCAGTTTACGACACTATTAAGAGTAATAAAAGAAGAAGATGGCAAAGAAAAAACAGAGTAAAGGTCTAGGTGATGATATAGAGAAAATCACAGAAGCAACAGGAATAAAGAAAATTGTTGAATGGACATGGGGGCAGGACTGTGGATGCAAAGAACGTAAAGAGAAACTAAATAAAATGTTCCCTCACAGTAAAAAACCAGAGTGTCTTAAACAAATAGAATACAATTTCCTTGATAGGATATACAAAGCTAACTCAAGAGTATTGTCAAGAGAAGATAATCAATACCTTTATAGGGTTTACAATAGGGTGTTTAACACTAAGAAAGTTAGTACTACTTGTGGTAGTTGTGTTAAGAGTGTAATGAATGAACTAAAAAAAATTTACGATGAATATACCGAAGCCTAGAAAATACGAGACAGAGACAGAATACATCCTTAAATGGTGTAATAACGCAGCAGTAATGCAGTCTATCCCAAACAAACAAGCTAGGATAGATGCTGTTAGAGCAGCGTTTAAACAGAATTTTAACCCAAAACAGTAGAAATATTTACCCTAGGATTAATTTTCTAGGGTTTTTATTTGGTAGTTAATAAAATAGTTGTATATTGCAGCATAATTCAAAAACAAATAAGATGAAAAAAACTAAAGAAGTAAAAAGAGAACTAGACGAAAGAAAAGGTTTAGATTACCTTGAGCATTATTATCATGAATTACTTGATGATGCTACACCAAAAGAAGTAAAGAAATATATAATCGATAGAACACTAGGAATATGATAGATACAGTAATAACATTTGATGGAGTGCTATGGGATAAAGATGAACTTGTAGCAAGAATGATAGACAATGAGTTTTATTACGGTTACATGGGTAAAAACTCACTATCATCTTCATCTGTAAAAGAACTTATTAAATCACCAAGAGCATATTCAAACTATGTAAAATACCCACAAGAAGATTGTGATGCTTTTATGTTTGGTAGATTAATACATGAGAGTATTTTAGAACCAGAAAAGAATTATCCATATAACATTATAGATGCTAACGACAAGCGTTCTAAGGCATGGAAAGATGCCGTAAATGATAACATACCAAACACTATATTAAAACGTGACTACGATAGGTGTATAAGCCTTGTAGACGCATATAACAATAATGATTACACAACTGATTTACTAGAACGCTACGATACAGAAGTTCCTAACGTTGTTCTTATTGAAGATGTACTGTTTAGGGTAAAGGCAGATGCTTTAAGTATTGACAGGGATTCAATAATAGATTTAAAAACAACTGCTGATATATCTAAGTTTAACAAATGGACTGCTATGTCTTACGGGTATGATTGCCAAGCGTATATTTACTGCCTAGCTTTTGGAGTGCATTGGCAAGATTATAGATTTGTAGTACTTGACAAAACTAATAAGCAATTTGGTATATTTGACATCTCAGAAGAGTTCTTTGAGAGCGGTAAAAGAAAAGTACATGAAGCGATAGATACTTACAAGAAATACTTTGTAAACAGAGAAGAAGAAATCAATAACTATATTACAACAGGAACATTATAATGTTAAGAAAAATTAAAGGATATGTAGATTCAGAATTAGGAATAAATATATCAAAAAGGTCAAATAAAGAAGCGTACACTTTTGGTAGAGCTATATTCTATGAGTTATGTAATGAGTATTATAAAACACCAACTCAGAAAATGGCTGAAATGGTAGGATTAAAGTCTCATGCTTCTGTGTTAAATGGGATAAATGAAACGTTCCCTTACGCTATGTCATTTCCAGGATATAAAGAGAAGTACAATAAGCTAAGGTCTTTAATCTCTGGTAAAACAAGACAGCCTTATGAAACTATAAAGCTACTAGAGCAAGAAGTTAAGATGCTTAGAGAAGAAGTAAATAGATTACGAGAATTAGAGTTTGTAAATAATTAAAATAGATAAATATGAAAGTAAGCAATCCCGAAACACTATAAGATTATAAAGAGCTAAACGGCTTGTCTGATAAAAACATATTAGATATGTTAATGAAGAAATAACCACAACCATAATTAACCAAGAAACCCATAAGATTAATTTCCTATGGGTTTTCACTTGTTTATTACTTTTTTAGTCTCTTGACTGTTCCTTCAAGAACACCTCCTGCAAAATAGAATCCTACTATAATCATTACAAGCGTTCCTAAGCTATTGTTATTATACTCGTAGAGTGATATAATAGGTTTTGGATTTAACTCTCTTAAAACATATATAAAATGCGTTATAGCAGTCATTAAGTGTATTAATGTGAAGGCAGAAGTAAATAGTATTGCAATAACCCTCTGAGCTAACTTGTAAGGCTCGTAAAGGACTAACATTTTCTGCATATAGTCTAGCTTCTCTTCGTTTGTTAGAATAGCTTTATCCATCCCTGATACTAGAGAGTCACCTAGTTTCTTTGGATTGAATATCCTGCCTAATAATTTAAACATACCCTATTAAATTGAAAATTGAAAATACTCCCATTGAATTAAAAATTATAAATTAGTATTGTGTGGTATTCCTAAACTAGATTTTTTTACACCTTCATTTATAATTTCCTGATTAGCTTTAGTTCCTAAGTCAGATACATCAGCTTTACTTGCATCTCTACTCGCTGTATCTGTAACAACTTCTTCACCGTCTAAGGTTGCTTTAATATCTGTACCCGTAAAATTAAGTAAGTCTGTTTTAGCTTTTATCAATGCAACATCAGCAATACTTGTGTTAAATACAGCAGGCGGGTTAATTTGTATTGAATTACTTGTAGTTGCAATTATAGAAACACCATCATCTCTATTTATCCAGCAGTTGTTAATTTGCAAAGGAGAACTTTTAATATTGTCAAAAGTTATAGCTACTTTATTGGTTGCGTTTGTTATTTTATTAACCTGAGACCATACTAGCGCACCGAACGCCTCTGAAATACCTACTTGTGTAGTAATAAAATAATAGTACCACGCTCCAATATCCGCACCTTCAATATTGTTATCTGCGTCATTAAAGTCAAATTCCATATTTCCGCTATCCCAAGAGATACCTGTTACAGTTGACCCATCTACTCCATGCTCATTATAAATCGCATTAGTCTCTTGTGATACTAAAGCAGTCCAACCTGTAGGAGTAACAACTACAGAGGTAGAAAATTCCAACATATTTATTTTAGCAACTTTTAATTCTAATACGTCACCAATAGAATAGCCTACTCCCTCAGCGTATTGCGCTGTATAACTTGTACCAGCTACAACTTGATTAAAAACTTGAGAAGAAGTAGTTTCGTTGTATATTCTAATTGTAGAACCAGCAACTAATCCTGTAACAGATATGTTTCTTAAAGGCAAAACCGTACCATTTGCATCTGTTCGTGTGCCGTTAAAGATTGCTCCATTCAGTAGTGTAATAACGCCTGTTGTAGTCATATCGCCTGTAAAGGTATTTGCTTTTATTGTAATGGTGTTGCCAGACACATTAAAAACACTAGATGCCGTTGCGTCTATTATTACGTTGTAACTGCCTGCATCTATTTGATTACCTGATTTAGTTACATATAAATTCTGCCTATCAAAATTATCGTACCAAAACTTTTTAGCCCTGTCGTAAAATTTGTTAGCATTATCAATTACACTATAAGAAGCAATAGTTGTTTCGTTTGTCTCTGTAATAGAAGCATCTAATGATAATAAAAATACTGGCTTTTTGTCACCTGACGCGTAATGATTGGGTGTTTGCTCTGTTGGTAAATGTAAAAAACTAGAAAGTTTGTAATTTAAATCATACGTGTTAGCCACTCCACGATTATCTATATTTTTATCAGTAGAGCTTGTGCCTAAATACCATACGGCACTTGTGACTAAAAAAGTTGCATTACCGTTTATATCTGTAATCTCTGAATATGTTAAATCACCTGATGTGGCTGTTTCATAAGCTTGGGAGGCTCCGTAATTTGTAGTTGGTCTATTTCCGTTGTCTGTGTCAATTGCTTGAATCTTTGCGTTAGCCACTACTCCGCTTGCATCTTGAACTGTAAAAATCATTCTATTCTGAACAATCGTCTGGCTGCCTGCTGCACTAGATAAAGATACATTAATTAATGGTATCGGTGCAGGTATAGACGAGAAGGGATTAATATATCTTACAAATTTTAGGTTAGCTGATACTCCCGCACTCCTAAAAATTGTACTTACCCCAAAGCCCTCCATTCCTTCCAAGGTTAAATCGCTTACAAAATTAGTAGTATTTACATTGATAGTTTCAGGGTGTCCAAATGTATTTAACCCATTTACCGTTAAACTGTTTGCTGCTGTCCTGTATCCGTGACCATAAAACTCGCAATTGTTAATTGTTATAGTAGAAGCTGTTTGTGCAGTAAATATAAGTTTTAAAGTGCCTATTGTGCTATTTAAAAATATTGCGTTATCTAGGGTTACATTTCCTTCAAAATTATGAGCTAAATTAAACTGTGACCCTGTAGTTGCTCCGTCATTTACATTGACCATGCCTTGAATGGTTACATTAGAAGTTGATGTGGTTTGAATGTAACCATCAAACAGACCATTGTTACCCCCATTGATTTTTTCAAATTCAAAACTAATTGACGGTAAAGGGTCGTAAATAGTTGTATTTTGATACGTTCTAACAGTTGAGTTATCAAAATTACCTGTTATTTTAAAAACATACTTCCTTCCAGGCAAATCCGCATAATTAATAAACCTCAATCTATCGGTTGTCCTGTCTACGTCCAATGTACCTGTAACTAACAGTCGTGTATTATCTAACGTATATTGATTGCCGTTTTTAGTAACGCCAGTCAGTCCAATCATACCACTATAATTAGTATCTGTTCCTGTTTGTGTAATAACTCCTGCTGATTCTGAAAAACTCATAATTAAACCTTTGTATTGTAAATTGCCATATTAACCTCTTGCTACTATTAAATTAGTTAAATTCGTTCCATCAAAAGAACTATAAAAAGCATCTATTGTAGGGTATAACCCTGTGAAATAATCTGTCGTATATCTATAAACGACATCCCCTCTAAAGTTAGATTCTCTTACCGTTCCACCTGTTATGCTTGTATTATTGTTCGTGTATTTTACCCCTGTTAGATAGTCAAACCAACCATATTTAAATGATGTGTCAAAATCTGTACTACTGTTTTTAAAAAGTATTTGATTCTTTTCCCCACCCGTAGGGACTCCTTCGCCGGGGTCTCCTTTGTTAGCTGCTATTGACGGGTTAACGGTTACATCAATTTCAGTAGTCTCTACAGTTACCGTAAAATCTATATTTGTTTCGTCAGTAGTTATATTTACATCTACTTCGTTTATTATGTTATTTACAACTACATCTATCATTTTATACCTAAAGTAAAAGTTATTTCTAAATCACCCTCGATAAAAAAACTACATACCGCATTTAAATTAGCTCCTTTGTGTTCAGAAAATTCAGACCCATTCAATACTACTGATAGCGTTTTTTCTTGCCCTAAAACATTGCTACCAGTAATACTTAAGCCATCAACCAAAGTGTATTCTTTTATAAGCGTGTTTTTTTTGTAAATCTTTATAAAACAATTGCTAGTAAAAACCCCGTTAGTAGTCTTGAAAGGAAGTGTTTTGTTTATCTGAGAAACCCCAAGATCAAAATATCCAATGTCTTTAATATTGTAAAAACTTATATTGTCAGTCATAAATATGAATTGTAACGTTAATTATAACAAATATACAAAATCTATAACTATTAAATTAAGTATAAATTTTATCTATTTTGGTATCAAATCCCCGTTTGAGTCTCTAGCAGGAACTACAGCAACGCTACATCTACAATTTATTACGTTTCCTGCTGATGCTTTTGGATCTCCCGGATACGCTAATTCTTCACCACTAACATTAAACTTATCATTTAATCCAACCCTTTTGCCGTTCATTTGCCTGTGATTGAAAGGGGATGTCCTAGTTCTCTCATCTAACGCACTAATCCATTCTTTTTCCATTACAAACCCCGAAACATCTCCAGCTTGTACAGCCCCAAAGTTAGCGGATGCAGTTGTCTCAGTTCTTGCAATTCTTAACGCTTGCCATCTGTAGAACCTTTTTTCCCCTACAATCTTTTGCACTTCTTTAGCTGCTTCTACTATAGTTAATCCGTCCTCTATTCTAGTTTTAAGCAGGTCTACTATAGATTGTTTGTAAGTCTCTGTAACTGTAACCACACGTTCTATACCGTACCTAACAAAGAAAGCTCTTATCTCTTTTTCAAATAGTGTTGTGAAATTAGATAGTGTAAAGTTCTTTAATTGAGTGTTTATATATTTACCAACCCTTGAACCGTGTACGCTTCCAGTCTCTCTATATATTCTCATATAAGCGTCAGACATTAATTGGTTTGATACTGATAGATTTACTTGTGCCTCGTAGTTGGTTTCTGTTAGGTTTTCCCATGAAATAGAATTACCCCACTCATCAAACACGGGTATAAGTATTCGCATAGCTTTCTTTTCGTACCCTCTGCTATATATATCCCATTTGTTTCTATATGTAGCTCTACCCATTATTCAATTGTAAAAGAATCTTCTAAAGCGTCTCCTAGCTTTAATATACTTTGTGATGTAGTGTATTCTTGCATTTCTGGATTTTCTGTAGGTGTATATCCGATAGCCTCTCTGTATTCTTCTCTATTTACTACTGCTCTATCTAGTGAGTTATTTAACCATCCTGTTAACGTGGCCATATCCGCCTGCATCTCTGGAAGTTCCATTACATCCCATTTAATACAACAGTTTTCATATCCGTTGAATCTAGGTAAAAAGAACTCGTTTAAAGCATCTTCTAGTAACTTTAAATCTGGTGCAATATTATTAGTTACTACCCATTTTTCAACTACTTTTAAATTATCGTATTTAGCCCCGTCGTCATTGTTTAATAGCTTATCAGACCAAATCAAACAATTGGCTATTTGTTTAGAATCCCATTTAAGATAATCAAAAGGCTTTAACTCATCAGCGGTTAAACTCATTCTTGTAAATCCAACTTTAGAAGACAATGCAGTAATCTTACCCATATCATTAGGATCAGCTCTCATTTCTTGTAATCTACTTTTAACCTCGTCAGCCTGTTCCTTGCCAAAAGCCACGGTATCACCCCAAAGAAACCCATAAGCACCACCATTTTTTAAAGTTTGAATATTTAAGTCTATTGCTGAGTTTGAAGATTCAATGTTCTTTAAGGCTGCTGATAATTCAGATAATCCGTATAAATGCTCTCCGTTATCCCCATAGTTAGGGTTAGGCTTTTTGATGTGTATAACATCCTCTCCAGGAAACTCTGTGTACGTTTGCTGATAAACCATTATGTAGTGATCTATCGGGCTTTCTCCTACAAAATTATCTGTGTTATCTTTTAAAACTATTTGTGTGTATTGACTAGGTAATAGGTAAACCTGCATTGGCACACCTTTATTTATCCCATCGCTAGGCGATAACATATAGATATAAGCGTTACCCGTAGTTTTTAAGAATGTTTTATATAGTGCCCAAAATTCTACCCAAGTTTGATCCACGTTAGGACGTTCCATAGGAAAAGGCTTATCTTCCTTAGCATAAGCCTCGTTTTTAAGCCTTGATAACTTTACACGTTGAGATAGTGATAAGTCAAACTTTGTAGCTTTCTCCATCATTTCAACCCTGTTAGCTTTCTCTTTGTCCTCTATCTCCTTTATGTAATAAGGTACAGATGATGTTTTAGTAGCCATTTGGTTAATCAATGAAAAAACAGTAGAGTTGATGTTATAACCCTTTTTGATGTATGTTATGTTCTCAGTGTCATAGCTTGTTAGATTATGCCCATAGCCTTGTATAAACGTTTGGTTAAACGGGTTTTTAGCTTTAGGGTAAAATATATTGTTAGCTTGTTGTCTAAGCCTATTGCTTAGGTTACTTATCTGCTGAGTAATAGAGCTTGCTTTTAATTTCATAATTATGAATATATTAATACGTAAAAATACAAAATTATAATTAATTAAAATATAACCATCTTTGGTGCTAATTCGAACCAGTAACGCATCATAATAGAATCCCACTCATCAGGAGACCTGCCTATCATCTGCTTAACAACATCTTTAGATACTAACGCTACTTTTCCGTCTTTATCAATATCCTTTTGTTTCACTTGTTCCATTTCTTCCGTAGTGATACTTATAACCGATGAGTTACTTGCTATCTCTCCTACTTCTCGCTTCATTATCTTTGCAGCCATCTTATAACCGCATTGAGATTTAAGATTGTTAAAGTTCTCGTCGTTTAAGGCCCTTGAATTATTCACAAATCCTTTGCATCTCATAAAATCTACAACACCACCACCGACACCGTCCTCATCTGCAATCACTCTTGACATTGGTATGTTATATTTCTGCGCCAATCTTTTACCTTGGTTTACTACCTCCATCAATCCGCTCTTATCGATATGGTATCTATAAATACACTTCCAACCATGCCAAACCCTAAAGACTGTATTATCCTTTCCTTTCCTTGCGACGTCAATAGTAATGTATTTATCCCCCTCAGCTTTCACATGGTCCGCATTGAAGTAATCAGCAATAGCATCTGTATCAATCAGTGTGCTTGGATCATCATCATACTCCCAATTCCCATAGTATAGCCTTTGTTTGCTATTCTTATCTAAGCTAAGCAATGAATCCAAATAAGATTGCGGTAAATGTGGATTGTCTGTTGGAAGAGCCTGTACGAACTTCCTGTGTGCCGGGATTGTGTTATCCCTGTTCGGCTTGTAGAACTCCTTATACACCCAATTCTTGGCAGGGTTGCAACTTCCGAACATCTTAGGCCTTATATTAAATTCAGTAAGCTTGTATCTGCATCGAGAAAGAACTATCTGCCACGCCTTATAAACAATCTGGTTACATTCATCTATAAACGCTCCACAAACCTCTAAAGAACCTAAACTATCAAAATTAGGATCAGAAGGATAAAGAAACAAATCTTTTAACAGTATCTCTGAGCCATTATTAAAGTATATTATATTATTTTGTGCGTTGAATACGTACTGATCCGATATACCTAAACGAATAAGCCCAAGAGCATTACTCTCGGGTGTTGGATTGGATGTTAACTCAAAGAATGTATTTAGTGTAGTTTCTTTTAATGCTTTTAGTTTTGCCCTACCCATTAACCAACGTGAACCGGGATGAGTTTGACACATTTCAATAAGCCATAAAACACCAAAAGCAGACTTACCACCTCCAGCAGCTCCGCCGTAAAGAGTTTCTTTTGTCTCGTTGTCTTTGAGATAATATACAGCGTTTTCTTGTTTAGGCAATAACTTCATTAATCTGGTTTAATTCCACCTCCTAAACTAACTATATTAACAGGCTTATCTCCACCTTCTAAAGTAGTCTCTTGCCTGTCAGTCCAATTAAATCTGTTCTTCATGTTCATGTACCAACCTGTATAAGAAAAGTCTTTATTCTCTAGGTTCGTTCTACCTGATTTAGACCACCAAGCCTCAGAAAGTATCTTACCCATTTTTATGGTTTCCGAAAAAACTGCTTCTTCTTTAAGCCATCTATCCCATAAATCATTAGAGAAACTACCTCTCCACTTATATATTAAAGCCTTAACCTCTACATCAGAAGCTCCGTCTTTATACATATCTAATACATCGTTATACCATTCATTTGGTAAACTTGATGTGTCTTCTTTTGGTCTCCCTGATTGTGTCATAACTCAATAGTTTTCTTTGTGCATCTTATAACATAATACGATCCTGGATTGCTTGGATAGTGGTTTGTTTCGTTTGTTCCGTCTCTATCTTCGTACTTGTAAACATTTCCGTCTGCCTCGCATCCTTCCCATCCCCATGGTCTAGTATTAATAAAAACCCCGTTAGAGTACCAATATCTAGTACATTCATCACATACCTCTATAGTCTCAGGTTCTTTAGGTTGCTCTAGTGTTATATCTTCACCCGTTTCATTTGTGCAGTTTACGAGTAATAATATTAATATAATATATTTCATAATCTAGTTATTACGGTTAATATAAGCAATGTATAACTCTCTACCTACTAAACATAGCAAAGATATAAAAAAAGCGTATAGACTTGTATAATTGAAGTCTTTAGCCCATGCTAGGCAGAACTCTATAAACACCCATAGAAAGGATGATATAGTTAGTATTGACATTAGTGTAAATAGTTTGATAAATTTCATGGTGTTAGTTTTTAATTTCTAGTTCTTCTTCTGTTAGTTTAGGATATTCTGATACTTTCATATTTTAAGTATTAAAAAACCCTCCTAAGCATACCTCTATACTAAGGAGGGAAAACAATTAAACTATTCAACCATGAAAAAAAATAGTATTATGAATGTTAAAGATAGTGTTATTATTGTTTATATACAAATTTACAGCTTTATATTTTTAAAATGCTCTGAGAATGCCTCAGCACTACCTAGCCTTAAAGCTTCTGGTCTTAGGTTTACTTTTAAATCAAAATATCTATCTGTTAGGTTTGACATCATTGATTCAGATACACCTTCTTTTTCTCCTATCTGTTTTATTGTAGATTCAAGATCAGTTAAAAAGTAATATATTAAAACCCATCTTTTTTTGTTTGAGTGTCTTACTCTTACAGGCATAGTAATCTAATTAAAAGCTGTAAGAAAGGAATTAGCAGCATTATAATCTTTATGGTTTTCTTTTTCATGTCCTTGTGTTTTTAGGTTTTCTATTTCTTTTAGTATTCTGTTACATTCTGTGTTAAGAGTCTCTTGTTTTATTAACTCTATGTTCTCATTAAATTTAGATAGTGGTATAAACTTACCGTTAATATA
>Ga0209405_1001267_pt1 | contig 18776 bp, 16 predicted proteins | sample COGITO_mtgs_1105_6_FD_184803 | JGI IMG/M metagenome (GOLD analysis project Ga0209405, IMG submission 184803) | Pelagic marine microbial communities from North Sea - COGITO_mtgs_110516 (SPAdes) (version 2) | ecosystem: Environmental > Aquatic > Marine > Epipelagic ...
AGTATGCTAAAGGTATCTTTGGTAATACTCCAGAAATGATGGAATTTTTTTCAAACAAATTAGGCGTAGCATTTCCTTGGAATAAATATAGTCAGATAGTAGTGAGAGATTACGTTTCTGGCGCTATGGAAAACACAACAGCAGTGGTTCATGGCGAACAAGCATACCAAACTGACGGTCAGTTAATAGATGCTAATACGCATGAGAACACCATAGCACACGAGCTTTTTCATCATTGGTTTGGAAATTTAGTTACTTCAGAAAGCTGGTCTAACTTAACTTTAAATGAGTCTTTTGCAAATTATAGCGAATATTTGTGGCAAGAATATAAATATGGAAAAGAAGCGGCAGAAATGCACATGCATGAAAATGTGAAACTTTATTTAGAAGGACAGGAAGCAGATAAAAAACTGGTTCGTTTTGAGTATTTAGATAAAGAAGATATGTTCGATTTGGTAAGCTATAATAAGGGAGGCGCTATTTTACATATGTTGCGGAATTATGTAGGAGATGAAGCTTTTTTCGAAAGCCTTAAAACCTATTTAAACGAATATAAATACAAGGCAGCAGAGGCGCATCAATTGCGTTTAGTTTTTGAGAAAGTGACAGGTAAAGATTTAAATTGGTTTTTTAATCAATGGTATTTTGGAGCAAACCATCCGAAAATTGATGTTTCTTATGATTATAATAAATTAAGAAAAACAGTAACCGTAAACATTCAACAATTACAAGCACAAAATTTCCAATTCCCTTTAACCTTAGATATTTTTGAGGGAAATAAGATTAGGAGAGAAACCATTTTTATAGAAAATAATGATGCTTCTTTTACCTTTGATTTTAAAATACAACCTACTTTAATTCAAGTAAATTCAGATGGTGTATTATTATGTGAGTTAAATGAAAACAAGGTATTAAGCGAGTATATTTTTCAACTAAAAAATGCTCAATATTATACACATAAAAAGGAAGCGTTATTGGAGGTTATAAAAAAACAAGATGATAAGAGTGCTTTTACTGCAGTTGTAAATGCTTTGGACGATTCTTCATATAAAATAAGAGTTTTAGCACTTGAAAATATCGATTTAATTAATAAGTTTTCAAAGAAAGATGTTATTAATAAGATTATGAAAATAGCAAAATTTGATAAAAAAACATTGGTACAAGCCGCTGCAATTGAGACCTTAGGAAAATTAATAGATCCAGAGCTAAAACAAATATTTATTAAGGGATTAAATAGTAAGTCTTACGCTGTAGTAGGAAAGTCTTTAGTTGCCATGTATTATGTGGATAAAGGTATGGCTATAAAAAAATCTAAAGCACTACCAGATGAAGTGCGAGAAATATTAACAACCCCATTAACTAAGATTTTTATAGAGTCTAATGATGAGACAGAATTGCCTTTTATTGCAAAAAGTGTAGTTTCTGGAATGTATTTATCGGGCACAGGAGCAACAAAAATATTGTATGAAAAAGCTTTCTCAAGGATTTCTAAAAGTAACAATATGCAAGCAATTCAGAACTTAGTAGAGGATATGGTTGTAAAAGGGAATCAGTATAAAAAGTTTAGTTTCGATAAAGTAGCCATCAACTTAATGAGAACCATTATTAAGACCCAACAAAAAAGTACAAATTCTAATAAAGAAAGAAATGTTGCTATCGTTAAAGAGGCAATGATGGGCTTGTTATAAGTTTATTTTATCAGAAACTAGATTAAGTAATGCTTCTTTTTCAGGATTAGGGTCATTATTTTTAGTGAAGTTAAATTGCTTCAATTAATAGCCAGGTAAAAGAAAATACTAGTTTTAAGAAGTACTTCTTTCTTATAAATCCTATACTTCAAGACTAACTATAAAAAGCAATTACAATTTTAAGTTTTATTCGTTAATCAGGTAGTATCTTTGCACTTTATTTATTTTATGTCTATAAATACACTTTTAATAACTCCACCTTTTACACAGTTAAATACAGCATACCCAGCAACGGCATACATCAAAGGTTTTTTAGATTCTAAAGATGTAAAAGCAACGCAAATGGATTTAAGTATAGCACTGTTTTCGGCTGTGTTTACTAAAGAATTTATAGATGCTATTTTCAAGCAAGCAGACATGCTTGGTAATAAAGATTTGCCTTTAGTTTATAGTCAAAAGATAGAATATATAAATAAGGTAGATTCTGTAATGAATTATTTGAGAGTGCAAGAAGTTATAGCAGCGTATCAAATTGTGCATAAAGATTATTTACCGCATGGGCATAGGCGTATAAAATTAGATAAAGACTTAACAACCGAATTTGGAAAGTTAGGTATTTTAGATAAGGCAAAACATATTGCCACACTGTTTGTAGAGGAGCTAGGAGACTTTATAAACGCTAATGTAGATGAGTTTTTCTCTTTTACTCGCTATGCAGAGCAATTGGCAAGAGCAGCCTCTAGTTTTGACACTATTGATATGTATCTTCAATATGAGACTACGTTAATAGAAGATGAAATGTTGTATTTGTTAGCGGAACAATTGCAAAAAGATACCTATGATTTAATATGTTTCACTGTTCCTTTTCCAGGGAATTTATTTTCGGCTTTAAGATGTGCTCAATTTATAAAGGAAAAGTACCCAAAATTAAAGATAGCCATGGGCGGTGGTTATTGCAACACCGAACTAAGACGTTTGTCAGATCCTAGAATTTTCAATTTTATAGATTTCATAACTTTAGATGATGGTGAAGGTCCGTTATTAAAAATAACAGATTTTCTAGACGGAAAATTAGGAGAGGATGCATTAGAAAGAACTTATATCTGTAGAGATAATACCGTGGTGTATGCTAATAAAATACCGAACACCATATTTCATCACAGAAATTTACCAGCTCCTAGTTATATAGGATTGCCAACAGATAAATATTTATCTTTTTTAGATGTTATGAATCCTATGCATAGAATGTGGTCTGATGGAAAATGGAATAAATTAACTATTTCTCACGGTTGCTATTGGAAACAATGTTCTTTTTGTGACGTTACCCTGGATTACATAGGAAATTACCAAAATACAACAGCAGATGATTTGGTAAATAAAATTGAAAAGATAATATCAGAAACAAATATTACTGGTTTTCACTTTGTAGATGAAGCTGCGCCCCCAAAAATGCTTAGAGCTTTGGCGAATGCTTTAATTGAAAGGAAGGTTTATATTACTTGGTGGACGAACATTCGTTTTGAAAAAACATTTACCCCAGAACTTTGTGCTTTATTATCTAAATCTGGCTGTATTGCAGTAACTGGAGGTTTAGAAGTTGCTTCTGATAGATTATTGGAAAAGATGAAAAAAGGAGTAGACATTGCGCAGGTAGCAAGAGTAACCAAAGCTTTTTCTAATGAAAATATTATGGTTCATGCGTATTTAATGTTTGGTTTTCCTACGGAAACAGCGCAAGAAACTATTGATTCTTTAGAAGTTGTGCGTCAGTTATTTCAAAGTAGTTGCATTCAATCTGCTTTTTGGCATCAATTTGCCTGCACAAGCCATAGTCCGGTTGGTAAAAATCCAGATGAATTTGAAATTAATATTACAGGTCCGAAGTTTGAGGGTTTTGCCGAAAATGATCTGTATCATGAAGATCCAACAGGAGCAGAGCACCACTTATATAGCGAGGGTCTAAATTCTGCTCTAAATAATTACTTAAATTATAAAGGTTTTGAAATTCCTTTAGAACAGTATTTTAATTTTAAAGTACCAAATACAACCCAGGGAAATAATTTAGTTGAAGGATTCTTAAAACAAAAAACACTTCAAAAAGCCTAAAGTAAAAAATATTAGGTGAAAAACCCTGCTTTGTTCTGAAGTGCTCTTTTTATTCTTACTTCTGATATTCATCAAAAGTACCATCTGCATAAAAAACAACAATACGTTGTATTTTTTTTATACCTGAATTATTTTCTAAATCGAATATAGAAGGAGTAGGGGTTATGATATTTTGCGCTGAAACTTTAACAATAGGAAAAACTCCAATTCCATTCAATAACCATTTAATATCAACATCTTTAAATTCTGCAGTCACTTTTAGAACAAAATCTAAGCTTGGTTTGTTTCTTCCAGAAAGTATATGAGAGATACTAGAACGCTGAACACCTACCTTATCTGCGAACATAGATGCCGAAATTTGATAGTATTCCATCATTTTTTTTAATCTGTCTGTAAAATCTTTACTGTTTATCATTGTAACATATTAAGGTTTTACAAATGTAAAACTTATCATTTTAATCAAGCTATTAAATCTTAATTAAATTTATTTACCTAAGTAATTAGTTAAAGTATAACTTTATATACTATACCTAAATAATACAATATTAGTATTTTAGTTTATTTAAATAGTATTTACTTATACAATAGGATCTATTTATTTAGCAAAGATTATAAAAATTTAATTTATGTTTACAACTGTAATATAATTACTTCTTTTCTTTGTTTACAAATGTAATATTCGTGATATTTACATTTGTAACATTTTAGTTTGATTACAAATGTGATTCTATTATTTTTACAGCAGATTACACAGCAACCAATTATGAATTTATTAGCAATTGATTTTTTAGAGACCATTTACAATAAAGAAAAAGAAATTTCCCTTTTAGGAAAATGGATCCGTTTTAAAGACATTAAAGATTTATTTAAAAAATATGAAGATGCTTTTCAAATATCTGAGTTAGGAACCTCAGAAAAAGGAACACCTATATATACCTTAAAAATTGGTTCTGGAGAGAAGAAAATACTATTATGGTCTCAAATGCACGGAAACGAGAGCACTGGAACAAAAGCACTGTTTGATCTCTTTAATTGTTTGCTGCTTTCTAAGCAATCTGAAATAAATACAATTTTAAAGTCTTGTACACTTCTTTTTGTGCCCATGTTAAACCCTGATGGTGCAGAAGTCTATACTAGGGTTAATGGTAACAACATCGATTTAAATAGAGATGTAATAGATAGAAAGGCAAAAGAAAGTAAACTTTTACGCGCTTTATTAGAAGAGTTCAATCCGCAGTTTTGCTTTAACCTGCATGATCAAAGGACTATTTTTAATGTAGAAAACACTAAAAACCCTGCTACCATATCGTTTTTAGCTCCGTCAGAAGAAGAAACAAGAGCTTTAACAAAAGGGAGAAAAGAAACCATGAATGTTATTGTTGCCATGAATACCATGTTGCAAGAAGTAATACCAAATCATGTTGGAAGGTATACTGATGCTTTTTATCCAACAGCAACAGGAGATAATTTTCAAAAATTAGGTTTTAATACTATATTAATAGAGTCGGGTCATTATCCAGATGATTACATTAGAGAAGTTTCTAGAAAATTTACTTTTTTCTCTATTCTTCAAGGATTATTCTACATAGCCAAAACAGACAATTTCACTTCATACAAAGCGTATTTTAAAATACCGAATAACGATAAAGTTTTTTATGATGTAATTCATAGATATCCAGACTCTAAAAATGATCTTGGCTATCAATTTAAAGATGAAATTATTGAAAACAAATTAGTTTCAAAATTAGTGAAAATTGAAGAAACTTCGCTAAAAGGTAAATTTGGACATCTCGAAATCGTTTTCGAAAACTAAATTCTTTGAATTTAATTCATTTTTAACCACACTTTGTTAAATTAAAATCATAGATTTGCACAATTAATTGAATATTATATAAACTATGAAAAAATTTATCTTAGACGAAATCGACCATCAAATTTTAGACATTTTAATCGAGAATGCAAGAACCCCATTTACGGATATTGCAAAGCAGCTTTTAGTGTCTGCAGGTACAATTCATGTGCGTGTAAAAAAAATGGAGGATGAAGGTATTATTCAAGGGTCTACACTTTCGTTAAACTATGAAAAGATGGGCTATTCTTTTATAGCACATGTAGGGGTTTATTTAGAAAAAACATCTATGACTCAGAGTGTTATAGAAAATTTAAGAAAAATACCCAATGTTACTGTAGCCTATGTAACTGCTGGAAAATATAATATTTTTTGTAAAGTTAGAGCAAAAGGTACAAACGATGCAAAAGACATTATTTATGAAATAGATGATATTCCTGGGGTAAATAGAACAGAAACAATGATTGCTTTAGAAGAAAGTATCAATGATAAAAAGAGAATGATGCATGCAATTTTTAAAGAATTGTAGTATAACAATATAGAATAAACATAAAAAAAACCTTCTCATGAAAATGATAAGGTTTTTTTTATGTTTTATGTTTATGATACCTATATTCTATTTAATTCTGAATTATCTAACATAAAGAGTCTGCAGTGCATTAATCATAATTTCTATCTAAAACCTATTTTTAATATCTTGATAATACTTCTTTTAATTCCTATAAAAAGTGAAATTTATTGAAGATATAATTTGGTTTAATTTTCGTAAATAATTTTAAAAACATAAAAAAGTAAGAAATAATTAATAATTTCAAAAAAACAAATAAAAGCAGGTATTAATTATTAAATATTCTTATTTTTAAAAACAATTATTAATATTATGAAAAATAAACAAATCATTTTAAAAAATAGACCAAAAGGTTTTCCAGATGAAAATACTTGGGCTATTGAAACAGCAACGATTCCAGAACTAGAAGAAGGAGAAATCTTAATTGAGCACCATTATGTTTCTTTGGATCCTGCAATGCGTGGTTGGATGAATGATACCAGATCGTACATCCCTCCAATTGAATTAGGTCATGTAATGCGGGCTGGAGCAATAGGAAAAGTTATTAAAAATAATAACAATCCTAAGTTCGAAATTGGAGATTGTGTTACTAGCTGGGGTGGTGTGCAACAATATTCATTATCTAATGGAGACGCTTGGTACAAAGTTGATGATACCTTAGCACCAATGCCAGTTTATTTAGGGGCATTAGGTATGCCTGGAATGACGGCTTATTTCGGAATCTTAGAAGTTGGTAAAATAAAAGAAGGAGATATTGTTTTAATTTCTGGCGCAGCTGGAGCAGTTGGTTCTGTAGTTGGACAAATAGCCAAGTTAAAAGGTTGCACCGTTATTGGAATTGCTGGTGGACAAGAGAAATGTGATTATCTTAAAAACGAATTGGGTTTTGATGAAGCAATTGATTATAAGAACGAAAATATTTATTCTGCCTTAAAAAAGAAGTGTCCTAAAGGAGTAGATGTATTTTTTGACAATGTTGGTGGTATAATTTTAGACGCTGCTTTAAGTAAGTTAAGAATGCATGCAAAAGTTGTTATTTGTGGAGCTATTTCTCAATACAATAACAAACATAAAATAAACGGACCCAGTAATTATTTATCTTTATTAGTAACACGTTCTTCAATGCAAGGAATGGTTGTTATGGATTATACAAAAGAATTTGGAACGGCTGCAAAACAAATGGGAATTTGGATGAAGGAGGGAAAACTAAAATCTAGAGAAGATATTTATGAAGGAATAGAAAACTTTCAAGAAACGTATAACAGACTTTTCTCTGGTAAAAAGAATGGAAAACTAGTTTTAAAAGTAAAGGCATAATAATGGAGCAGGAACATTTTTTTCAATGTCCGCATTGTTGGGAAGAAATTTCTATGATTTTAGATAGTAGTATAAGAGCACAAACCTATATAGAAGATTGTGAAGTTTGCTGCAATCCTATTGAAATATCACCGAATTTTGAAGATGCTGAATTAATTGGATTTCATTCGACTTCTATTGATCAATAAAAAAATGTAGCTTGTTTAAGGTGTAATAGAAGTATACTTTAATTGATTGTGCATCTTTATTCGGTAGATTATACATTAGGATTAGTCCAGTTAAACTCCTCAAATAAGGAAATCCAATCTTTTGGGAAATTTGCTTTTAAAATTAAAACTTCCTCAGAAAACGGATGTTTAAACTTTAAATGACCAGCATGTAAAAACATATTTTTCCAGCCAAAATTTTCTTCAAACATGAGGGCGTGATTTTTGTCTCCGTATTTGATATCTCCAATTAAAGGATGACTAATTTTATTAGTATGTACTCTTAATTGATGCATTCTCCCAGTTTTTGGTTTCAATTCCACCAAGCTGTAACGAGAACAATCATAGGGTTTTACAGGGATCTCTAAAACAATCTGTTCCAATGTTTTTAAATAAGTTAAAGCATCTTTATGTATACTTGCATCACGCCCTTTTACCGGAGAATCGATGGTTTTAGTTTCGGGTGAAAAACCTCTTACAACTCCATAATACGTCTTTTCTATTTCGTTGTTTGTAAATAATTCTTGAAATTTAGAAACATTTGTAGTCTCCTTTGCTAATAAAATAATGCCCGAAGTTTTTCTATCTAATCTGTGAATAGGATAAACCTTTATTCCTTTTTCTGCTTGTATTAGCTGTAGAAGACACGTTTCATCTGCAACATTTCTAGAATGATAAGCATGATGCACTACCATATTATTTGGTTTGTTTACACAAATAATAAATTGATCTTCAAAAATTATATCTAAACTCATTATACAATCTTATAAAATATTCTTTAGGATACTTTTTTCTTGTTAGATAAATTTAAATATTGAATTAGCAATAAAGCAATTACACCACAAACAAAAAAACCAATAAATAGAGGTAAAGCGGTAGTATTTATAAAACTACCTATTAATGTTGCTATTGGTACGGCCATAATCGTAGATACAAACCCATTAATTGCTGCACCAATTCCAGCAATATGTCCTATTGGTTCCATCGCTAAAGCTCTAGTATTTCCAAATAAAAAGGCAACTGCAAAAAATTGTAACCCAAAAAATGTGACTAAAACATAAATACTTGGGTTGGTTTCACCCGAATAAAGAACTATATAAACAAAAGGAATTAATGTAAAAATGATGGTAAAAATACTTACTAATTTAAACATACCTAATCGTACTACAAAGGTTCCGTTTAAGAAAGTAGCAATACCAATAAAAAAAGCGATACCTGCAAAAATGAAAGGAAACTCATCTTTTAAATTGTATTGCTGCTCGAATATTAATTGACTTACACTTAAATACACCATAAAAGAACCGGTAATACATCCAGAAAAAAATGTAAAAATTACTGCATTTTTATGTTTTATAAATTCCTTTAACCCTGCAATTAGTAACGCTAATTTAAAATCTCTTTTATTTTCTCTTTTTAATGTTTCTGGTTGTCTTTTCCAGAGCCAAAGCATTACGGCTAAACCAAATAATAACTGACTGTAAAATATAGATTGCCATCCATATAGATCTAACATTATCTTACCTAATGCGGGAGCTACAACCGGCACTAATATAAAAATAGCAACAACAAAAGACATTACTTTTGCCATGTAATTGCCACTAAAACGATCTCTAATCATTGCAATACTAATAGTTCTTGGTGCAGAAAGACCAATTCCCTGTATAATTCTTCCAACAATCATCATTTCTAAACTTGTAGAAAAAACACATATTAAACTAGCAAAACCAAAAACAATAAAACCTATGTAAATAATTGGTTTTCTTCCATAACTATCAGATAATGGTCCAGAAATTAATTGCCCAAATCCTAATCCTAGAAAAATCATCGTAATTAATAGCTGATTATTTGTAGCATTGATAATACCTATAGTATCGCCAATATTTGTCATGGCTGGGAGCAAGGCATCTATTGCTAAAGACACGAGAGACATTAAAGCCGCCATAATAACAATAAATTCAAACTCAGATTTTTGCCTAATTTTCATCGGACAAAAGTAGTTATTTAGGTATAATATCTATTGGTATTATACATTCTTTATAAAAATGTTATTTGTAATAATTTTTTGCAATTCATAATCGTTAAAATCTATATATTACTTAATATTGTTTAATTGTCTTAAATTTTTATAAGTATCATATTTTATAAGCCTTATTTTTATTTTATCTCTAATATTTTAAGAGGAAAATGGTTGTATCTTTTTTCTTTTAATAATTATAGAGAATAATTTTATGAGTGCACTATCAACAATTACAGTAGAACAACCCCAATTAATAAACGCAATAGACACTATTTGGGTAGCTATTTGCGGTGCAATTATCTTTTTTATGGAAGGTGGATTTGCATTATTAGAGGCTGGTTTTGTAAGATCTAAAAATGCCATGAGTATTATTGCAAAGGTTATTATAGATGTTACTTTTGGAGGAATTGCTTTTTATATAATAGGTTTTGGAATTGCTTATGGTAATTCTAACGGTTGGTTTGCATTTGATATGGGAATAACCACTAAAGATTTAGGTTTAGGCTTAACGGTCTCTAATAAACTATTTTGGTTTATACAATTAGGTTTTGCAATTGCAGCCATTTCTATTGTATCTGGAGCAGTAGCAGAGCGAATGAAAATTTGGAGTTATGCCATTTATGTATTTATTTTCTGTGCAGTAATGTATCCATTAGTTGCAAATTGGGTATGGAATCCCAATGGTTGGTTAGCATTAAGAGGTTTTAACGATTTTGCTGGTTCTGCAGCAGTGCATGCAATGGGTGGTTTTTCTGCGCTCGCAGCAGCCATTGTTTTAGGGCCAAGAATAGGAAAATATCGAAAAAATGGAGAAGTAAATGCAATTCCTGGTCATAATTTACCATTAGCAGCAATTGGTGCTTTTATTTTATGGTTTGGTTGGTTTGGTTTTAATCCTGGTTCTACCTTGGGTGCAGTGGGTAATTGGGAATTAATAGGCACTGTAGCTACAAATACATTTTTAGCCTCTGCAGCAGGAGGAATTTCAACAATGTTTTATACCTATTTTAGATACGGTCAAATAGATATTACGATGACAATTAATGGAGTTTTAGCCGGCTTAGTTGCCATTACTGCGGGTTGCAATGTAGTGGGGCCAAATGCTGCTATAATTATTGGTTTAATTGCAGGTGTTTTGGTAGATATTGCCGTATTGTATATTGATAAATTAAAAATTGATGATCCTGTTGGTGCAATTGCGGTTCACGGTGTTAATGGTTTCTTTGGTGCTTTAGCTGTGGGGTTATTCGCTACGGATGGTGGTTTATTTTTTGGTGGAGGTACAGCAATGTTAGCTACACAAGCATTAGGGGTTCTTGTAATTGGTGCTTTTGGTTTTGTATTCACTTTTATATTGATGAAAATCATGCAAAAAACGGTGGGCATTAGAATTTCTAAGGTAGAAGAGTCTGCAGGTATAGATGCCGTTTCTTTTGGAGTGGAAGCATATTCTACTTTTGAATAATTATAAATAACTAAATTTAAAATCATGAAAAAAATAGAAGCAATTATAAGGCCATCAAAACTAAAGGATGTACAAGCAGGTTTAAAATCAGCTGGCATACCATGTAACACAATAATTCCAGTAAAAGGAAGTGGATTACAAAAAACATATACAGAGCGTTATCGTGGTACAGAACAATCTATGATTCTACAAACTAGAATTATGATTATTTGTGTTGTTAGTGATGATAATCTTGAAACTGCTATTGATGTTATTTTAGAAAACGCTTCAGAAAATTTAGTAGGCGACGGTAAGATATTTATATATGCCGTGGAAGATGCAATTAGAATTAGAACCAAAACAAGGGGAATAGAAGCAATTAAATAAACGTAGGAGAAGATAAAGTTATTAAGTATTGTGAATTCTTAAAAAACCTATTTAACATAATATAAATTATAGTACATTTATGTAGTGATTTCTGTATAGCCGTATTTCAGGCTATTTAAACATAATATCAGATATAATGTCTTTAGACTTATATCGATAGATATTATGTTAAAAGCAATTACGGCTAATTAACTTTTAGTTTTTAAATAATAGCTATAATTCTATATTATGTAAAATAGCCTAAAATGTTTAGCATTCACGGGCTCCATATAATAAACCTATGATTTTGGTTTATCAGGGATAATTTATAATTTTGTATTATTACACTTTTACAATGTAATAAATATTAAGAACATCATAAATATGGATACTATGCGAAAAAATAACATAACTAACGAATTAGACAAAACAGACGAACAAATAATTAGACTCTTACAAAAGAATGCTAGATTGTCTAACAAGCAAATTGCTGCAGAAGTTGGTATTGCAGAATCTACCTGCTCTGAAAGGATGCGCAAATTGCAGCGAAAAAAAATATTCTTCGGGTTTCATGCTATTGTAGATTCTTCTAAACTTGGTACGAATATAGAAGCAATGGTTGCTATAAAATTAACTAAAAACACAAAAGATCAAGTAGATCATTTTCAAAATGCAATGTCTTTGTTAACTGAAGTTGTGAATATTTACCATTTAGCAGGACAAATAGATTTTCTGCTCTACATTGCAGTAAGAGATAAAAATCATTTAAGAGATTTTGTAATGGATCATGTTACAAAAGATTATGTAAAAAGTATAGAAACTTCATTGATTTACGATTTCTCACAAAACCCATTGTTTCCTATTTATTTAGAGCATGAATAGCGAAGAAAATCTAATTGAAATAATGATTAGATCTTTTACGCTATACTTACTAATTGAAAATATAAATTTTATTTATATTTTTAATTTGAAACAAACAACCTTGGTTTCAGACATCGCTTCAATAGCAGACTTTACTCCTTCTCTGCCTATTCCGCTACTTTTAACGCCACCAAAAGGCATTGCATCTATTCTATAATCTGTAGAATCGTTAATCATTACTCCAGCACACTCTAGTTCATTAATTGCCTTGTGTGCATTATTAATATCATTCGTAAAAATTGCCGTATGCAAACCAAAAGGTGATTTATTGCAGCATGCTATAGCTTCTTCTAAATTTTTCACTTTTGATATGGTTACAACAGGTCCGAAAACTTCTTTGCAATTGGCAATATCATTGTTACAGTCAGCCTCTAATATGGTAGGTGTATAACAATTTCCTATTGTTTTTCCCCCGCTAATTAGTTTTGCGCCATGCGCAATACTTTCGACAATAAATTTATCAATTTGATGAATCGATTCTCTACTTATAATAGGACCAATGTCAATATCTTCTGATAAAGGTGAACCAATTTTTAAAGTAGCCGTTAATTGAGAAAAGTTATTTATGAATGAATCATAAGCAGTCTCTTCAACAAAAATTCGTTTAACACCAACACAATTTTGGCCACTTGCAAAAAATGCTCCTGAAACACAAGATTGAACAGCGTCTTCTAAATCAGCATCCGATAAAACGATTACAGGAGAATTAGAACCTAGTTCCATCACTAATTTCTTTAAACCTGCTTTTCTCTGAATAATTTTTGCTGCTTCTACTCCGCCAGTAAAACTTACCAATCTTATGCTATCATGGCTAATGAGCGCATCACCAAAATATTCTGGAGATCCTGTAATTATGCTTAACATTTCTTTTGGTAAGCCAGCTTCAGCAAGAATTTCTCCAAACTTAAGGGCTACTAAAGGTGTATAATCACTCGGTTTTAATATGACCGGGTTTCCTGCAGCAATTGCGGGTCCCAATTTGTGACAAATCAAATTTAAAGGGTCATTAAAAGGGGTAATAGCAACAACAATACCAATAGGGACTTTGGTTTCGTACCCAACTCTATCTTCTGAACCTGGAACAACGTTAAATGGTATGGTAGCTCCAATTATTCTTCCCGCTTCTTCTGCAGAAAGTTGCATGGTATTTAAAGCTCTTGTAACTTCTTTTCTTGCCTGTACTATTGTTTTTATTCCTTCTGTTGCTATAAGATTCGATAATACATTAAATTCTCGCTCTATTATGGTTCCTGCTTTTCTAAGAATTGCTATTCTTTCTGAAGCTGGCATTTTTTTACCAATACGCTCTCCTATTTTTGCTAAATCTATTGCATTCATTACATCTTGTTCCGTTGATTGCGGGACAGTTCCGATTTTATCTCCTGTATAACTATTATAAACAGTTACGGTACTTGTATTTTTTTTATCTTTTACCATGTTTTAATTTTTAACCGTTAACTATTGATATGATATCATTATACAAAGCAAAACCAGTTTCAATTTTCCCTGCTCCTGCTCCAACAATTGTAGTGTCCCCTAAAATATTAGAGGTTATTTTTAAAGCATTAGTAGCATCTGAAATACCATATAATGAATCATTTATTGGTATTAATTTAGGGCATACTGAACCATGAACAATACCTTTATCATCCTTCCAAACGCTTCCAATTAGTTTCCATCTCTTATTATCTGCTGCTGCTACTTTTACATCTGAAAGTGTAATTTTAGATATTCCCTTTATTTCAATATTTTCTTGAATTAGTTGTACATCAAAAACAACATTTGCCAAAATCATTACCTTAGCTAAAGTATCTAATCCTTCAATATCACTTGTAGGGTCTGCTTCTGCATATCCAAGCTTTTGTGCCTGCGAAAGTGCATCATTATAAGACATTCCTAATTCCATTTTAGACAGAATATAATTAGATGTTCCGTTCATAATACCACTTACAATAGTAATATCTGAACCTAAAAGACCATTGTTTAAAACATTTATAATAGGTGTACCACTCATTACTGTTCCTTCAATTGCTAACGTCTTTCCTTTTAGTTTAGCCAAATTAAAGATGTGTTTATACCCTACAGCAAAAGGACCTTTATTACTAGTAACAACATGTTTATCAGAATCTAATGCAGTTTCTATATGGGATAGTGCTGGTTGTCCTGTTTTAATATCTGTGAAACTAGCCTCAATAATGATATCTGCATTAATTTCTTGTATTGCTTTAGGAATGTCAAGTATATTTTCTGTTAATAAACTATAATCACCATTATTAGCATTTGCAAGTATATTCTGCATATTTATACCATTAGCATCGATCTTACTACCTTTCATTGTATCCAAAATTCCTACTGTTTGTATTTCTAGATTTTTAGCTAGCGGTAATATCGAATTATTTCTTAAAATAATTTCAGCTAATCCTTGTGATACAATTCCAAATCCTACATATACTATTTTTATCATTTATAATTATTTAAATTCATTGTTATATGACAAAACTATATATATATTCATATATAATTATTATTACAGTAAACTATTCTTTTATTATGTGTTTTAAATGAATTATATTCGTTTGTTGATACAAAACTTATTTAAAACAAAATTTAAATCGTTCGTAAAATATTTTAGTAAGTAGATAAATTTTTAAATAAAGGATTTTAAGATTTAACTTTAATGTGTTTTTTAATATAATCTCATATTAAAATTGAATACTATAAAAGAATGTAATAAGTTTTATTTTTTCATTTCACACACATTATGCTTCCCTCCTATGTCGTCGCATAAAAAGTGTTCCATTAACATTGTAGAAGAAACTTTTGAGAATAATTTTTTTTAAGAAACTGTAGATAAACTTTCGCTTTTAAGCAAAGCTGAAGTTACATAACGCAGAACATTATAGTACATTTTTAATTAAGGATTATCCTGTGGATGATTCTTAATTAAAAGCTATTTAGAACAATCTTCGCATGTATTGCTATGTAGCTATCATTCTATATTATGTAAAATATCCCACAAAGTCCCGATAGTATAATAAACATTGTTATTAGGGTGTTTTAAAATTCGTCAACAAGTAGTTTATTGAACATTCATAGCATCTCATAGATGGTAATATTCAATAATATTTTTTAAAATTATTTTCCCAACGCTTCTAACCAATTTAATGTGGTAATTTTCCTTTCAATAATCCATATAAAAAAGTACCCAAAAGAGAAGCTATAATTACTATAAAAATTGAAATATAACCTGCTCCAACCAACGTAAACATTGGTCCTGGACATGCACCTGCTAAGGCCCAGCCTAAACCAAATATAATTCCGCCAAACATATAACGACTAAAGCTCTTTGCTTTTGGGCTAAAGTTTATTTTTTCTCCATAGAAAGATTTTATTTTGAATCTTTTGATTGATTGGACAATTATAATTCCAATAAATAATGCAGAACCTATAATACCATACATATGAAAAGATTCAAATTTGAACATTTCATAAATACGAAACCAAGAAGCTGCTTCCGATTTAAATATTGTGATTCCGAAAAGGATTCCGATACATAAGTAGATAAGTGTTCTCATGGTTTAAAATAATAAAGGGAAAATAAAGTGAATCATTGTGAGACCTCCAATAAAGAAACCGATAACAGCTATCAAAGAAGGCATTTGTAAATTACTTAATCCTGAAATTGCATGACCAGAAGTACATCCTCCAGCATACCGTGCTCCAAAACCTACTAATACTCCTCCAATAGACAAAAGCAATACATTTTTGATGCTTAGTAATGCCTTAGTATCGAATAATTCTGTAGGAAGATATGCAGTTCCTGCACTTTCAAAACCTAGAGATTTTAGTTCTAAAATGGTCTCTGGATTTATTGCTACTGTTGTATTAGTACTTAAAAAATAAGACCCTATAAAACCACCAATAACAGCACCAAGCACTACAACTAAATTCCACTTTTGCAATTTCCAGTCAAATTTAAAGAAATCAGCTTTATTACCTGCTCCGCAAATAGTACACATTGTGCGCAAGTTGGAAGACATTCCAAAACTTTTATCCACCATTATAAGTAAGAACATTATAAGGGCAATCATTGGGCCAGCTATATACCAAGGCCATGGTTCGTATATCCAATTCATTTTTATAATTTATAATGTTGATGGGCAAACGTATGTTGAAACTGCAACGTTTACCTCTTTTATTGCTTTAAAACCACCTTGAATGTCAATTAAATTATGAATACCTCTACTTTTTAGAATAGATGCTGCAATCATACTTCTGTAACCTCCTGCGCAATGCACATAGAAGGAGCCTGTATCTGGAAATTTTGCAAGATGATTATTAATATAATCTAAGGGTGTGTTATTTGCACCCAATGCATGCTCTGATAAGAATTCTGCTTCTTTTCTTACATCAAATATAACAACATCTCCATTTTCTTTTGCTTCTTTAAAAATAGTTGCTGGAATAGAACTTACGGTATCATATTCTTTAGAGGCTTTTTTCCAGGCATTAAACCCATCTTTTAAAAAACCTAAAGTTTGGTCAAAACCAACGCGCGATAAACGTGTAATTGTTTCTTCTTCTCTCCCAACCGGTGTTACTAATAGAATAGGCTTTTTAACATCTGCAATTAAAGCGCCTACCCAAGGTGCAAAACCGCCATCTAATCCTATAAATATTGAACGTGGAATATGTCCTTTAGCAAAATCATTTTCAGTGCGCACATCTAGTACAATGGCTTCTGTTTCATTTGCTGCAATTTCAAAAGCTTCAGGAGATAAGGCTTGAGCACTGCGTTCTAACACATCTTCAAAATCATCATACCCCTCTTTATTCATCTTCACGTTTAATGGAAAATATTGAGGTGGTGGTAATAAACCATCTGTAACTTCTTTAATAAACTCTTCTTTCGTCATATTCGCACGTAACGCATAATTTGTTTGCTTTTGGTTTCCTAACAGATCTACTGTTTCCTTGCTTAATTTTTTACCACAAGAGGAACCAGCTCCGTGTGCCGGATAGACAATAACGTCATCTGCCAAAGGCATTATTTTAGTACGCAGACTGTCAAATAAGAAACCTGCTAAATCTTCCGCGGTCATACTTCCTTTTTTTTGTGCTAAATCTGGACGCCCTACATCTCCTAAAAACAAGGTATCTCCGCTAAAAATAGCGTGGTCTTTTCCATGTTCATCTTTTAAGAGATATACCGTGCTTTCCATGGTATGCCCTGGTGTATGTAAAGCGGTAATTGTTATATTCCCCAATTTAAAGACTTGATTGTTTTTTGCGATGATGGCATCGAAACTTGTTGCTGCATTCGGACCAAAAACAATTGGTGCTCCCGTTTCTTTAGATAAAGTAACGTGCCCACTCACAAAATCTGCGTGGAAATGTGTTTCGAAAATATATTTAATCTTCGCATTGTCTGCTTTCGCTTTTTCTATATACGTTTTTACTTCACGCAGCGGATCTATGATAGCAACTTCGCCATTACTCTCAATATAATAAGCGCCTTGCGCTAAACATCCAGTATATATTTGTTCTATTTTCATAATCTGATTTTAAATAATACTCAAATGTATGGCTACATTATAACCTGCACAGTAACATTAGTTACACTTCTATTGCATAAAAAATTCCATATAAAAAATAAAGAGGGCCATTACAAAAATGAAATATCCAAAGCCTTTCTTTAGTTTTTTTCCATCTACGAAATTTCCTAAGTAGCTTCCAATAAAAATACCAACGATGGAAATCGAGGTAAAAGCTGCCAAAAACGCCCAATCTATCTCCATGATAAAGACATCTCCGAGAAAGAAGCCCATTAACGATTTAAATGCAATTATTATAAGCGATGTTGCAACAGCTACTTTCATTTCTACATTGGCAAGTATTACCAAAGCAGGGATGATTAAAAATCCACCACCGGCACCTATCATTCCTGTAATTGCACCCACAATTAAGCCTTCAATTATAATAAGACGGTAATTATATTTTACAGCGCCGGAGGTTTCTTTTTCTTTTCTTTCCTTTAACATTGAAAAAGCCGCAGGAATCATAAGTACAGCAAAAAAACCAAACATTCCCATACGTCTCGTAAACTCAAAATCTCCTATATTAAATAAAATATCGGGTAATGCAGGCACTACATAATGCCTTACTAAAGAAACACCAACAATTGCTGGAATACCAAATACAGTGGCTGTACGCCAATCTACTAGACCTTTAAAGTGTTGTTTTAAGCCACCTACTAATGCACTTGACCCAATAATAAATAAGGAATATGCTGTG
>Ga0209405_1001268_pt1 | contig 18776 bp, 10 predicted proteins | sample COGITO_mtgs_1105_6_FD_184803 | JGI IMG/M metagenome (GOLD analysis project Ga0209405, IMG submission 184803) | Pelagic marine microbial communities from North Sea - COGITO_mtgs_110516 (SPAdes) (version 2) | ecosystem: Environmental > Aquatic > Marine > Epipelagic ...
TTTGGCTAAATACTTGCCAGCATGGAAAGCGGCGTCAAAATTATAAAAAGGCGATGCCCAATAAACACTCGCAAAACCGGTCGTGGTTTTATAATCCAGATGCTTAAAGCTTTTGTCGTAGTCTCGCTGGCGCACCGAATTAGCACTTAGCCCAAAAGCGAATCTTGACTTAAACGGTTGATATAACACTTCGCCACCAATACCGCTGAACATTGACTCTAAAACGCCACCATAGGCACGGTAGTAAATATCGTTGCGAAGGTTGCCGCGCTTTTGCAGATACAAGGAATCTAACCCGGTCTCACCCTCGGTCAAATAACGCACCACATTAGATCGCACTCGAGGCAATGTGGAGTCAGATTTACGCGTGCTCTCTCCAAAATTATTTGCAATATCAAATCCATAAGCACCGCTAAGTACCCATGATTTCGGCAGAGCTAAGCTTATGCCTACATCGCCATAAATCTGGTATCGAGCTGGATCATCCGGATCGAATAGCTGTAACCGGTTGGCTAAGTTAACATCGAAGAAGATCTTTTTTTGCTGGAAATCGGTTTTGCGTTGAACAAATGACTGAAGCTGTACGGGCTCAATGCGTATATTCCGGTCTAACAGAGGTCGATTTGGTCCGACACTCAATGACGGACGGGGCACCCTTAACGACTGCAGTCGATGACCCTCTTCTTCAATCACAATGTTAAAGCTATTAACGGTAGAAGGAAGGTGTAAATCAGCGAGAGTCGTCATGGTGCCGACAGCATCCGCCCAGACAGCATAGCCAGTATTGCCCATTACCAACGTCGCCTCCTGAGATTGCCTATCTATAGTAGCCTCTACCAATAGAAGCCCTGAGCGTTCAGCATCAAATAATAAGGTGTCATACCAGCTGTCGCCGTTAATACCCTCAGGTAACTCATCCGCACTGTAATCTCGGCTTGAGCGGAACTGGCGATTCGCGGGTTTTGGTAACCGCGACAACGTATCTAAGGCTACAGAGAATTCAGCGCCCCATTCCTGGCCATGCTGTCGAGATAAGGTTAGTGAAACCCCGGGAGCAGCATCCCATTTGACTGCCGCACTGACAGGAGATTTTGGCGCTGCACCACCTAGGCTTTGCTCCCAGTCATACTGATCTGGGTTATATTCAAGAATTGCGGTTAAAGGGAGAGTTTCGAAGTTATAGGTGGCGCCGCCGAAAAAACCCACTTGCTCGCCACTGAAGAATGAATCTTTAGCGACTTTGCCCCCCATGCCAAAACTTTGATCTCTAACCTCAAAGGAATCAGAAAGCTGAGTCATAGGGTTGCTCGCATGCCCCTCGCCGGCCAAACGCCCCCAGCCCATGCCAATAGTGAAATCGAAATTATTGATTGCCTTGGATGCCACAAGGTACTCTGAACCAAAAACTCCAGTTCCTACCAAGTCGCGTATGCCAACAGCAACCTGCGGCCTATACTTCTTTTCGGACCAGAGCTTGAATTTGACCTCGTAATTACGATCATAGTAAAAAAAGTCATTGAACCCCGTATAGCGGAAGGTGCCCTCCAACCAAGGTGTCGCCTGATAGGTCAAGGAATAAGCGCTAGTACTGGACTGTATTGCGGCGGTGGTAGTCAAAGTGCCGTCCGCAGACATGCGGGCGGTAGGCGTATCTATCAATCCTTTAGAGCCATAATCTGAGGCAGCTAACGGCATTATAGGAATACAAAGGACAGCTAATAAAGAAAGGCGATAACCCCGAAACATATTAATAAACTCCAGGTACGGAAAAAAGGGCATCAATGATGCCCTTTTTCTTACAACCAACGTGTAGCATTAGGTGCCAGAGGTAGCAGTCGTACTCGTGGTGCCTGTAGTGCCTGTAGTGCCTGTAGTGCCTGTAGTGCCTGTAGTGCCTGTAGTACCTGTACCCGGATCAACAGGATCAACAGGATCAACAGGATCAACAACAGCATCGTCATCGTCATCAGCAGCTTCGACGGCCGCAGCCACAACCGCAGCACCCACAACACCTACCGCAACAGCAGTAGCAATACCTAATCCAGCAATAGTTCCGGCGGCGGCTCCTGCCGCTGCACCTGCACCTGCCGCGGCACCTGCACCTGCTCCAGCAGCGCCTGTCGCTGTACCTGTCGCTGTACCTGTCGCTGTACCTGTCGCTGTACCTGTCGCTGTACCTGTGCCTGCAGCCGAGCCAGTAGATTCAGACTGGGCAAATCCCAAAGGCGCAGCCATGATAGTTGTTAGCGCAATCGCCAAGCAGTTATTTCTTAACATTTCCAAGACACCACATTTTAATTTATAATTGAGTCGTGATTGTACCGGAATTTTGAGAAAAACCAACAGTTAAAGTATGCAATTATGCATATTCCGAAATTAGGCTCCCACAGGCTCCAAATGATAGTAGAATTGAGCACAGCGTTAACCCAAAGATTTTGCATTTCCTTCACCAGGGTTCATACCAATAAAAACAGCAGTGACGGTATGCCCACTATATGGCATTAAGGTAGGAATAACCTATTAGTCAAAGAATAGAAACCACAACAGTCTGCTCTCTGTTTAAGATGCAAAATAAATATTTTAAGATAAATTTTATTATCCTTTAATATAAGCATATTAATACCTTCTTATAAAACCATAGACATTTATATAAACAACTAGATAACCTGTTTAATAAATGCCATTTTGATGATAGCCAGACTGATATCTATCTTTCTACAGTGTTTCACTGATTTATTTTCACTGCAGATGGCAGCCATTTAGAAAGCCAGCAAGACCAGATTCTAAGACAGCGCAGCATGGGATTATCCCAACGCCAACCCTTTGACAGCCATGCATACCTCCGTAATCTATTCAATTATAAATTCAAATATATAGATAATTATGAGTACGCATAAACAAAAATAATGTAAAACTGCATTAATAACAGATACTTATAAGAAGGCCTAGCGCCTATACCTTCCTGCAATCAATGGGCATCTTCAAGCGGAACCACTCACGCTACAAAATATTCAGGCTTAAACCGCCGAAGGTGAAGGCTTCACGACTGCCTACCAAATGCGCTGAAAATGATTTTCACTATTCTCGCTTTTCCCTATGCTATTGTTGAAATACTGACTCTTTTCTGTCGATAATGTGACTTTAAAGGAATCATCGACTTTTTAGTAAGAAACACTCATATATAGAGCCCTAGCCCATTCATTAAGAGGAATCGAAAATGCCACAAGAAGCATTCATTGTCGCCGCTACACGTACCGCAGGAGGCCGCCGTGGTGGTCGCTTATCAGGATGGCACCCGGTTGATCTCGCTGCCGAAATCATCAATGAGCTGGTAGAGCGCACCAATGCTGACCCAAGCCTAATCGACGATGTCATTATGGGCTGCGTGCAACAGATCGGTGAGCAATCTGTCAATATCGGCCGCAATGCAGTTCTGGCCTCTAAATTACCCAACTCCGTTCCCGGCACCAGCGTTGATCGCCAGTGCGGCTCTTCACAGCAGGCTCTTCACTTTGCTGCACAGGCAGTTATGTCTGGCACTATGGACTGTGTTATTGCTGCCGGTGTCGAGTCTATGTCGCGCATACCTATGACCTCTCCAGGTCCGGTCGCTTTAAAGGCGGGACTTGGCCAGTATATGAGCCCTCAGATTCAAGAGAATTTTGGCGTCACTGAGTTTACCCAGTTCTTGGGTGCCGAGATGATGGCCGAAAAATATGATATCTCTAAAGATGCCATGGACAATTACGCCTACCAGACAACGTTAAAGTCCATCGCAGCGATTAATGGCGGTCACTTCGACAATGAAATACTCTCATTGCAAGCGCGTATCAAAGATATGCCCGCGGGAGACGAAATACATAGCATTGATGAAGGCGTGCGCTTTAATGCGTCGCTTGAAGCGATTAGCGGACTTAACGTATTACAGGAAGGTGGACGTATCACCGCAGGGACTGCAAGCCAGATTTGTGATGGTGCCAGTGGCGTCATGGTCGTCAATGCAGCGGGACTTAAAGCACTGGGTGTTGAGCCCCTGGCTCGTATTCATCATATGTCGGTACTGGGGCATGATCCGGTAATTATGCTGGAGGCACCTATTCCTGCGACTGCAGTGGCACTTAAGAAAGCTGGCATGAGTATTGATGATATCGACCTTTTTGAAGTCAATGAAGCCTTTGCTTCAGTACCCATGGCTTGGTTACAGGCTTCTGGTGCAGACCCTGAGCGGTTAAACATTAATGGCGGTGCCATTGCACTGGGTCATCCACTGGGTGGTTCTGGCACTAAGCTTATGACGACTCTGGTGCATTCATTGCAGCGCACTGGCAAACGCTACGGCCTGCAAACTATGTGTGAAGGTGGTGGTATGGCCAACGTGACTATTATCGAAAGACTCTAGTCAGCATACTTTAGTAACAGACCCTTAAATAATAAAAACAAAAGAGCGCATTATGTCCACCACCAAAAAACCCTATGACGCCGTTATTATTGGTGGAGGACACAATGGCCTTGTCTGTGCCTACTATCTAGCCAAAGCGGGAATGCGCATTAAGATCTGCGAGCGCAGATCGGTTGTTGGCGGCGCTGCTGTCACTGAAGAATTTCATCCTGGATTTAAAAACTCGGTGGCCAGCTATACGGTTAGCCTACTAAATCCAGAGGTGATTAAGGATATGCGCCTCAAGCAATATGGCCTTGAAATAGTAAAGCGCCCTATTTCCAACTTTTTGCCCATTGACGACAGTACCTACCTAAAACTCGGCGGCGGACTGGAACAGACCCAAGAAGAATTCAGAAAGTTCTCAACCCGTGATGCTGAACGGCTGCCAGAATATTATGACCGCATTGAAGCCGTGGCGGATGTATTGCGTGATATTTCTACCAAGACACCCCCCAATACTAAAGGGGGCATTCGTGCTGCCCTGCAAGCGGCAATCCAACTTTGGCCTGTGGCTCGCGGTTCTAATCAGCTGCATCAAGATCTATTAGATTTGTTTACCAAAAGCGCCCGTTCATTTCTCGATGCCTGGTTTGAAAACGAACATGTTAAAGCGGCCTTTGGTTTCGATGCGATTGTTGGCAACTATGCCAGCCCCGACACTCCCGGCTCTGCCTATGTGCTACTACACCATGTGTTTGGTGAGGTAGATGGCGAAAAAGGTGCCTGGGGACATGCCATTGGCGGCATGGGTTCTATTACTCAAGCTATGCGTCAGGCCTGTGAAGATCAGGGCGTGGAGATTGCCACCGATGCTTCGGTGGCAAACGTTATCGTCGAGAAAGGTGCTGCCAAAGGAATTGTCTTGGACAGTGGTGAAACCATCCAGGCCAAGCGTGTTATCTCGAATGTGAACCCCGTACTGCTGTACGGCAAGCTGATCGCCGAAACAGAGCTAGAGCCCGAATTTAAACGTCGCATGGATGGCTACAAAAATGGCTCTGGCACTTTCAGAATGAATATCGCCCTATCTGAGCTACCAGATTTTACCGCGCTACCGGGCAAAGAACCTGCCGAGCACCATCAGTGCGGTATCGTGATTGCGCCAACGCTTGACTATATGGACCGTGCCTACATAGATGCCAAGTTACATGGCTGGTCTCGGGCGCCAATTGTAGAGATGCTAATCCCCTCAACATTAGATGATAGCCTCGCACCTGAGGGTCAACATGTTGCCTCGCTATTTTGTCAGCAGTTCGCTCCTGTGCTGGCAGATGGGCAGTCATGGCATGATGTTAAGGATGCCGCGGCACAGACTATTATTGATACCGTGACAGCCCATGCACCCAATTTCGCAGACGCGATTGTTGGTACCATGATTTTGTCTCCCCTCGATCTTGAAGAAAAACTCAGTCTAGTGGGTGGCGATATTATGCACGGCGTCATGAGTTTGGATCAGATGTGGGCTGCTCGCCCCGTGATGAACCACGGCGATTACCGCGGCCCGCTTAAAGGTCTGTATATGTGTGGCGCTGGCGCTCACCCAGGGGGCGGTGTAACTGGCCTACCTGGTCGCAATGCTGCGCGTGAGGTCTTGAGGGATAAATAATCCTTAAAGATCAATAGCTCGTAAAAATAGGTAACTCTTAAAAAAGTAGCCCTTAAAAAGTAGCCCTTAAAAAAAGTAGCCCGCACCTGTTTAGTCGAAAGCTCCCAAGAGCTTTCGACCCGGGTACATCCCCTCGATACGCATTGAGTTCTGCACCACATGGCGTCCTCCCACCAACACATGAATAATGCCAGTGGGTTTCTGATAGGGATCACCATAGACCGCATTCGCGGCGACAGTCTCAGGATTAAAGATAACAATATCTGCATCCGCCCCTTCTTGAAGTCGTCCTTTCTTTTTAAACAGGGGCGAAGCCTGTTCCATCCACTGTGCCTGAAACAGACTTACTCTAGCCAGCCCCTCGGTAAGGGTCATTATTTTTCTGTCCCGCACATAATGTCCCAGCATTCTTGAAAAAGTGCCTGCTACATTGGGGTTGGTGGCTACAGAAATATCCAGGGCCGGTAGCGCATCAGTAGAGACCATCATACGTGGCCATTGCAGCGCGGTTTCGATCCACTCTTCTTTTACATAATGATGATTCACTGCACCGCTGGGCTGTTCTTTAGCGTACTTATCCCAAGTTTCTTTGGTCAACCATTCACCCGTTGCCACCCACTGCACATCTTCATAGCTGATATCAAAGATGGCCTTCCAGTCTCGACGTCTAAACACGTCCGCAGAAATACTGGTTCCGCCAGCCGCATAAGACAATGTTTCGGTGGTGATATTGGCCCCCGCTCTATTAGCCTCATCAATCATACCCAGCCAGTCACCAATGCGGCCCATGGCGTTATGGGTGATATGGCAGATAAACAGGGGCGCTTTGGTCTTCTTGGCCAGTTCTATCACCTCCATTAACCCTGCAGGATCACCTGTGTAACCCCGGCGCACATGAACAGTTAGCGGCACCTGCCTTGCTGCGGCGACATCGAATAGCATACGCAGTTCGTCACCAGAAACTGCCGTGGTCATATAATCAAGTAATACGCCTATACCCAGACCTCCTTCATCGAGGCCCTTGTTAAGCAGTACCCGCATCTCTTCAATCTGTGCCTTAGTGGCAACCTGCAGCCAAGTGGGGCCACCCATGGTGACGGCTTTTTGGCCGGAGAAAATATACGGCATATCAATGCCTTCAATCACCTTCATGCGCACTGCAAAATGGCCCACTGAAGAACCATAATTAATTTGCGCCCCACCCTGAAAGTGCTCTCCATATAGGCTCACAGGAAATGAACCCGCCTCCAAATCCAACTGGGTAGTAATGCCATCGAGAAGGTTGACGTGCTGCCCTAATAAGGTAGGTGTATGACTGTGAACATCAATAAAGCCAGGAGCCACCGCAAGCCCTTTGGCATCAATCGTTTTAGTGCCCACAAGGGGTTGCTCTGAAATAGTACTAATAGCACCGCGACGAATACCCACATGCCTGATGGCATCCAGATTAGTCTCCGGGTCTATAACGCGGCCATTGGCAATTACCACATCATAGTCTGCAGCAAATAACTGCGTAGATATCAGCAATAATAAAGTACGTAATACTGTTGGCAACATAACTCCCACCTCATTATTTTTTCTCAAATATACAGCAATCAGACTGCTCATGTCCGACATCGATTAATTAGGAGATTGGATAAGCGTATTAGGACCTCTGCACTCGGCTGAGCGTTTATCTCTATCTCCGGAGCAAAACAGCAGGGGCAGTTGATATGAGTCAACGCGACAGAATTCTATATTCGGTATCTTGAGCGGGTTATCTGGTTTGGGAGCCATTCATGTTTTCTACTCGCCTTTTCAGCACGCACAGCCAAAAGCAATGGTCAGTACTTTCTGCTAACACGGTCGCTTTTGCTGGCAACTTTGCTGTCTGGACATTATTTTCAATTTTAGGTATTCAGATCAAACAGGATCTCGGATTAACCGACACCCAATTTGGCGTGCTGATCGCAACACCAATTCTAACCGGATCATTATCAAGACTACCTCTAGGAATACTCACCGATATATTCGGTGGACGTAGAGTATTTACTATTTTAATGCTCTGCATAGTGCCTGCCATTTATAGCATTAATCTCGCCACAGCCTACTGGCACTACTTAGTTATTGGCCTTTTTGTGGGTCTTGCCGGTGGTTCATTTGCTGTGGGTATCGCCTATACAAGTGCCTGGTTTGACAAAGATCGCCAGGGCACTGCCATGGGCATATTTGGTGCTGGCAATGCGGGTGCTGCTATCACTAACCTTGCCGCCCCATTATTGATTGTTGCCTATGGTTGGGAATCAGTACCTACAATTTACGCTGTCTCTATGCTCGTAATTATTATCCTTTTTTGGATTTTTACCTTTGAAGATCCAGCCCATAGCGATAAGTCTGTGGCCCGTAAAAGACTCTGTTTGAAGACGCAATTAGCGCCTCTTTCAGAAATCCGTGTGTGGCGCTTTGGCCTCTACTATTACTTTGTCTTTGGTGGCTTTGTCGCCTTGGCCCTATGGCTGCCAAAATATTATATCGGTCAGTTCGACGTGGATTTAAAAACCGCTTCATTCTTAACGCTGCTGTTCACCTTACCTTCCGGATTAATTCGTGCGCTGGGTGGCTGGTTCTCCGACAAATACGGCGCTCGCACCATTAACTGGTGGGTGTTTTGGATCTGTCTGGTCTGTCTATTCTTTCTCTCTTACCCACCCACCACCATGATTATTCATGGTATCGAAGAAGATATCGCCGTGGGTATTGAACTGGGAATGTGGCCCTTCACCATACTGGTATTTATTGTCGGTATGGCCATGGGGTTCGGCAAAGCCAGTGTCTACAAAATAATCAATGACTACTACCCCACTCAGATGGGTTCAGTGGGTGGCATGGTCGGTGTGCTCGGCGGCTTGGGCGGATTCACTCTGCCCATTATGTTTGGCGTTGTCTCTGACTTCACCGGCGTGCGCAGTTCCTGTTTTATGTTGCTCTATGCGGTGCTGGCCGCCTGCATGATTCTGATGTACTACGCCATCAAACATGAAGAGCAAAAACAATCGACGAAAAATATTTCTAACGAACAGGCCGCAATCACTAATTGAGTAACGGGAAATCCTCTATGTCAGACCTAAAAGAATGGAATGTTGAAAACGAAGAGTTTTGGGAGAAATCTGGAAAGCAGATAGCCTCCAGGAATCTGTGGATTTCTATCCCCAGCTTACTGGTTGGATTTGCCGTTTGGTTGTACTGGGGTGTTATTACCGTACAGATGCTTAACCTGGGTTTTCCCTTTGCCAAGTCAGAGTTATTTACCCTAATGGCTATTGCTGGTTTAACCGGTGCCACATTGCGCATTCCCAGCAGCTTTTTTATTCGTCTCTGCGGTGGTCGCAATACGGTGGTGTTTACGACTGCCCTATTAATGATTCCCGCACTGGGCGCTGGTATTGCACTACAAAATCAACAGACCCCGCTGTGGGTATTCCAGCTACTCGCATTACTCTCAGGTTTAGGCGGCGGTAACTTTGCATCTTCCATGTCTAATATCAGCTTCTTCTACCCAAAAAAAGTACAGGGTTTAGCCTTGGGCTTAAATGCTGGCTTAGGTAACTTTGGCGTTACCACCATGCAAATTCTGGTACCTCTGGCCATGACCTTTGGTCTGTTTGGTGCCATGGGTGGAGACTCTATGATATTACAGAGCACCTCCGGGACCTTGATTGGAAAAATTCCCGCAGGCTCAGAAACCTACATTCAAAACGCTGGCTTGATATGGCTGGTATTTTTAGTGCCACTGCTAATTTTAGGCTGGTGGCGCATGAACAATATTCGCACCGAAGAAGTATCGCCCAACATTGGTAGCCCAGTAGGTTCCTTCTCGATTATCACCGGCATGCTCCTAGTAGGCTTTGCGACAGCTATTTTTGGTCTCTGGTTGCTCTTGCCAGCAAGTGCCAATGGCTCTGGCTTTGGCGTCCCCAAAGAAATTGTGCTGGTCATTGTTATTGCTCTCACTGTTTTTCTAATGCGCTTTGTTCTGCCCAGTGCGGCCAAAGCTAACCTCAGCCATCAGTATCAAATCTTCGGCAACAAACACACCTGGGCTATGAGTGTTATCTACACCATGACCTTTGGTTCTTTTATAGGTTATGCCGCGGCCTTCCCTCTGGCGATCAAAGTTATCTTTGGCTACCAACACTTAGCAGTCGCGGGTGTAGTCACCCATGACACGGTCAATGCCAATGGTCCCAGCGCACTAATGTATGCCTGGATGGGCCCCTTTATTGGTGCGTTGATTAGACCCGTTGGTGGCTGGATTGCAGACAAGATTGGTGGCGCCCTAGTCACACAGATATGTTCAGTAGTGATGGTGTTGAGCGCACTGGGCGTAGCCCATTACATGAAAGCTGCCTACGCATCGGCCACACCTGAAGAGTTCTTCCTGCCCTTCTTCCTACTCTTTTTAGTGCTTTTTGGCGCTACAGGCATTGGTAATGGATCTACCTTTCGCACCATCCCCAATGTGTTTAGCAAAGAACAGTCAGGCCCAGTATTGGGTTGGACTTCGGCGATCGCTGCCTATGGTGCCTTTTATATTCCCAAGGTATTTGGTGAGCAGATTAAGGCGACCACCCCAGAAGTGGCGCTCTACGGATTCGCCGCATTTTATGGGCTGTGTATTGTTATTAACTGGTGGTTCTACCTGCGACCCAAAGCAGAATTCCACAACCCATAAAATTTGGCACGGGCTAGTCTCTGATTGTCGAGAGGGTTTGCAAGACTCTCGACAGCATGGATGCTGGCGTGAAGCCCCCAGGGATGGGTTTACGGCGTGTCTTGTAAACCCTCTCGACAATCAGAGACGGATTACCACGTCGAAGGCAACAACAAGGGATTGATAGTATGAGCCATTTTTTAGACCGGCTACAATTTTTCAAAAAGAAACAAAGTGAATTCGCCAATGGCCATGGCCAAGTTAATAAAGAATCCCGTAGCTGGGAAGATGGTTACCGTCAGCGCTGGCAGCATGACAAGATCGTCCGTTCAACACATGGCGTGAACTGCACCGGCTCTTGCAGCTGGAAAATCTATGTCAAGAATGGTTTGGTGACCTGGGAAACACAGCAGACCGACTACCCGCGCACTAGACCGGATCTCCCTAATCATGAGCCGCGAGGTTGCCCTAGGGGCGCCAGCTACTCATGGTACCTCTACAGTGCCAATCGGCTTAAGTATCCCAAGGTACGCAAGCCACTGTTAAAACTATGGCGTGATATGCGCAAACAATATGATAACCCAGTGGAAGCCTGGGGCGCTATTGTCGAAGATCCAAAACATACGGCCAGCTATAAGTCTCAGCGAGGCATGGGCGGTTTTGTGCGTTCCTCATGGGATGAGGTGAACGAAATTATTGCCTCGGCTAATGTGTACACCGCAAAGACCCATGGTCCGGATCGGGTTATTGGCTTCTCACCTATTCCCGCAATGTCCATGGCTTCCTACGCGGCTGGTTCACGCTACCTTTCGTTAATCGGTGGCGTCTGTATGAGTTTTTATGACTGGTACTGTGACTTGCCGCCCGCCTCACCAATGACCTGGGGTGAGCAGACCGACGTGCCCGAGTCTGCCGACTGGTATAACTCCAGCTATCTTATTCTCTGGGGGTCCAATGTCCCCCAGACCAGAACACCGGACGCGCACTTCTTTACTGAGGTTCGCTACAAAGGCGCCAAAGGCGTAGTGATAACTCCCGACTATAGCGAAGCCGCAAAACTGGCTGATCTGTGGCTCAACCCTAAACAGGGAACCGATGCGGCGCTGGGCATGGCCTTTGGCCATGTAATTCTAAAAGAATTCCATCTGGATAACCCCAGCGAATACTTTACCGACTATGTGCGCCGCTACTCCGATATGCCGATGCTGGTGATGCTCGAACCCCATGAGGCTGGAAGCCTTAAACCCACAAGATTTTTGCGCGCCTCAGACCTGGTGGATAATTTGGGGCAGGACAATAACCCTGACTGGAAGACTATTTCCTACGATGAAAATAGCGGCGAACTGGTTTCACCTCAGGGCTCTATCGGCTATCGCTGGGGGGAGCTGGGCAAATGGAATATCGAAGCGAAAGAAGGGGGTAGCAGCGAAGACGTGAAACTGCAGCTCTCATTAATTGGTGCTGATGCTCAGGCTGTGGCTTTCCCCTACTTTGCCGCAGAGCAACATGATCACTGGGAACATCAGGCGGGTGAAGCCACGCAGTTGAGGCAGGTACCCTACCGCCGAGTGACACTAGCCGATGGTACCGAAGCTCAGGTAGCCACGGTATTTGACCTTATGATGGCCAACTACAGTATTGATCGTGGCTTGGGTGGCGACAACGTGGCCTCTAGTTACGATGACGAAACTGCGGCTTACACGCCCGCTTGGCAAGAAAAGATTACCGGTGTGTCCCGTGAAAAAGTCATTCAGGTAGCACGGGAATTTGCGGATAACGCCGACAAAACCAAAGGCAAGTCCATGGTCATTGTCGGTGCGGCAATGAACCATTGGTACCATATGGATATGAACTATCGCGGCCTAATTAACATGTTGGTTATGTGTGGGTGCGTGGGTCAGAGTGGCGGTGGCTGGGCCCATTATGTGGGTCAGGAAAAGCTGCGCCCACAGACTGGCTGGTTGCCTCTGGCCTTTGGTTTGGACTGGAGCCGCCCACCGCGACAGATGAATTCCACCTCATTCTTTTACAGCCACAGCTCGCAGTGGCGTCATGAAAAGGTCAATATCCATGAGGTGCTCTCCCCTCTGGCCAACAAAGATGAACTGCCCGAGGCTATGCTTGATTACAATATTCGTGCCGAGCGTATGGGCTGGTTGCCCAGTGCCCCCCAGCTGAATCAAAACCCGCTGCAAATTTGTCGCGATGCTGAAGCCGCTGGTATGGATCCAAAAGATTATTTGGTCCAGCAGCTCAAAAGCGGTGAGATTAAGTTTGCCTGTGAACAGCCTGACAACCCGGCTAACTTCCCCCGCAATATGTTTATCTGGCGCTCGAATCTTTTAGGTTCCTCCGGCAAGGGCCATGAATATATGCTCAAGTATTTATTGGGTACCAAAAATGGCGTGATGAACGAAGACAATGGCCATAACGGCGGTATTATTCCTAAAGAAGCGGAATGGGTCGAAGACGCGCCCCAGGGCAAACTTGATCTGGTTACCACCCTCGATTTTAGAATGTCATCCACCGCCCTGTATTCCGATATTGTTTTGCCTACCGCCTGCTGGTATGAAAAAGATGATCTCAATACCTCTGACATGCATCCCTTTATTCACCCTCTTTCGGCGGCCACAGACCCAGCCTGGGAAGCACGTAGCGACTGGGATATTTATAAGGGAATCGCCAAAGAATTTTCTCGAGTTTCTGAAGGTAATCTAGGGGTAGAGAAAGATCTGGTCACTGTACCCCTACTCCATGACAGCCCCGGTGAGCTAGCCCAAGCCTTTGACGTTAAAGATTGGAAGAAAGGCGAATGCGAGTTAATTCCCGGTGAAACTGCACCCAATATGATTGTGGTTGAGCGGGACTTTCCCAATACCTATAAGAAGTTCACCTCACTGGGACCACTGCTTAAAAAACTGGGTAATGGCGGCAAAGGTATTAGTTGGAACACCGATGATGAGGTGGATTTTCTTGGCGAACTTAATCATCGCGTCACCGAAGAAGGTATTAGCAAAGGAAGGCCGCGCATTGAATCAGCCATTGATGCCTGTGAAGTTATTCTTAGTCTGGCGCCAGAGACCAATGGTGCGGTGGCAGTAAAAGCCTGGGATGCTTTGGGCCAACATACTGGTCGCGACCACCGGCATCTGGCCATCCCCAAGCAAGACGAAAAAATCCGCTTCCGTGACGTGCAGGCACAGCCACGTAAGATTATCTCATCACCCACATGGTCGGGCTTAGAAGATGAGCATGTTAGCTATAACGCCGGCTACACCAATGTCCATGAGTTTATCCCCTGGCGAACACTCACTGGTCGTCAGCAGCTCTATCAGGATCATCAATGGATGCAGGCCTTTGGCGAGCAGTTAGTCTCCTACCGTCCGCCTATTCATACTAAAACCACTGATTTGGTCAAGGGTTCAAAACCCAATGGCCATCCAGAGATTGTATTGAACTGGATTACTCCCCATCAAAAATGGGGCATCCACAGCACCTACTCCGATAACTTATTAATGTTGACCCTAAGTCGTGGCGGGCCGATTATTTGGCTCTCTGAAACCGATGCTCAGTCTGTGGGTATTGCCGATAACGACTGGGTAGAGGTGTTTAATGTTAATGGTGCCATTGCCTGTCGTGCGGTGGTTAGCCAGCGCGTCAAAGACGGCATGGTGATGATGTACCACGCTCAGGAACGGATTATCAACATCCCCGGCTCCGAGATGACAGGTACCCGCGGCGGCCACCACAACTCAGTGACTCGAACCGTTTTAAAACCCACCCATATGATCGGTGGCTATGCCCAGCAGTCCTATGGCTTTAACTATTACGGCACGGTTGGCTGTAACCGCGACGAAATGGTGGTGGTGCGCAAGATGGACAAGGTGGATTGGTTGGATGGATCCAATACTGATGATCTGCCTCAGCCACTACCACAAAACCCTTAAGGAGTAGGCCCTATGTTAATAAGATCTCAAGTCGGCATGGTGCTGAATCTGGACAAGTGTATTGGCTGTCACACCTGTTCAGTAACCTGTAAAAATGTATGGACCTCTCGCGAGGGAACCGAGTATGCCTGGTTCAATAATGTAGAGACTAAACCCGGCACGGGCTACCCAGATGATTGGGAAGATCAAGCCAAATGGAATGGCGGCTGGGTGCGCAACGATGATGGCTCCCTCACCCCAAAGATTGGTAGCAAGGCCAAGGTGCTGAGCAAAATATTTGCCAACCCGGATATGCCGCAGATTGATGATTACTACGAACCCTTTGATATGGACTATCAGCATCTGCACACCGCGCCTAGCTCTAAGCATCAGCCGGTGGCAAGACCGCGATCGGTCATCTCTGGCAAGCGCATGGAAAAAATTGAGTCGGGACCCAACTGGGAAGAGTTACTGGGCTCCGAGTTTAAAAAACGCAGCGCCGATAAGAACTTCGATAATATGCAAAAGGCCATGTACGGCGAATATGAAAATACATTTATGATGTATTTGCCGCGGCTGTGCGAACATTGCTTAAACCCTTCCTGCGTAGCCGCCTGTCCCTCAGGTGCTATTTACAAGCGCGATGAAGATGGCATTGTTTTAATCGACCAAGAGAAATGTCGCGGCTGGCGCATGTGTGTCTCTGCCTGCCCTTACAAAAAAATCTATTACAACTGGAAATCCGGTAAATCGGAAAAATGCATTTTCTGTTACCCGCGTATTGAAGCTGGTCAGCCGACCGTCTGCTCTGAAACCTGTGTGGGTCGTATTCGCTACCTAGGGGTTTTACTTTACGATGCCGACCGCATTAAAGAAGTGGCCAGTACCGAATCTGAACAGGGCCTCTACGAAAAACAGCTAGAGATATTCCTCGACCCCAACGACCCTGAAGTGATTGCCCAGGCGCGAAAAGATGGTATAGCTGACTCAGTCATCGATGCCGCCCAGCGCTCACCGGTGTATAAAATGGCAGTGGATTGGAAACTTGCTCTGCCGCTACACCCTGAGTATCGCACCATGCCGATGGTCTGGTACATCCCCCCATTGTCGCCGATTCAGTCCGCGGCCAACTCTGGGCACATGGGTATGAATGGCATTATTCCCGATGTCGAAAGCCTACGTATTCCGGTTAAGTATTTGGCCAACATGTTGACTGCGGGAGATACCAAGCCTGTATTACTCGCGCTAAAACGATTACTGGCCATGCGTGCATTCAAACGCTCCCAGACAGTAGATGGCGTGGAAGACCTTCCAGTACTCGAAGAAGTGGGTCTATCTGTTGAGCAGGTAGAAGAGATGTATCGCTACCTAGCAATTGCCAACTACGAAGATCGCTTTGTGATTCCAACCGCCCATCGTGAAGACGCACTGGTTGATGCCTATGCCGAGCGCGGCGGCTGCGGCTTTAGCTGGGGCGATGGCTGCTCCACTGGCACCAGTGATGTAAATATGTTCGGCGGCAAAAAGAACAATACTCGGGATGTGATCAGCACCGTACAGGTGTGGGATGAGGGTAAATAGACCATGAAGAGCCTAAAAGTTATCTCCTGTTTAATGGATTACCCCAACGCTGAGGTGCAAAAGCATATTGATGAACTCTGTGCCGTAGTCACTTCGAGTAACGAGCTGTCCTACGCGCTCAAAGATCGTCTGCTGGAATTAATCGACAGCATTTATGGCGGCGATCTGCTCGATGCCCAAGAAACCTATACCCATGTGTTTGACTATGGCCGTGCCATGTCGCTATTACTGTTTGAACATGTGCACGGAGAGTCTCGTGATCGGGGACAGGCTATGGTGGACCTAATGGCACTCTATGAGGGTAATGAATTTGCTATCAATGTTCGGGAGCTGCCCGACTATATCCCTCTTTATTTAGAGTACCTATCTCATCGGCCGGCCGCCGAAGCTAAAGATGGTTTAGCGGATATTGCTCATATCTTAGGGCTACTTTGCGCGCGCCTTAAAGAGCGAAAAAGCGATTATGCCGTTCTGTTTGAATCTCTATTAATGATTAGCGGCGAAACAGTAGAGATGGAAAAACTTCTAGAGCTGGCCGCAAAAGAGGAGCCTGACAATACACCGGAGGCTCTGGATAAAATCTGGGAAGAAGAGCAGGTTACTTTTGGCGCTGGGGATGCCCATGATAGCTGTGATGTGAAGCCAGGCTTTTCATCTAGTTCTCCATCAAGCTCTCAATCTAGTTCTCCATCAAGTGCTCCACCTCAATCAGAACCCCATGTACAAAATACACCCCTGCATTGGGTACAGAACTCTTAAGGAAACTAACCATGTCCTCTACACTCAATACTTTTCTATTTGGCCTCTACCCCTACATTGCTCTGGCGATCTGTCTCGCGGTGAGCTGGATACGATTTGATCGGGACCAGTACAGCTGGAAAGCTGATTCAAGTCAGATACTCGGTAATAAAGGGATGCGCCTAGGGAGCAATCTGTTTCATATTGGGGTGATCTTTATTTTGGCCGGCCATTTTATTGGCCTGCTAACCCCTGAGTCTATTTATCACCATATGATTTCAACGCCCAACAAACAGCTTCTGGCCATGGTTTCTGGCGGGGTATTTGGAATACTCTGTTTGGTAGGATTATTAATACTGTTGCATCGACGTCTGTTTAACCCAAGAGTTCGAGCCAATAGTCGCTGGTCTGATATTGCCATATTAATTATTTTACTGGTTCAGCTGCTACTCGGCTTGGGGACTATTTTCGCCTCTTCAAATCACTTGGATGGTTCGGTAATGGTCCAGCTCGGTGAATGGGCGCAGAGTATTGTTACCTTACAACCATTAAAAGCAGCCAATGCAATTGCGACAGTGAGCCTTGTATACAAGCTTCATGTGTTTTTGGGCCTAAGTATTGTTCTAATATTTCCCTTCACGCGTCTAGTTCATGTGATCAGCGCTCCGATCTGGTACTTCGGGCGTAACTATCAGGTAGTCCGTCAAAAGAAATCATAGTCAGTACCTCTACAATAGCTAGCCATAAAAAAGCCGAGCATTACAGTTAACTTAAAACTGTAATGCTCGGCATATTATGGAGCAATTCAGATTACTACTAATTACTACTATAAGAAACGAGTGACTAAAAAGAAACTTGTGCCTGCAGCCAAATCTTCTGTGTTTCTGTCGCAAAATCCTCAGCCTGATAGTCAGCATACTTAAGCAGTAATTTAACCTTATCATTGAGCGTCTTCGCCACAGACAGATCTATCTCATCACCCCAGTTACCTGGACCATCCTGTGCATCAAACTGATGGTAGGTTGCTCCAAATGTCATACCCGCCAGCTTTGTACTCAGACTTAAATACCGATCTTCAAGACCCGCACTGGGCGTCGCCAAGAATTTATCGGCCCAACCATTGAACTTATGCAGCGTGGCCAATGGTGTTGAAAAAGACTGGCCGGCAGTACTGGCATTTCCTTCCAAGACTTCCCAACCTAACTTGGCGGTAACTGCCTCGACCTTTACACCAGCCTCGAGCAGATAATAATCAGTATCATAGTTACTTGGATTGTCGCCATAGTCAGATTGCTGGGCATATTCGGCAGTGCAAAGAACCTTTAAATTATCTATATCAGACCATTCATGCTCTCCAGTAAACCGTAAGCCCAGAGTACTACTTGAGGCGCCGGGAGTATCTTTGACATCCAACCAATAACCATAGGCACTGAATGTACCCGCTGACAGACCCGTATAATTAATATTTAGCAGATGAGTGCTGGTATCGAGCTCAGCCGGCTGAGCACCATCCTTCGGCCCAAAGATTCGATTTACATTACTGACAAAGCTGTAAACCACTGTAGTATCGGCTAGTGCAGTATTCACAATCGCGAATGCATCATAGGTTTGTTCATTCTGACGCCAGCCAACGCCGCCAACAAAACGTTGATTATCAAAGTTGACTCGCTGTCGACCCAGCTTAAAGCTGTTGCCTTCAATTCCTGTGTAGGCAACCCAAGCCTGATTGATATCTGTTCCCTCTGGATCAGCCACAACTGGATAGCTGGTTAACCCATTAGTAGTGTCATTGTG
>Ga0209405_1001287_pt1 | contig 18582 bp, 13 predicted proteins | sample COGITO_mtgs_1105_6_FD_184803 | JGI IMG/M metagenome (GOLD analysis project Ga0209405, IMG submission 184803) | Pelagic marine microbial communities from North Sea - COGITO_mtgs_110516 (SPAdes) (version 2) | ecosystem: Environmental > Aquatic > Marine > Epipelagic ...
AATGGAGGTCGGTAAGGTCACGTTAAATGACATATGCTTCGACCTTCATTATTTACTCAGAGATACTCTAGAAATACTGCAAGCGCTTATCGGTGAAAAAAGCCTTACTATTAAACTCAATATCGACCCCGCACTGCCAGATTTTGTCATGGGAGACCCTGATCGATTCCGTCAAATACTGACCAATTTAATCCATAACGCTATTAAATTTACCCTAGAAGGCTCGATTACAATACAAGCAAGTGGAATACACATAGAAAATGAGTTTTTCGATTTTAAATGCGTCATTCAAGATACCGGCATCGGCATTTCTCGAGAAAACCAATCAATACTCTTTGAGCCATTTACGATGGTAGACCAGACTCACTCACGCTCTTTTAAGGGGACAGGACTCGGCTTGGCAATATGCCAACGACTAAGCTCACTGATGGGTGGCATTATCAATGTTGATAGTGAGATTGGAAAAGGCAGTACTTTCACTTTTATGGTTCGCTTAAAAGAAGGCATAAAAGAAGACTGCTTATACCGAAATGAATCAAACAATAATATGAGAATTCCAAAAAAGAATACTCGTATTTTACTCGCCGAGGATAACTGGGCTAATCAAATCGTCATCAAAAAGATACTTGAGCTTGCCAATCAAAAGGTTGATATTGCTAACGATGGTTTAGAAGCGTTAGAGTCGGTCTCCAACAACGATTACGACCTGATTTTGATGGATATCTCGATGCCTAAAATGGATGGTATAGAATGTGTACGTAGAATAAAGCAATTACCCGAAAAAAATAAAATTCCAATCATTGCTCTTACCGCGCACGCCTTAGAAGGCGACCGAGAGCGTTTTCTAGCTACCGGCATGGATAATTATTTAACCAAGCCCATTCAGCGAGCTTCGCTACTCGACAGTGTTGCACGCTTAACAACGCCTGAAAAAACAAAAAACAAAGAAATTGAGGGTGACTCTCAGCTCAAACTAACTGATAATGAAACACAAGATGAATTTGTTGACGAGCTAATACTACAACAATTACTAAAAGACACTTCAGCAGAAGTTATGCCACAGCTCCTACTTTCCTATATTTCGGATGCCAAGGTGAGACTGGACAAGATTCAACAGGCCGTTAAACACTCTGATGCCAAAGCACTAGGATTTGAAGCACATACGTTCAGCGGCAGCGCTATTACCTATGGTAACCGCAAATTATACACACAACTCCTCAAGCTCGAACGTGTGCGTAATGACATGAATATTGAACAAGCATCTTTGCTTGTAATCCCGCTGCTAGAAATAGCTGAAGCCTCTTTTTTAATGTTAGAAAAAAGAGTAATAAAAGGATTTGATTGAAAACTTAGAAAAGAGCTTAAAATGACAACAAAACTGAGCGTTTTATTAGTAGAGGACTCAAAGCCTTTAGCAGTTCTTTATCAACAATATCTTAAAGATGTAGAAATCAATTTAGTCTGTGTCCACTCTGGAGAAGAAGCAAAAACCTTCATTGCAAATAATATTCCTAACCTTGTATTGTTAGATCTAAATTTACCCGACCTGCAAGGCAGTGAAATCCTGCAATGGATTTGTGACAAAGAATTCCCCACGTCAGTTATCGTTGTAACAGCAAGCAACTCCATTAATATTGCGGTTGATATGATGAAGATTGGGGCTATTGATTTTCTAACCAAACCGATTGATGCCCACCGCTTACAAACAACTGTACTTAATATTCTCGAAACTAATCGATTAAAGTACATAGTTGAAGAGTATCATCAAACATTTGACAGAGAGCATTATTATGGGTTTATTGGCGCTAGCCTCCCCATGCAAGCTGTTTACCGTATTATTGACGCTGTTGCTCATAGTAGAGCCTCTATATTTATAACCGGAAAAAGTGGCACAGGAAAAGACGTCTGCGCACAAGCCATTCACAAACATGGCTCTCGCTCTGAAGAACCTTTTATTGCTTTAAACTGTGGTGCAATCCCTCATCATCTAATGGAAAGTGAAATTTTTGGGCACGCTAAAGGGGCATTTACCGGTGCCACTTCTGACCGAAAAGGTGCCGCAAGCCTAGCCGACGGCGGCACTTTGTTTTTAGATGAAATTGCTGAAATGGATTTAGATTTACAAACTAAATTACTGCGCTTTGTACAAACAGGTAAATTTCGAAAAGTGGGTGGCAATAAAGAAGAAGCTGTTGATATCCGTTTTATTTGTGCAACCAACCAGGATCCGCAAAAGGCAGTGGACGCTGGGACTTTTAGAGAAGACCTTTATTATCGCTTGCATGTTGTGCCCATACATCTTCCCGCGCTCAATGAACACAGCGACGACATTCTAGCTATCGCAAAACACTTTCTTTTGACCTATGCCGATGAAGAGAATAAAAGTTTTAAACACTTTTCAAATGAAGTGAAAGTTGTATTGATGAATTATGCTTGGCCAGGAAATGTCCGCCAACTTCAAAATGTCATCCGTAATATTGTTGTGCTTAATGAAGATGAGACCGTTAAGATTAGCCATCTACCGCCACCGCTAGACGCGGAATTAAATGGGTTGTCTAATACTTCATTCGAAAGTGCTAGCCTCAATATTTCAGACAACACGCTTTATAATAATGCAGACATAAGACCTTTATCACAGGTTGAACAAGAAGTTATTGAACATGCTATTGCTATTTGTGGTGATAACATTACAAAGGCTGCAGCGCTTCTCAAAATTAACCCTTCCACTATTTATAGAAAAAAACAAACGTGGGAACTAGACTAAACGCTTGAGATCATTATCGTAGGCTAAAAGAGCTGACACTGAATGCTTAAAATCAGACTCTATTTTATTTAAAAAACCAAAAGGCTCAAGCTAACAAACAGCTTGAGTCTTTTTTCTTTAACCTTTCGTCTGTTCTAACTCAACACCCTAGGTTTCATAAACATAAACAAAACAAAGATAGCTGAAATAGCGGCGCTTAATGCGTAAAAACCATAGGCACCGCCTAAGCCAACCTTCGCCAGTAATATCGGGAACGTCATAGTAATCGTAAAGTTAGCCGACCACTGAAACAATCCAGTAACCGCCAGACCCGAACCACGAATTTAATTTGGAAAAATTTCGTCCAACATAACCTACATCAATGTGCCCCATGACATATTGAAAGTAAAGACATAGGCATTGGCCGCAATCAACGCCAACGGCCCCCACTCTCCGGCATTAAGATCACCAGTTGGGCCAACATCGGCATTAACGAATGCAAGCACCATTAAAGCGAGTGATACTGCCATGCCTATAGAGCCCCATTGAAGCAGCGGCTTACGTCCGATTTTGTCGACCAATAAAACCGTTATGATACAAGCGATAATACTGACAGCACCACTGATCACATTAATCAATAAAGCATCAGCGATGCCAGAAGAGAAGGGACGGTAAAGTATCAACGTCATAAAACAGAGCAGACACTTCTTTTCAAATTATTGAAAAACATTACCCACAGTTTCTGACCCTCATGGGGCATCAAGATAAAGGTTTACCCAAATATGTGCGGTCAGAATTTGAAGCGTACCTCAAGTGCGGTCGTTTGGATTATGGGTTTTTACGAATACGTCCAAGGAATTTGTGCATCCTACACATCACCATGCAGAAGATTTTGGTCTCGAGCGGCCAATTCTTCGGTGCGCGGCGAATAGAAAAAGCATTCCACTTGTGAGAAAAATAGAGTGATAAATATTGATTTAGTAAGGAATTTTAAGAACAACTAAAAAATTAAATCAATCGTTTGGTAACACTATAAGCGACTGTACTATTTGCTAAAATTTTAACAAGGATGAATTAAAATATTTAACAAGACATATATCATAATAAGCAGCTTATTGATGTGACCCCATTAATGCTCATTTCCCACCGCAGCTTTAATCCTACAAAATTGCAGTTTTACCAAGTCATATATGACGCGGTAAATTTTCTGAAGCTACACCATAAAACGGCTGTCGTTACTCACCGGTTCTTTACTTCTCAATGAGATGTACTAGCCTAAATATGTTGTATTTTGGCAAAGTTCTTACTCATTAAGGAAAAAGAGATGAAACTAATAATCAATGTAATGCTTTAGCGGTGCTCACCGGGAGTGTTAGCAGTGCCCCAAAAAGTAAAGCCCCACGGGGGCTAAATCAAGAAGCCATGGAGGAGCTGCATGATTCTGGAGTGGATAAATATATTGGTCAGTATACCCCTGTATCCTCCACGGACGTGGGTGATGGGTGGACCAAACACACCTTCGACCCCTATGGAGGTAACGGGCCTATCTGCGTCGCTGGCACCCCCTACTCTGTATTCACAAGACCAGGAATTCCTTCTAAGCTACTAATTTTAGAGCAAGGAGGAGGTGCTTGTTGGCAGGACTTCTACAACTGTAATGTGCTTTCTGAGGCGCAGGAGCCCCCTGCACCTGATGTTGGGATCTGGGATTTCAATTCCAAAGATAACCCGTTTGCTGATTACTCTGTGGTTTACATGCCTTACTGCGACGGGTCAGTCTTTTCGGGTGACAACGACGTATTCGACCCAGCCTTTGGGCCGGCGATTGGAGTGCCTACTGCCGTAGTCCGCTTTCACCGCGGTTTGCGTAATCAAACGGCGGGTATGGACATAGCTAAAGCCACATTCCCAAATGCCAGCAAGATCACAGTTGCAGGCTCCAGTGCTGGCGGCGTAGGGGCAACCGGATTTGCGCCGTTTCTGGTGAGAGTGCTCTATGGAAACCAGACTTATCTCATTGTATTTAACGATGCGGGGCCAGTGACGGTCAACCTGAACGCTACGGATGACATTAACGCACGAGCTGCAGACTGGCAAATTGGGCAGTTTTATCCTGCGAGTTGCACCGATTGCGATGACTTGGGGCAGACCACGCCTCTCATAATGTGGCGCCTCGACAACGACTCTACAATACGAGAAGCATTCTAAGAAACGGATATGGATCTTACTAACCGCTTTTTCATGGATCTTCTTGCAGATCCGTTGGGCTTTAGGGATCTTATTGTTACTGAACATGGCATTCTGAACGAAGCCCATCCGAATCGTTACAAACGCTTCATCGTAAATGGCGACATTTCTCACACGGCGCTGCAATCCCCGCTGTTTTATAGCCAGGATGCGAATGGTGAACTACTCAACGAATGGACCGACGACTTTATTTCGAACAGGCCGTTCTGGAAAGATATTGTCGAAGATATTACGCAACCACTGTCTCGGTAATCCTATTCTTGGATGGATCCCCGCGGGTACTTATACCCGCGGGGATTGATGTGCAGAATATCAATATCATCAAAACAACTTTAATGAAGTAAGAGCTCAGATTGAAGCGTGATAAAAAATACCAGAACATCCAAAATAAGATACCTGTTAATAACAGCAAATCGCCCCACCTTTGAGCGACTGAATTTCATACTTATGAGGCAGTAAACCTATTTTTTTCTTATCAATGGCCCTCTGATTTAGTCAGAATTTGACAAGATTATTTGATTTACTGGGTTCGCAGATGAGACTCGCCACCCTCATTGAAGTGTTGGGATTTGAATCGTTATTTAGGCTTGTGTTGTTTGTCTTTCCTCGCTTATATCAGCCCTAGTAAGCATTAGACCCTCTCACACTAGATAAGTCATCTAGGTAAATAAGAACTGAGCATCAAAATGCTCTGTTCTTAAGTAGTATTGTTACTCTCCCTGCCAACTTTTCAAAAGTTGCTCATAAGCTACTGTCTGGCCTTGGGGTTTTTCATTGGCCAATTTGGCTTTTGGAGAGCCGGGTTGCGCTAACCAATATTCGGGGTCTCTTGGTTTATTCAATTTGGGACCACACTCGCCTTGCACCTTGGCTCGCTCCAATCGTTGCATCACTTTATCTTGGGCAGCGGCTAGCCCGTCTAAGCCTTTTTGTGCTGAACTCTCACCACTGGCAACTTCAGAAATATACTTCCACCATAGTTGGGCGAGTTTGGGATAATCTGGCACGTTAGTGCCAGTGGGTGTCCACTGTTTACGTGCTGGGCTGCGATAAAACTCAACTAAGCCACCCAGCATTGGCGCCACATCGGTCATTTGTTGTGAGTTAATATCCGACTCACGGAATGGCGTTAAACCGATTAAAGTCTTTTTCAGCGATACCGTTTTAGAAACAGTAAATTGTGCATACAACCAAGCGGCCAAACGACGTTTGGCTGGTGTTGAATTTAAGAAGGTCCAAGCACCTGTGTCTTGGTAGCCCAGTTTCATACCTTCTTCCCAATAAGGTCCTTTAGGAGAAGGCGCCATACGCCACTTAGGTGTGCCGTCGGCATTCACTACCGGTAACCCTGGCACATTCATACTGGCAGTGAAGGCGGTGTACCAAAAAATTTGTTGCGCAATCGCACCTTGTGCCGGTACTGGGCCTGATTCAGAAAAGGTCATGCCCTGTGCTTCTGGCGGTGCGTATTGGCGTAACCAATCCACATATTTTTGGGTGGCATACACGGCGGCAGGACCATTGGTGGCGCCGCCTCTGGATACACTAGAGCCTACAGGTTGGCAGCCTTCTACGCGAATACCCCATTCATCTACTGGTAATCCGTTAGGTATGCCTACATCGCCTGCACCCGCCATTGAAAACCATGCATCGGTGAATCTCCACCCAAGGGATGGGTCTTTTTTACCGTAATCCATATGACCATAAACAGGCTGACCATCAAGCACTTTGACTTTTTCACTAAAGAACTCAGCTATATCTTCGTAGGCAGACCAATTAACTGGCACGCCTAATTCATACCCATATATTTCTTTGAATCTACTTTTTAGATCTTCACGCTCAAACCAATCGGCTCTAAACCAATACAGGTTGGCAAATTGTTGGCTGGGTAGCTGATAGATTTTTCCATCTGGGCCTGTGGTAAAACTTAAACCAATAAAGTCATCTAAGTCTAACGTGGGCAAAGTGAAGTCTTTGCCATCACCGGCTATCATATCGGATATAGGCACTACTTTTCCGTAACGAAAATGGGTACCAATTAAGTCAGAATCATTCACGTAAGCATCATAAATATTTCGACCCGATTGCATTTGGGTCTGAAGTTTTTCGACTACATCACCCTCTTGGATCAAATCATGAGTAATATTGATGCCGGTAATTTCACTGAATGCCTTGGCTAATACCTTGGCTTCGTATTCATGCGTCGCGATAGTCTCTGAAGCAACATTGATGCTCATACCGGCAAAAGGTTTAGATGCCTCGATAAACCAACGCATCTCCAGTAACTGCTGGTCTTGAGTCAAGGTAGAGTCAGTAAATTCACTCTTTAACCAACGCTTTGCCGCATCTTCATCGGCCTTAACAGGTTGCACTGATATGCCAATGGTTAACATCAAACTGGCTAGTTGTATTTTTTTTTGCATACTATCCCCTAGATTCCATTTTTACGATTGACCAGCTTAGTGGCAATACATAGATTGAATAAACGATAACACTGAGGTCAACCCCAGCGAAGTAAAGTCGCCATAAGTAATACCGAAATACCCAAGGCTACCCACAAAGTTACATCAGTTAAGCCCAAAAAAAGTAAGTGCACAAATGCACTGCTTAATAGACCGATAAATAATCTGTCACCACGAGTAGTGGATATAGGCAGCCAACCTTTGCGTTCAACACATGGCTTACGGATTTCCAAAACAGTCATGACCAACAATAAACTGGCAATACCAAGAAAAAACAAAGCACTGGGCATAGTCCATGCCATCCAGCTCAACATGTTTTTTCTCTGTATTTTAGATGAAAATTCATTTATACCCTCCCCAAAGCAAACCCTTTGGCAACATGGTTACGCACAAACCAAATAACCAATATGCCCGGTAAAATAGTCAGCACCCCGGCAGCAGCTAACACCCCCCAATCGATTCCTGCAGCGCCAACAGTGCGTGTCATAATCGCAGAAATGGGCTTGGCATCGACCGACGTTAACGTGCGTGCCAACAATAGTTCTACCCAAGAAAACATAAAGGTAAAAAAGGCGGTGACACCGATGCCAGAGCGGATCATCGGGATAAATATTTTGATAAAAAAGCGCCCAAAACTGTAACCGTCTATATAGGCAGTTTCGTCAATTTCCCGAGGTACACCAGACATAAAACCTTCCAAAATCCATACCGCTAAGGGGATAGTAAACAAACAGTGTGCTAACGCTACCGCTAGGTGTGTGTCGAAAAGCCCTACTGATGAATACAATTGAAAAAACGGCAATAGAAACACTGCGGGTGGCGCCATACGGTTACTCAACAACCAAAAAAACAAATGTTTATCACCCACAAATTTGTAACGGCTAAAGGCATATGCCGCTGGTAGTGACACCAGCAAGGTGATCACCAAATTCATTGCCACGTATGTCATGGAATTCACATATCCCATATACCAGCTAGCATCAGTAAAGATGGTGATGTAGTTATTAAGCGTAAAGTCTGTTGGCCATAATGTTAACTGCCCCAAGATTTCATCATTGGTTTTAAACGACATATTTAACAACCAATAAATAGGCAGCAGTACAAAGATGAGATACATGAGCATGCCTAAGTTGCGTTTACTTATCATGTTTGTTGCCATTATCAGATCTTTCCATATGTGTGATAGTGGTAAAAAATACCCAAGACACCAGCAACACAATTAAGAAATACACCAGAGAAAATGCCGCAGCGGGACCAATATCAAACTGACCTATGGCCATCTGGGTAAGGGTTTGACTTAAGAAGGTGGTAGAGGTGCCTGGGCCGCCACCAGTTAACACAAAGGGTTCAGTGTAAATCATAAAACTGTCCATAAAGCGCAACAACACGCCTATCACCAACACATTTTTTAAGCGTGGTAACTGGATATAACGAAACACTGCCCAAGGTGAGGCGCGGTCTATTTTAGCCGCTTGATAATAAGCATCAGGGATAGCCCGTAGCCCTGAATAACATAACAAGGCTACCAGCGAGGTCCAATGCCATACATCCATTAATAACACCGTTAACCAAGCATCTAAGGGGTTAGAGGTGTAGTTATAATCAATGCCCAAATTGTTTAAGGTCCAGCCAAATAAGCCTATGTCACCCCGAGCAAAGACTTGCCAAATGGTGCCCACTACATTCCATGGAATAAGCAATGGCAAGGCCAATAAAATAAGCACAGCAGATGCTTGCCAACCGCGCGTAGGCATCATTAGTGCCACAGCAATACCCAGGGGAATTTCAATAATGAGTACTGAAAACGAAAAACCAAACTGACGCAATAAAGAATCATGTAAACGTGTGTTACGTAACGTTTCTTGGTACCACTCAACCCCCACGAAATAAACAGTGTTTTGGTCAAAAATATCTTGTAGTGAATAATTCACCACTGTCATCAGGGGAATAATAGCCGAAAATGCCACCAGCAAAAACATCGGCAACACTAACCACCACGCTTTGTTGTTGGGTATCTTATTCATGGTTGTCACCCTTGTCTTCGCGCTTACTTTCCCACTGTGTTTCATGCCCGTTTTCAAGAACGGGCTCACCCACCAAATACTCATCTATATACAGTTTTAACCATTGGCTAGGGAAAACCAAATACACGTTAGTACCAGTAAACTGCATTTTTTCTGGCACACGCACTTGGAGTTCTAGTCCTGCAAAGTCTACTAGCACAAGTTGATAACTACCTAGATGTTGCACTGATAAAACATTAGCAGCAAAACTATTAGGTGTAGACGTTTCACTCAACTCAATAAATTCTGGCCGAATACCTAGTTTAAGATTAGCCGAATGACTGAATTGCAAAGCAGCTTGCTGTAATTCGCTGATAGCCAAGTAAATGTCCTGATAACACACTCCCTCACCACTCTTTTCAATCGGAATAAAATTCATGCCAGGGCTACCAATAAAATATCCAACAAAAGTGTGATTGGGCTGCTCAAATAATGCTTGTGGGCTACCAAACTGCACAATTTTTCCTTGGTACATCAGGGCTATTTCATCAGCAAAAGTGGCAGCTTCTAGCTGATCATGTGTGACGTACAGCATGGTGATATTTAACTGCTCGTGGATTTGTTTGAGCTTGCGTCTTAACTTCCACTTTAGATTGGGATCAATCACAGTAAGAGGCTCGTCAAACAATATGGCAGATACATTTTCACGCACCAGGCCTCTTGCCATTGATACCTTTTGTTTCTGATCCGCACTTAAGTTTTTAGCTTTTTTATCAAGGAAGTCTGTCAGTTCCAACAAGTCGGCAATTTCCCGCACCTTGATGTTTATTTGCGCTTTGGGCATCTTTATATTTTTAAGGGGAAACGCCAAGTTTCCTGCCACTGTCATGGCATCGTACACAACTGGAAATTGAAACACCTGAGCAATATTGCGTTTTTCAGGACTAAGAGTGTTTACTACTCGGTCGTCAAATAATACTTCGCCTTCAGACGGACTGAGCAAACCTGACATTATATTTAGCAGTGTCGACTTGCCGCAACCAGAAGGGCCCAACAACGCATAAGCCCCCCCTTGTTTCCACACATGGTCTATGGCTTGAATAGCATAATCTTGAGGGTGCATTTGTACATTACGGGGCTGTGCCAAATAACTATGAGCCAAACCTTTGAGTGTAATTGTGGCCATTACAATACCGTCACAGAATGTGTGGCTGGCCAGCGAATGGCGTTACCTTCTATGTCAAACACAAAAAGATCTTCTAAGGGTAAAAAAATGTCAAGATCACTGCCGGTGCGAAAGCTCATAATCGACAGTATATGCACAATCCAGCTCAAGCTTATTTGCTCTGAATCGACACTAGTTTTGACATGTAAGTAGGTTTCAGAGGCGCTAATTTCAGCTAATGCAACTTTAGTTTTTAAGGCAATATTCGTGGCACTGATTGTGTGCAAAGCAATATGATTAGGGCGGATTGCAAACTGATACTGACCGTTTGGCAAATCCGCTAAATGTGCGGTACTCGCCAAATTAATCGGGTTTTGAATTTGCAGTACGCCATTGCTCACGTAGGCAGAAAAAACGTTTAAAGGTGGCTCATTGTATAAGTCAGCGGCAAACAAATTTATTGGCTTAGCAAACTGTTGTTGCGCCCCGCCAGTCTGCAATACTCGTCCTTGGTGGAGTAAAGTTGTGGTGCCACCCAAAGCCAAGGCTTCATGGGCCTCGGTTGTGGCATAAATAGCAATGGTTTCTCGGGTTTTAAATAGGGCTTTTAATTCACTTCGAAGCTCTTCTCTAAGTTTGTAATCTAAATTCACCAACGGTTCGTCGAACAATATTATACCTGCATCTTTCACCAATGCTCTGGCCATAGCACAACGTTGTTGCTGACCTCCCGAAAGCTCCAACGGCAGACGTTGCATATATTCTCCAATATGCAACATTTCGGAAATCTTTTTTACGCGTTTGTTTATTTCGCCAGAGGATACTTTTGCAAGCTGTAAAGGAGAGGCAATGTTTTCCCACACAGTCAAATGAGGATAATTAATAAACTGCTGATACACCATGGACAGACCACGTTTTTGAACGGCAACACCTGTTACATTCTGATCGTTATAAAATACCCGTCCGCGACTGGGTTTATCTAAACCAGCAAGCACTCTAAGCAGAGATGTCTTTCCAGCCAATGTCCGGCCTAATAGTACATTGAAAGATCCCGCTTCAAATTTAAGAGAAACGTCGTTGAGGTAAGATTGCTCTTCCACTAGCAAACTGACATTTTGTAATTCTAACGCCAACAGACACTCCTTAACCTCAACTTATCTAACAAAAAATAACATAATCCATACGCCAACAAGATGTTTTTTATTGATAGATATTTATATCATGTCTATGAAGGCATCGACAAAACGTTGCGGAGACTCGGGGTCCATATTGAAATATAACGAAGGCTCAATCAGCTCTATTTCCATTACCGCAAACTCATTTTTGTGTCGCACTAAGTCTATCCTGGCATACAAAACATCTGCAGGTAACGCCGCTAAGCAGTGTCTTGCAGTCGTCAGCATCTCTTCGTTTGGTTGAATGGATTTGAGTTGCCCACCATGTTCTTCTTGTACTCGAAAATCACCTGCTCTGGGCTGTTTTAAAATACTGTGGCTATAATGCCCAGCAAAATAAAACAGTGAGTACTCACCTTCATCTACAATTCCAGGTAAAAATGGCTGTAGCATAAATTCACGGTGAGCAAAAACGTCTTTTAGTCCGTCAGCTTGAACTTTTAGGTTTTCTGGCGTCAATCTATAGGTATGGTCTGCGTTAGCACTAACCAAGGGTTTTAGAACTATTTCTGATGTATCAAAATGACTGAATCCGGCCTGCAATTCAGTCAACACAAAAGCCTTAAACCAAAGTGTAGGCACAATATTGATACCTTGGTTTTGTAAATCACTTAAATAGCGTTTACTAATATTCCATTCGACAATTTTCAAGCCATTTTGTAATTGAGCTGACGAGGCTTGAATGCGTTGCAAACATGCCATAAACGCCTCAACATCATCCTGATAATCCCACGTTGTGCGGACCACCACCACATCGTATACATTCCAATCAACATCCATTTTTCGCCAGGACACTTCTTCAGCTAACCAACCCACCGCTTTCAATGGTTCAAATAACATTTGGTCGTAAGCAAAAAAGTCTTCTAGACTGTCCATGGATAAAAATGCACAACGTTTCATAGGTCTCTTCATTGTTAAATAATTCAGTAATTAGTCACTATAATCAATCCAGTATTTTTTATACACTGCAGCGTGTGACACTTTCATAAAATGTCGGGATAAAATCACACATTTTTACAAATGAACTTATGGTATCTTGGTTTTTGTCAGTTATTATTAAGAATGAAATTGCAGTTGAGGAAAAGCAGAATGAAACAGAAGTGGTTTAAAGGAATATTACCCTTAGTAATACTGGCGATAGGTTTTGGTGGCATGAGTGCTATAAAGGCTTCTGGCGAAAAAGATGTAGATAAAGAGCCCGTAGACGTTCGTCCCACGGTAAAAATTGAAACAGCCATAGCTGAAGATTACCAAGTTAGAATAACGAGCTACGGGGAAGTAAGTCCTTTAGAAAGTACCATGATTTCTGCCCAAGTATCCGGCGAAGTACTCACATGGCATCCTAACTTCGTGCCTGGCGGTTTAGTTTTGCGTGGTGACACCCTGTTTACCATTGAACTTGACACTTATGAAGCGGCCTTATTGCAAGCCGAAGCTGACCTTAGTTTGGCTAAGGCAAACCTCATTGAAGAACAAGCTAAAGCAGTTGTCGCAAAACGTGAAGCAAAGGGAAGGAAGGTATCTGACTTATATTTACGTAAACCACAAATGTTAGGTGCCCAAGCCTCTGTAAAATCATCTCAATCAAGATTAAAAATAGCCCAACGCGACTTAGATAATTGTGCCATCAAAGCGCCATACGACGCTTTAGTTATCAGCCGTGATTTGGGTGTTGGACAATACGTGAATAAGGGGTCTCAAGTAGGTGAGCTTTATAATATTGAAACTGCAGAAGTCTCTTTTCCTATTGCAGGTTTTGACAGAGAATTTTTACCCACTGACATAACCCAACAAATAGCCACTATTAGCACCAAAGGATACAACACTATTGTTCGTAAGGGTATTGTGAGCCGTGATTTAGGCATTATTGACCAAAGTACCCGTATGAGTCAGCTAGTAGTGAGAATAGAAGACCCATACGCTTTAAAGTCTTCTCTTCCAGTATTAAAGTTTGGTCATTATGTGGAAGTGAGTTTTGCCGGAAGAACGCTAAACCAGGTATATCGTTTACCCCAAGAATTAGTTAACAATAGAATCATTTGGTTGTTAGATGAAAACCAAGAAATGCAGCCTCAACGAGTTGAAATCTTGCGTGAAGAAGGTGCTTACTTTTTAATTAGTGAAGGCCTAAACAATCAAGACACATTGATTTTGACCTTACCTGAATACCCACAAAAAGGCATGAAAGTGAAAATTGCTGAGCCTGCTGAAGATTTAGTAATAAAGCAATCACTATAAGGTTTTAACTATGTCCAGTAAAAATGAAAATATCCTTGTAGAGCCAAAACAAACAGGTTTAATTGCTTTTTTTGCCAACAATTCTGTTGCCGCCAACTTAATGATGATGTTTATTATTATTATGGGGCTGTGGAGTTATAAAACCATTCAAAGACAAATGTTTCCTAATTTTGAAATTAATTACATCAATGTTAGTGCCGTTTATCGGGGTGCTTCGCCCCAAGAGATTGAACAAAGCATTATCATTAAAATGGAGGAAGCACTCAAAGATATTACTGAGATTAAAGAAAGTACTTCCCGAGTCCGGCGCGGTAGCGGTTCAATTTCACTAGAGATAGACCCTGGTAAAGACTTGTCTGAGGTGTTAGATAAAGTGAAAGCTAGAATAGATAGTATTGCTAACTTTCCTGCTGACATGGAACCTCCTAATATATCTCAAATTGAATTTCAGCAAGACGTGATTGCAATGGCTCTAGTAGGTGACCTGCCCATCAATGAGTTGAAGCCTCTTGCTAAACAAATTGAAGATGAATTGAGGGCACTGCAAAACGTATCTTTGGTCGAATTAGAGGCGCCTGATGATGAAATTGCCATAGAAATTAATCCGGAAACATTACGTAAATATAATTTATCTATTGCCGATGTAACCCAAGCGATCAGACGTTTTTCTACCGATATCTCCGCAGGACAGTTACGAACAGATTCAGGCATTGTTGCTGTGAGAGTAGAAAACCAGCTCTACAGTGGCGATGAATTTAGAAAGATACCCGTCAAAATTGGTAAAAACGGTAGCAAAGTATTACTTGAAGATGTTGCAGATATTAAAGATGGTTTTACCGAAGGTGAGCGATATTTTAAATATTCTGGCGTCAATGCTATGTCTCTGGACGTCAAAGCCACCAAAGATCAAAGCACTGTGCCCATTGCTGAGTCGGTGCAATCCTACGTAGAAGCACGCAACAAAACGTTGCCTCAAGGCCTTGAATTAAAAATTTTGGTGGACATGACGTTTTATTTGAATTCACGTCTGGACATGATGCTCAAAAATTTGTTTCAAGGTGCGCTTTTAGTGGCTTTGATGCTAACTATATTCTTACGCTTCAGATTAGCATTTTGGGTGATGTTGGGCCTGCCTGTGTGTTTCCTAGGCGCCATAATGATGATGCCAGTATTCGGTGTAACCATTAATGTTTTATCTTTATTCGCTTTTATTATGGTTCTGGGCATAGTAGTTGACGACGCTATTGTAATAGGCGAAGCCGCTTATACCGAAATTGAAGAAAAAGGGGGGGGCGTAGAAAGCGTGGTTCGGGGCGCCAAAAAAGTCGCCACACCTGCTACCTTTGGCGTGTTGACCACCATTGCTGTATTTACTCCGACTTTATTTGCATCAGGTCCACAAGCCGCATTTTTTACTAATATCTCAATAATAGTGATTTTATGTTTGGTCTTTAGTTTGATCGAGTCTAAGTGGATTTTACCTGCCCATTTGGCCCACATGAAATTTACGCCAATCAAAGAAACGAGTTGGCGTGCACGATTTAATAAACGTTTTTTTGGGTTTGTAAACGGCCCCTACAAAAATTTTATCACTCGTTGTATTGAATGGCGCTGGTTCGTATTTGCTACTTTTATAGCGATTTTGGTATTGAGTACTGGTTTAATTCAAGGGGATTACGTCAGAACAGTTCTGACGCCAAAAGTCGCCAGCGATTTCCCCGGCATCAATATTAAAATGAATGATAATGTCTCTGACGAAACAACATTAAACGCGCTCAAAACTATAGAAGCTATGGTTTATGATGTGGATGAAAATATTGTGACTGAATATGGTAGCAGTTTAATGAAAGACATTATGGTGTTTAACCAGGGTCGTACTGCAGGGCGAATTTTAGTGTCTTTAGTAGACGAAGAAAAACGACACTTTGATGCGTTTGAGCTAGCCCGAAGATGGCGCGCAGATATGCCTGTTATTCCGGGTATGAAGTCTATTACCATTCAGGATAATCTCATGGGTGGAGGAGGTGGTGGTGGTGGTGGTGATGGTGAATTTGGTTTCATGCTGTTTGGCGCAGACATTGAATTACTAAATGCTGCCGGACGTGAATTCATCTCTATGTTACAACAGCAAGAAGGGTTATTTGACATCAGCATCGACCCAGCCAGTAAAGAAATTCAAATCGATTTGTTACCTGTTGCTTATGATTTAGGCTTAGACTTATCCAACATCGCCAATCAAGTTGGTGCTAGCTTTTTTGGCGGCGAAGCTCAAAGGATAATCCGTGACGGAGAAGAAGTCAGGGTGATGGTGCGCTATCCTAAACTTACCCGTGAACGTTTTTCCGAATTAAAATATGCAGTCATTACCACCCCCCAAGGCCAAGAAGTCATGCTTGGCGACGTAGTCACGCTAACGGAAACACCGGGTATTAACTATATACGTCGAGAAGAAGGTTACAGAAGTGTTTATATATATGGGTCAATTGACGAAGAAGTGGTGGAGCCTAATACTATTATTAAACAAGTAGAAGAAAACCTGTTGCCACAACTAAAATCTAATTTCCCCGGCGTAAAATCTGAATTAGGTGGGTCTATTGAAGAAGAGCAAGCTCAAGAAAGTGAGTTTGTCACATTCTTGATTGCCGGTTTATTAATGATTTATATATTACTGGCTATACCCTTAAAAAGTTATGGTCAACCGTTAATCATTATGTCAGTCATCCCCTTCAGTTTAACTGGAGCGATATGGGGACATTTTATCTTCGACATAGATTTAAGCATATTATCTCTGTTTGGATTGATTGCAGCGGCAGGGGTAGTCATTAACGACAGTTTGGTGATGACAGACTTTATTAATCAAAGAAGAAAACAGGGGCATGCTATATTAGCTGCCGTTACAGAAGCTGGGTGCGCTCGTTTTAGGGCTATCACGTTAACCTCAATTACTACTTTTGTGGGTGTTTTACCCATTATGTTTGAAACCAGCACCCAAGCTAAAATTGTTATACCAATGGCAGTCGCTCTAGGTTTTGCCATACTTTACGCCACATTTGTGACTCTGATATTAGTGCCTTGTTTGTATATGATACTAGAAGACCTTAAAGCCAAATTTGTATGGCTCTTTGGCTTATTTGGAAAACTTTTCAAACGAAACGAGACCAGATCTATAGAGACATCACCAACAAAAGCCTAGGTTTTCTAATGATGTTCAAAAGCGCCAATTGAGGCGCTTTTTTCGTTTAAGTGATGCCAATGTATCGCTAAGTATTATGAGTGTTCCACGCCTTGAGATGTCATCCATATCAAGCATCACCTTTTATGTGGTATTGACTCTTTTTCAGTAGGATTTCTGTGTTTTAAATTAGGTCCGTCTTTATCGAATAACTGTATACAGATAGTGCCATAATCGAATAACGTTATTTTGATAGCATCTTAGGCGAAATTGATTTGTAGCGGATAATATATTGACTGTTGCCTAGATTACTTTACAGGTTTTGAACATATTGCCCCCACTTAAAATGACAAGTCTAAAAGTATAGCCAGTGAGAGTAGCTTTAGGTCCGAGTGTTTGCTAACTAACTTAGAGAATGTATATGAAGATTGCTGCTGATTTTAGTCGACGAGAAGTAAAGCATAGTGCCACTATGCTATGGGCTGACTCACCTATGCCCGGTGTGGCAAGAAGACCATTAGACCGAGTGGGAAACGAAGTGGCACGGGCGACTACAGTTGTGCGCTATGCACCGGGCAGTCATTTTTCAGCACATGCACATGCAGGTGGAGAAGAATTTATAGTGCTTGAGGGGGTATTTCAAGACGAACATGGTGACTATCCAGTAGGCTCATATGTCCGCAATCCACCTCAATCTAGCCATACTCCGGGCTCAGAGGCGGGGTGTGTCATTCTAGTTAAATTGTGGCAATTTCAACCTGAGGATAGAACGCCTGTGCGGTTAAATATTAATGAGTTGGAGTCTTTACCTCACACCAGCAAAAAAGGCGTATCAGTTACCCCCCTTTTTGAAGATAAACACGAACAGGTCTGTGTTATTGATCTTCTACCAAACACCTTTCTTGAAATTTATCCCGAAGGCGGAGCAGAACTATTTATTTTACAAGGTAGCGTGAAAGAACAGCAGGATACATTGGTAAAACATACTTGGTTACGTGCCCCTATAGGTTATCCATTATCTCTAAAAACAGATGAGGTAAGGGCTAAAATTTGGGTGAAAAGCGGACATTTATCCGATGTGGAACAGCAAATTCAAAGGGTAAAAGAAGCGACTAGATAAAATTGAGTAAGATTTCATAGTTTTCACCAAACTAACATTTCAAACTTGGGCATCGATCCTTACCGATGCCCAACGACGTGGTTGTGTCTTTATGCGTTCTTTTTGCTTTGAAAAGTGAGGGAATAATTATATTGCTTGTTCTCAAGCAAATATTTTTTATGGGTACTCGGACTCCAAGAGTCATCACCACCTACCCCCATATGTTGATGGTCTATGTGCACATGAACCATCGCATCGACAACTAATTCGTTAGTGTG
>Ga0209405_1001295_pt1 | contig 18497 bp, 19 predicted proteins | sample COGITO_mtgs_1105_6_FD_184803 | JGI IMG/M metagenome (GOLD analysis project Ga0209405, IMG submission 184803) | Pelagic marine microbial communities from North Sea - COGITO_mtgs_110516 (SPAdes) (version 2) | ecosystem: Environmental > Aquatic > Marine > Epipelagic ...
TATCATCACATCCACCATCAAAAGAAATCAACACATAATAATAAAATACTCCAACAATATTTGTTGGTGGATCATAGGTACTTGTTGTTGCTCCTGGAATGAGTGTTCCTGTTGTGTTGTTATTTGTTGTATTAGAATACCATTGGTATGTTGGCACTCCTACGCCATTTTGAGTAACAACAGCCAATTGGTTTGCTACACCATCTAAACAGATATCTGAAGAGACAGGTTGGCTAGTAATGATTGGTCCGGGTGTAATTATTACTTCCGAAGTATTACTTACCACCTCACAATCCGACTCAGATTGCATGACTACAACATAGTAATACATAGTTCCTTCAGTTGTATTATCTGGAGTATATGTATCTGTAGTTGCTCCTGGAATGAGTGTTCCTGTTGTATTGTTATTTATTGTATTAGAATACCACTGATAATCAAAGTTACTTGAAGCGATTCCTCCTGAAACAGTTATGGTTAAATCTTGTAAGCTTGCGTTTTGACAAATTTCTTGGGTCGCAATTGCTTGAGAATCTATCACCGGGTCAGCAACAACCTCTACAGTAAACACATCACTAACTGCGATATCACAACCAACACCATTTTGGGTTGCTTCTACATAGTAATAGAATGACGAGACAGTAGATAAAACTCCTGGGTTGTAGGCACTTGCTGTGGCACCACTAATAAGCGATCCACCGGTATTTAAGGCTGTCGTATTTGAATACCATTGGTAGCTTGGTGCTCCTACTCCTCCTGTTAAAGTAATCTCAAAATCTAAAGGTGAACCATCCAAACAAATTAGTTGTATGGGATTATTGGCTACTGCTACAGGCTCTTGTGCAATGGTTACAATTGCGACGTCAGAACTAATATCATCACATCCACCATCAAAAGAAATCAACACATAATAATAAAATACTCCAACAATATTTGTTGGTGGATCATAGGTACTTGTTGTTGCTCCTGGAATGAGTGTTCCTGTTGTGTTGTTATTTGTAGTATTAGAATACCATTGGTATGTTGGCACTCCTACTCCATTTTGAGTAACAACTGCTAATTGGGTTGCTACACCATCTAAACAAATATCTGAAGAGACAGGTTGGCTAGTAATGATTGGTGTTGGATTAACGATTACTGTTAAAACATCTACAGGGTCACCTGTACAATTATTTAAAACAGGTGTAACAGTAAAAACAACATTTCCGGGTATATTACCATTATTAATTAGAGTTTGGCTTGGGATTTCTGAAGTTGAACCACTAGAAATAAAACCTGAAATATTAGTATTGTTAGGTACAGTAGTTGCAGTCCATAAATATGTTGTGTTGGAATTACTTGAAGTTAAAGGTATTGAAATGGTGCTTTGATTGGAACAAATTTCTTGGGTGGTTATTAAATTTGTTACTACTGGTTTTTCTAGGACTTCAAATATTTGAGTTGCAGTATTTGAGGTGCCACAATCATTAGTTACTTCTAGGGTTATAGTATAAATTCCTGGAATATCATATGAAATGTTTTCTGGATTTTCTATAGTAGAAGAAGATGGTGTACCACCAGAAAACATCCAATTATAAGTAATCCCTGCTTGATTATCTGTGCAATTTTCGATTATTGCAGTTGGGTTTATGAGGCCTGGTTGACAGAAATCATCAATTGGATTAATACTAACAGTTGGAGGTTTTTTTACAGTAATAATTTTCTGTGAAGAAAAATTACCACAACCTGTTGTTACATTTTGAGTAACTGTATAAATTCCTGGATTGTTAAAAAGAAACTGAGGATTTTCAGAATTTGCATCTGTACCATTTGTAAATTCCCAATCACTAAGTGTATTACAGTTTATATCTTCAAAGGCAACTGTCCAATTATAATTTGGATCGCTACATAATTGACTAACATCGATTGTATTTTGTGCAGCAACTGGAAAGGGTACACAACCCTCTTCAGATGCTAAAGTAAATGAGGCTGTAATTTCGGGTTCTATACAAATCGTTTCCCTAAATTCGCTTTGGGGCCCACATTTTCCGTAAGCAGTCAGTATTACTTCATATGTACCGGGGGTTGTGTAGGTGTGGGTTTGAAAATTTGGTTCAATATCAGAATTTGAATTTACTATTGTTCCGTCCCCAAAATCCCATGTGTAAAGTGAAAACTTCACACAATTGTTTCCATCACCAACAACAGAGTTGTTAAAAAATTTAATAGGTTGATTATTTAAACAAGATAAGAAGATATCATTAACTTCACTTAATTCATCTATGATAAAACTAGCTATAGATGGCTCTAGAATAGTAATATTCGCAAGAGTAATAGGAGTGGTTCCACAGTTATTGGTAGCAGTTACGTTGATTACAAATTCTTCATTTGTATTTGAACAACTTCCAGTATTATATTCGTGACTTATAGGAATTGTTTCTGAGTTAGCAGGGTCTGTATCGTTATAATAAAATACTCCTGATCCCGGAAATGTTTCAGTATTTTGTAGTTCTATTTGGGTGTAAGTTTCAGAAATATTATCTCCCCATTCAATAGTGTAGAATGTATCAAGAGAGTTTGTTCCCCAATTTGTGAAACCAAAATTTAAAGGTGCAGGAGTACATAAGTTTATTGTATTTCCATTGCTTTCAAAACCAAAAGCAGGATTACTAATATTATTAATTTGGTAAGAAATTTCATTTGAGCAACCATTATCATCTACAGCAGAAATAGTCATTGTAAAAACACCAACACTAGTATAAATGTGTGATGCTGGAAAAGTAGCATTAAATGTAGTCTCACCATCGCCCCAATCTATTGAGTAGGAATCGATATTAGCAATGTCCGGAGATATATTCTCAACAAGTAAGTTAAAATCTTCTGAATCGTCTTCGTTTCCGCAATTTCCAAAATCGTTAAAATTACCATCTATGAAACTTAAATTAGGTTTCCCTAACACATTAATACTCTTAGTTAATGTTCCGCTACAATTGTTCGAATCTGTTGCGGTTAGTGTAACAGAAAAAGTATTTGGACCACTACCAATAGAATTGAAAATATGGGTAGGATTCTCAGATGTTGAAGTATTCCCATCACCAAAATCCCAAGTGTAAGAAAAGGGGCCATCGCCATTAACTGATGATGTAAAATCAATTGTTTCATTTGAACATGCTCCATCATTTGTAAAAGTAAAAGATATTGTAGGTGGATCTGTTACTGTAATTACTATTTCTTTGCCTACATCTTCGATCGTTCCATCACTGTCCTCAACCTTAACTAAGGTGTATGTATAAGTTCCTGAAGAAGTTGGCAAAAAGTCTAAAGAGACAGCGTTATCACTTCCTGTAGTTGAGATTATCTGCTCAGAACCAGCGTTAATTGTGTATGTAAAAATATAATTTGGGACTCCTTCTGAGCCTTCAAAAGTGATCGTTGTTTCTTCTCCAAGGCAAAGCTCTTCATCATCAGTAACTATTGACGCAGTTAATACTAAAGTTGACTTTTTTAGATTTTTTTTTATTTCTGTGTAGTTTAAAGCTGCATCAGAATTAAATATAAAAAAAGAAAATACCACAAATAGTACTAATTGTATTTTATACTTAAGGGACAGCTTCAATATTTCTTATTTTTTTGTTTGTTATAATAAATCTAGCGAATCATTTTTTTTAGCATTTCAATTTACAATAAAAAATTATTATAGGTTTGATTTGTTCTTAAAAAATTAAGAGTATTTGTCTTTGTTAACACTGACAATGCATCTATCCAAATAATTATTATTTATATAGCCTATTTTTAGTAGACGAACTCTTATGAAGATGGCAATATTGGTTTTTATTTTTAGTTTTGTTTTTACATCTATTGCCAGTAGATTTTGAATATCCTTTACAACGGGCTGATACTGACGTTGTAGATTTAAATTTAGGTTTCGATGCTTTAGAAACACCATTAAAATCCCAATCATTCACATCAACATTTGATTCTAAAAACGTCTCCTCTTCATCGGGTAAATTGAAGAAAAAATCTATTCCAGTATAAAACTCTATTTCATCCACTGTCTTTACAAAAGAAGTTAAGTTCTGACTAACTTTAACATTTGGCATAAAAAAACCAATCATCTTATTTTTTGAAGGGGCATAGATTATTTTATAAAAATATTTTGGTATGGAAACATTACTTTCCCCAAGTTTGGCTAAATCAGAACTTAATACACCCGCAGTGACTATATGAATTTCATGATTTTTAGCCCAACTCCTTACCAATGATTCTAACTTCTTCCATCCTCCTCTATTGAAAGATGGAATTTGTGGACTTATATTTGACATAAGGAAAGACTCAGACATTGCTTTTAGTGTGATTTTCATATCAGATGCAGGCGCCAAGTGACCTCTGTCAAAACCTGTGTATGTATAATCATTAGGACTTGCAGAATCTGAACTAACTTTAGTATCACTTCTAAAATTATTGGTTCTATTGGTTGTACCTGAAAGACCTATATTGTTTAGAGTGTAATAGACCCATTCTGCCTGCTCGTGTTTTTCTGAATACGAAAGTGAATAATAATGATGATCAATTTTCTCACCAATATAGGAGTGTTTGTATACTGTTTGAGATATCCCAAAAAATGGAAAAATTAATAACAGGACTGATAACCTTTTCAATAGTTCATTTTTTATTGATAATTTAGTTGAAATGAAAGCTGTTACTTCTTCCATGTACCACCGTATTTGTATGTAGCATTCTCTTTTTTAACTTTAAGTAAACAATCTTTACATACAAACACCCACTCCTTAGGGTTTTTATATTGTACCCTATACATAGTAGAGAAATCTGTATTGCAAAACTTACAGTGCTTAATGCGTTTCATTGAGTGGAGGCTTTAAACCCTTTTAGGAACCCCATACTAAAATCTACAAACCATTTTAAAATTAAAAATCCAAACCAAAAAATAGAAATAGAAAGATGCCAAAACACTTTAATACTATTTACACATAAAATAACAATCATATATATTAACTGCAGCGTCGCCGCATTTTTTCCCCTAACTTGAACACCACCTAACTTAAAACTGGAATAATTTGGTTTTAAAACATTGTACGAACCTCTTTTATTCTTAATTGATGAACTGACACCACTTTTAGAAACATTAAAATTTAAAGGACCATTTTTATATCTTCCTATGAATTGAAAATTACCGTTTTGAAACCCCATGCGAGCGCCTTTAAATAAACGCTGGTGCAATCGAACACCATGTTTTGTATTTAGGGTGACACCCTGCCCATCTTTCTTGAATGTTTTGGTTGCAGAAACTCCGCCAGTCCTTGAGACTCGAACATTTTCTCCTCGATACTCAATTCTTTTTTGAGGTTTTTTATTTTTATCAGACTCCATTTTTGACATTCAAGCAATATGAAAATAATATTTTAAAAAATAAAATTTATTTTAAAAAATAATTCCAGAATAAAGAGGTTTTAAAATCAAGCTAATCTGGGGAGAGTTTAATCTAATTAGAGGCTCTTAATAGTGTTGGACACAGTTTAAAATACAATATAAAAATTATTAAAGTTTTTTTTGAGTATACCATCCTTACACAGAAAATAATAATTATATTTAGAGTAGTTACTTAGATGAAGATTGTTATGAACTCATCAACTTGATCAAATCATGTAAATTTTCATTGCCAATAGGCAACTATATATAAAACCTACTTGAATAACTTAATAACAATAAATTAAAATGTGGAACTCTTTAATTGGCGGCATAGAACTTTTTTCAGATAAGAAAAGTTTTAGTATGGATGTAGATACAAAGACAAACTTATGGTTATTAATGCACTTCAAACACTTAGAAATTAAAAGTAAAACACTTGTTTATCAAGTTAATAAAGGAATCAGGCAACGTAAAAATACAGTATATCCCATTAGAAAGATGCGCAAGAAGTTCAAAAATACTTCAGAACTTCTAGAATATATTGACCTAAAACCTTATGATATTTATAATCTAGAAATAGAATTTACAAATGGTTGGAAGATTAAGCAACAGCCATCCGTTCAGTTTCACTTTTATACAAGTTCAACAAAAGAAAGGGATGAACTTATTCATAAACTAATCGGTATAAGTGGACAAGGTGTAATAGATATTTTAAGTTTAGAAGAAAATATTTCCTATTACTATAAAGGAGTAGACAAGCTTGTGAAAGTGTTTGAGGATAAAATGCCTTCGCCAGATGAGTTTTGGAGTGAAGAAAGAAGAGAAGCCTGGAAAAAAGCCTACATAGCAAAGCATTATAAAGAAGAGATAGAAGAAGACCCAGAAGAAACGAAAGACACCTTTTTTAGTACTATGAATAGTACTCTAGATACTGATAGTACTGAAAAAGATAGAGTACCTTGGGGTATTGACAGTGATGATGTGCCATGGTAATTTGGTTAGTTATTTTTAGAATTGATCACCTCTGAAATACTCTTGAAATACAAATCTACTTCTTTTTCATCTTTAGGAATATTCCAAAAGCGTTTAAGAATTGATTTACCATTTATTACTAAAACATTGTCTTCCCCAAACTCAAACGAACCTTTGTATTCCTTGTTTAGTTTTTCAATTAATAATTGTCGGTATTTAAACTTTTCAATAAGCCTATCAAATTCCTCTTCTCTTACAAAAGTATTTACTTCTCTGCCGTATTCATCAGTAATAAAATAGCCTTCACCAAAAACATGTATCAACGTTCCTGCCGCTTTGTTTAAATGTAACCTGTTTTCAAAAGATAATTTTATGTTTAAATTATTCATTGGTAGATGTATCTAATCAACTTTATACGTCAGTTTCATAGTAATAGACGCTGTCTTTTCTCTAGAACTTGTATTAAATGTACCTCCCCAAGAATACGATTCTTTTGAATTCTGTCCTGTAATTTGAAATATTCCCATTCTTGCAGATTCTAATTTTCCTAATTTTCCCCCAGAGAATTCAGCTATTTTTTCTGCTCGTATTCTAGCATCTTCGGTAGCCTTTGAAATCATCTGAATTTTAAGGTCTGCCAGTTTTGTGAAATAATACCTTGGTGATTCTGAATAAAACTGAACTCCTTGATTTAATAATTCTGTAATTTCTCTTGATATTTTTTCAATTTTATTGACATCTTTAGACTCTATCGCAACCGTTTGTGTTAGTTCATATTCAACAAACTCCTCGCCTATAAATTTACCATCTGGAGAATATAAACGTTTGAAATTTTCTTTTGTTTTCACAGCGCTATAAATGAGCTGTTCAGTTTCAATTCCTTTTTTAACTAAATATTCATTAATGGTAGCTTTATTTTTCTCTAATGTTAGGTATGATTGTTTTAAGTCTATATTTTGAGCGCTAAACTTCCCTTCCCAAACTATCAAATCAGAAGAAAAATCTGCTTTCCCTAAGCCAGTTACTCTAATTTCTCCGTCTGCTTTACTTCTGTCTGTATATGCCTTTCCTAAGAAAATTGAGGATGCAACTATTGCAACTCCAAAAATTATAGCGTTTGTGTATTGTTTCATTTTGTAGGTTTTAATTTATTTTGTTATCAAATCGTACTGTTGCTTAAAAATCGATAGTGCCCAATAATATTATAATTAAACAAACAATCTTCAAGAACTTGTCCTGCACCAATATTGTGTACAATTTGATCTCGCTTTTTGTCATTAGAAAGGACATTAACAACTATTCCAATATGTGTTACTCCCCCACCTAAGTCCCAAGCAACTATATCTCCTGGATAATAATCAGATTCATTTTTTGTAATTGGTAGTCTCGCCCCCTTACGTTCAAAATATGTCATTAAGTTAGGAACCCTCCTGTGGTCTATGTTAGGGTCTGGTTTTTTAAGACCCCAATGTTTAGGGTATGAATCAAAATTAGCTAACATATCCTCGTGGACTTCTTTTTGTAAGTCAAGCCCATTTGCTCTATATGTTCTTATAACAACATCTGTGCAAACCCCTATGCCGTCGGGAACGTCACCATTAGGGTAGGGCATGCTGTAATAACTGCCATCATAAACTACAGACTGTTGGGTAAGTTCTAAAGCTGCTTTAGATATCTTTTCTGGGCTAAATTGATGTTGCCCCGTTGCTAGATTTGCAATGAATAAAAAAAGTAAAAAAAGTTTAATTGGTTTAAAATTCATGAGTATTTATTTTAGCTTATTATTTAAATAACTATAAAAAAAGAAGTTTTATTGTTATACTACATGAGTTTTATTCGGTTCCTCTCTTTAATTTTCCAAAATTATCAGTTGGATAGAGCCACTTGTTTTTAGTAGGTTTCTCTTGGTTATTATTTTGTGTGGGTTCATTATTCACTTTTGGTGAAATCTTATTAAAACCAAATAATTTTTTAAGCCACATATTTATTGTTATAATTTGATAGATTTTTTAGTACAATATTCTACAAACTCGCATTCATAAGGTTTTTTACAATGAGCTCCCATTGTTATTTTTGGTTCAGAACTATTTAAAGTAGAAAAGAAAAGGTTGATTTTATCAGATGTGTCTGAATAACTTTTTTCTAAATTGTCTATTACGTTTTGAATATTCCAGCTTTTTCCTTCTTTATCTGAACGAGTAATTATATTGAATGAATTTAATTTACTTCCAAATCGTGTTTTACATATAAAATATTGTATTGCTAGATCATTTAGAATGCCTTCATTCAACCTTGAATTTAATTTAATTTCATATATATCAATTAGTTCATTTTCATTTTTAACTAATATGTCACACATAACAAGCACACCATTTTCAATAAAAGTTGCCTCATAAATAATAGAATGCAAAAATTAATTATAAAGTTTCTAACTAAATTTCTTAAAAAGCCTCAAAAAAAAAAATCTTTAGAGAAGTTTACAATTTCGGATAAAAACCCATGGTTGTATCCAACTGATAATTTTGGTAAATTGGAAAAAGGAGTGGTTTATAATTCTAAAAATTGAATAATCTTAAAAAATGATAAACAATAACAAAAGCTCCTAGTATCCGTTAACAGAGGAGTACAAACAGAACATTTATTCTCCACATAACCAGTTAAAACATTAAAGGAAAACTGAATGAAATTAATAGTAACATTATTCTTAATTCTATCTATGGGATTTTCAACTTACGCTCAAAATCAGAATTCGAAAATAAGTATAATGAAAGCTGAAAATCCAATAATAATAAACGACACTATAATTGGAAGTATTGATTTGTTGAACAAAATATCCTCTGACAAAGTTTTAGAACTGAATATTTTCAAAGAAAGAAAACTAGGCTCTACGCACCTATTTATTGACATCGAGAAAAGCGCAGGAATTATAACTGCGAATATCAATCACGAATTTAAACTCAAATCACAAAAAGAGTTGAATGTCTTTTTTGGACTGAATGAGGAAAATGATATTTATGTTAACGGATATTTACTTGAAAATAAAAATCAGAAGATATCGTCTGAAAGCATCGTAGGAATTGAATTAATAAAAGCTGACAATTTTAGATTAAAAAAATCTGTTTTAAATATAGAACTTGAATAATTAGGTTTTAAAGCACCGTTATTAAATTGCTAGCTTCTTGCCTACCTACGAAAATCATCGCAGACTTTCTTTGTCCGTAATTATTTACTAGATTAGATGCTTAAAATACGCAACAACCCAGATAAAATAATTTTGGCAGTAGCTTAAGAACGAAACTCAAATTAAATACTAAAACAAACGAAATGAAAAAGCTGATTTTTTTACCAATTTTAATTCTTACAATTCTAATTACATCTTGTTCAAGTAATGACGATAACTCAAGTTCATCAAATTTTGAAGGAAATTGGAATGGACAATATACTGGAAATGATGATAACGGAAATTGGACAGGTAATAAACAATAATTGTGAAAGAAGAGACTATAAGCAAACTCATTCCCGTAGCTGTACTTTTAATTTTAGGAATAATTGAGTCTATTGGTGGGTTGTATTTTGATAATAAAAGGTCAAAAAATGATTTTAAAATTGAACTGCTAAGTCTTATAACGTTGCCCACATTGATACAACCTGGGATATTTCTTTTTGTGCTGTGGTTAATGGGTTCTAGTTTTCCCGGTTTTGAAGATTATTTTCTAGAGACCTCGAAGTGGTGGCATATTTTGGCATTTCTTGTATTTGATGATATGACACAATATTGGTGGCATAGACTCTCGCATGTAAATAGAGGAATGTGGAAGCTTCATAGACCACATCATGTGGTAGAGGAAATGGGAGTACTCGTAACTTACCGAAATGCAATATTGTACTATGCATTTATGCCGGGAATATGGTTTTCAGCTGTTTTAATCTATGTAGGAATGGGTTACATGTATCTTTTTTATCTACCAATAAAATTAGTAGTCATATTATTGGCTCATAGTGAAACTAAATGGGACAGATTTCTTTATCGCTATAAAATCTTAAGTCCATTAGCATGGATTATAGAGAGAACTATTTCAACACCAAGCACACATTTTGCGCATCATGGTTTAACAGCAGAAGATGGTGTTTCACATCCTAATGGTAACTTTGGTAATCTGCTTTTTATTTGGGACGTGATTTTTGGAACATCAAAAATCACGCGCAGATATCCTTCAAAGTTTGGCGCTTGGAATCAAATAAAAGAACCTTGGTACGTGCAGCTCTTTTTTCCAATGATTACATCCAAAGATTCAAGAAGTGAACTACATTCAATCAAGACCAAAAATGATTATGATCCTTCAATAGATTTTAAAAAATTTACAAAATAAATATATATAATCTGAAATAATATAAAAACTATTCACAACACATTTTATAATTTATTGCTTGTGAAAAAATCTCTATCTACCTTAAGAAAGTTCGAATGCTTTCAAATTTTGTATTTTTTTTCTATCTTAGAACAGTGAAATCTAAATAAATTCATTCTCAAACATGCAGTAGTATATTTTAAACGAATTAACATTGAGTTCAATATGAAAAAAATAGATCGAAGAAAAGCAATCAAAAATTTAACCATTGGTATTGGTGGGGCCTCTTTATTATCAAGCCCATTTAGCGGTTTTGCTAACACAGAAAATAAGGCTAACACCATACCTGCTAGAAATTTCGGAAATCCTGATATTGAACAACCAGTTACGGTCATAACCTTAGGTGCTGGTGGAAGAGGAAATGTATATGGGAATTATGGTATTCAATTCCCTAAAGAATTAAATATAGTTGGTGTTGCAGAACCCATCTCCATAAGAAATGAACGTTACGCAAAAAAACACAATATTTCTGAAGAAAATAGATTTGATACCTGGGAGCATGTTTTTAATCGTCCTAAGTTTGCCGATGCCATTATTATTTCAACACCAGATAATTTACATTATGGCCCCTGTATGAAAGCGCTGGAGATGGGTTATGATATTTTACTAGAAAAACCGATAGCTCCAACAGAAAAAGAATGCTCAGATATTCTTAATCTAGCAAATAAAACGGGTAGAATTGTTGCCGTATGCCATGTTTTGCGATATGCTCCTTATTTTATAAAATTACGAGAAATGATTCAATCTGGATCAATAGGAAAGCTAATAAGTATTCAACATCTAGAACCTATTGAACATATACATATGTCGCATTCATATGTTAGGGGGAACTGGCATAACTCAAAAGAAACAACGCCAATTATTCTTGCTAAATCCTGTCACGATTTAGATATCTTAAGATGGATGATAGACAAACCATGTAAAAGTATTGCTGCATATGGTAGTTTGAAGTGGTTTAAAAAAGAAAATGCTCCTGAAGGCAGTACAAATAGATGTACAGACGGTTGTGCTGTAGAAGCTAGCTGTCCATATTCTGCTTTGAAAATTTATAATGACCCAAATGGTTGGTCTTCAGTTTTTGACTTGCCAGATGATAGATCTAAACGCCGTGAATATATTTTACAACAATTAAAAACAACAAATTATGGACGATGTGTCTACAAAATGGAAAATGATCAACCAGATCATTATGTAACATCAATGGAGTTTGAAGATGAAATTACTGCTAATTTTTCTATGGAGGCTTTTACATCATATCATGGTAGAAGAACCAGAATAATGGGCTCTCATGGAGATATCACAGGGGATATGACTGAGTTTACACACACAGAATTCTTAACAGGTAAAGTAACTAAATGGGATGTTACTATTGACGAGAAAAAAAATAGCGGCTACCAAGGTAGTGGACATGGTGGTGGAGATTGGGGCTTAGTCACAGACTGGGTTAATGCTGTAAAAAAACAAGACCCAAGTTTATTAACCTCAACTATAGATGCATCTGTAGAGAGTCATATCATGGGGTTTATGGCAGAGAAAAGTAGAAAAACGAAAGAAACGGTTGCTATTAATTTAAAATAACAAGACATTGTAGCCAGGATTAAAAAATTATTTATAAGTATACACGCTAATCAAATGAAAATAACCATTGTCACTCTTGCTCTTTTTTTAACGCTCTTTATGAGCTGTCAAACTGGTCATAAAGAAAAAACTACAGCAAACCTCAATACAACAGAAAAATTCACATCTAATGTGTATCCAGACTTGGTTGCATTATTTAAAGAATGGAGAACATTTGAAAAACCACCACTCCTAAACGGAGCACCCGATTATACAAGCGAAACATTTGAAAACCGTTGGTCAGAATTTAAAGAATTACAGTCTGGGTTACAATCCATTGACACCACAAATTGGCCAGTAGAAAATCAAGTGGATTGGATGATTGTTTGGGCTGAAATGAATGGCTATGATTTTAACCATCGCATTTTACAACCTTGGGCACGAGATCCTGCTTTCTACAAATCGGTTTGGTCTTATAGAAGCGATGTGCCCGCCCATGAAGGCCCAACACATCATGGTACAACAGAACTATGGACTTACACGTTTCCTTTATCAACAAAAGAAAGAACTAGATTTTTAACTGACTTAAAAGTAATTGTACCACTCAATAACCAAGCAAAGAAAAATTTAACAGGAAATGCACGAGATTTATGGATTACCGGTATTAGAGATATTCAATACCAAAGTGTGGAACTTAACGATCTAAAAAAACTAACAAGCATAAAAGATGATGTAGCTTTAGTTTCGTTAATTGACGAAGCCATAGCCTCAACAAATGATTTTGTTTCTTGGTTGCAAGCTCAATCAATATCAAAAACGGGGTCGTCAGGAATTGGCAAAGACAATTATAATTGGTATTTGCAAAATGTACATCTGGTTCCATTAACATGGGATGATGAAGTGATGATTCTAAAACGCGAGCTCGCACGTGCTTGGACTTCTTTAAAATTAGAAGAACACAGAAATAGAAATCTACCAGAGTTGGTTGATGTAGGCTCAATTGAGGCCTATAACAAAATGGCTGATGAGGCAGCTAAAAGCTTGATTACCTTTTTAGACCAGGAAGAAATTGTTACTGTAAAACCCTATTTCGATGCTGCACTACGTGAGCATTTAGGTGAATTTATTCCCAAAGAGAAACGAAATTTTTTCACTATTGGTGAGCATTACGATCCTAGGCCTTTGTATTCACACTTTTATCATTGGTTTGAATTAGCACGTATGGATAATGAGCCACATAGGAGTGAAATAAGAAGAGGCCCATTGTTATATAATATTTTCGATTCAAGAAATGAAGGGACAGCAACAGCTGTTGAAGAAATGTTTATGCAAGCAGGTTTGTACGATGACAGCCCAAGAACCAAAGAGATTGTTTATATAATGATTGCACAGCGTGCAGCAAGGGGTTTAGGGTCATTATACGCGCATGCTAATGAGATGACTATGGAGGAAGCTGGTGCAATACACAGTGAATACACACCTCGTGGTTGGATGAAAACCGAGAAAGAGCTTCTCATTTTTGAGCAGCATTTGTATTTACGTCAACCAGGATATGGAACGAGTTATATCACGGGTAAATATTTACTTGAAAACACATTGGCTGATTATGCCAAATTACAAGAATTACAAGGCAAGTCATTTGTTTTAAAAGACTTTTTTGACACACTTAATGGAATGGGAAACATCCCTGTTTCATTGGTTAATTGGCAAATAACTGGCTCAAATGACTGATGGTTTAAGTATTATGGGTATTTTTTTACATTAATATGCCATATAAAATACAGCCAAGAATATTTCTATTCTTATTACTTAGCCTATCCTTTCAGACTGTTTTCTCACAGTTTCAAAATCAAATGCAATGGGATGGATAGCGTAATGACAAAAAACTTTATAAAAATATTGGTGCAGATAAAATATTAGACATTGGATGTGAATGGTCTAGGTGCACATTTTAAGAATTACCAAAATAAACTTAATGATTATTTCGAACAATTGAAGCAAAAAGAATTTGCAGCTAGAAACGAGGCAAAATTAGAGCATGAAATTATACAAAGAATGGAGAACGTGCTAGGATTTAGTATAGCAAGAGAAGAATACTTAATGAGAGAAATAGATTTTGAACAACCTAGTCCACAAAATATTATTCAAAGAAATTTAGGAAGTAATCAATTTGGTGTATGGAATTCCATAACTGATTTTGCGTCAAGAGAAAAAGATATAAATAAAAGAAATAAAATGTTTTTAAATGCTGGGCAATTCTTATCAAAAGAGATGGAGAAAACATTAAACAAAAAAAGCAAATCTCATTCAAAGAATCTCCAATGGAGTCGGATTTTGAGAATAGCTAAAAACAATTTATGATTAATCTAAAACGACATACAACAATGGCTATAAGTAATTGCTTGTTCTCGCCTACTTCTGAAAATCCTTGTGGATTTTCAGTTTGGTGTGTACTTGTAAAGTTACGTGATAACCCACGCAACTACTCATAGCCGAGAACGTGTGCCGTAATAAAAAGGATAAACAAATGAGAGTAGCAATAATGCAGCCATATTTTTTGGCTTATATAGGATATTATCAATTAATCCATTCTGTGGATAAATTTGTCATATATGACAATATCAAATACACTAAGAAAGGTTGGTTTAATAAGAATCGGATACTAACGAATGGAAAGGATAAACTGTTCTCAATACCTTTAAAATCAGACAGTGAATATTTACACGTGAATGAAAGATTTATAGCAGATAATTATAATAAAGAAAGACATAAAATTATTCAATGGATTAAAAATTCATATAAAAAAGCTCCTTTTTACAAAGAAAATATTCAATTTATTGAAAGTCTATTTAATCAGGACAATAATAATTTATTTGACTTCATATATTTTTCTGTTAATCAAGTGTGTAATTTACTTAAAATTGAAACTGAAATCATTCAATCATCAAAATTAGAAATTGACCATTCTTTAAAAAGTGAAGATAAAGTTCTAGCTATATGCAAATTTTTAAATGCTGATACTTACATAAATGCTATTGGTGGTAAAGAATTATATAGTAAAGAGAAATTTAAGCAAAATAATATCTCTTTAAATTTCATTAGGACAAGAAAAATTGAATATGAGCAGTTCTCCAATGAATTTTTTCCTTGGCTTTCAATAATTGATGTTTTAATGTATATTGGAGTAGAAAAAACAAAAGAAATGATTTATGAATTTGATTTAGAATAAATTACGGCACACAACATTTTGTTTAGGTAATGGCAGGCAAAGTGCTAAACATCAAGGTTTGACAGGAAAGCACTACGCAATCTACCACTACTCATACAATTTACCGTTGCCCACTATAGCGGAAATTACTAAGACGGAATTGATTTGGGAACTGAAATGTTGAATTTTAAATAGGTGATATCTATCATAAAACGGATTGAAATTTAACTTTGCTATTGAAAAATTATGGCGGATTTTTAACTTATTTGCGGATTTGAAAAAATAAAAAACTATGTGCCGAATATACTCGGGCGGAATTTCTCACTCGGGCGGAATTTAAAAATTGAGGAATACAAAATTGACTGATTGATTTTAAACAAATACGAATAATGACAAAAACTGATTGAAATATTAAAAACTACAGTGGGCAATACCGTGCATAATTTATTGCTGGTTCTAGCCTACTTATGAAAGTCTTCGCGGCCTTTATTGGTAGATAATTATTTACTAAATTAGTTGCTTGAAACACGCAAAAAACCATATACAACAACATTGAGCATAATTAACCTTACCCTATAAAATGAAAACAATAATAAACTTTTGTCCTACTGGAATGATTCCTACAAAATCAATTAATAAAAATACGCCCATATCACCTAGTGAAATAGTAGAACAAACTCATGAGGCATTTGAATTAGGGATTACTTCAGTTCATTTACACGCTAGATTACATAACGAAAAACCTACATTTGAAAAAGACGTATACCGAAAAATAATTGAAGGTGTACGAAAACACTGTCCCAAGTTAATTATATGTTGTAGTACATCTGGTCGTGATTTCCCTTCCTTTAATCAACGTTCTGAAGTCATTGAATTATCTCCAGACATGTGCTCGCTAACATTGTCTTCTCTGAATTTTATTAAATCAGCGTCAATAAATGCACCTGATATGATTCAATCTTTATTGGAAAAAATGATTCGTTTTGGGGTTAACCCTGAATTAGAATGTTTTGATTTAGGTATGATTAATTATGGAAAATACTTGTTAAAAAAAATGAATATTACCTCACCCTCATATTGGAATATTATTTTTGGAAATATTGCAGGAATCCAACCAACCTTTTCGCAGATAGGAGCTGCTATTAGTGAAGTACCTGAAGATCATTTTATTTCGCTCGGGGGAATCGGCGAATACCAATTAATGACTAATTCACTAGCAATTACCTCGGGGTTAGGTGTTCGAGTTGGATTAGAAGACAATATTTGGTACGATAAAAACAAAAAAATAAAAGCATCAAATATTATGTTACTAAAACGCATACATCAATTAATTGAAATAAATCAAAAAGAATTAATGAGCAGTACTGAACTTGGATTATACAATAAAAAAAATGAAAGAAAATAATAAAATCAATATACTAGGTTGTGTTCCTGCTCTTTTAAACGTATTGTTTGAATTAACTGAAGAGTCAATAGGTATTAAGTCTTTTTTAATCTTAAAAAACATTCCTATTGAATCTAATAATTTATTTACTCATCTAGATAGTTGGGACGTTGAATTCATAAATTATTTTGAAACTACAAGAAGTTTTAATCAAAACGATTTCTTCGCCTTATCAGTAGTTGGTACAACTTCGAAAAAATATGTTTATGATTATTTTAAAGAAAAAATTAAGATGGATAATAAACAATTTATTAATTTAATTCATCCAACATCCTATATTTCCAAATCTGTCAAATTAGATTATGCATTACAAATTGAGCCACTAAGTACAATTTCAGCATGCACAACTATCGGTTTTGGTGTTAATATAAAGAGAAATTGTAATATTGGACATCATTGTGAGATTAATGATTTTGTTACAATAAACCCAGGAGTTACGTTGAGTAGTTTCGTTAAAATAAAGAAGAACACAATGATTGGATCAGGAGTTTCCGTTAAAGACGGTATCACGATTGGAAGTAATACAATTATAGGTCTTGGGAGTGTTGTCGTAAAAGATATTCCAGACAATTGTATTGCATATGGAAACCCATGTATAGTTCAAAAGAGAAATAACTAAGCCCAACAAAGCATAATCTCCATTGCTTCACATTTTCCTATTCGGAAAATACGCTCAACCGTTAAATATGGTTGTTTTTATAGAAATAATGGCATAGATTTCAAGCAACGGAATATTATGTAAAACCGTTCTCTACAAGCTACTAATGAATGTGCTTTCCTGAAATAGTGTCATTAAAATATCTTCCAATAAATTCTTTATACTGTTCAAAAGTTAGTTCTGAGTCTACAACATCACTAAGCTTATCAGGGTGTAAAATTTTTAAGGCCCTCACAATATCTCTTAGTTTATTCTCTAAACTTTCTATACTAAGGAACTTATGTGAATCAGCCACAACTCTTGTAGTTATAAGTTTAGAAAATGAATTGTTTTCGTTGATTAGTACCGCGGAATGTTTTGACAACAAATCCATCGCATGAAATAAGTTATCATTGACATCAACTTCTGGAAGTTCTTTTTCCTTTATAGATTTTTCATCAAATTTTATTTCATTTGCATACCTAGACCACATAACCTTTCGTCTATACAATCCAACGTTTTTAATACCTTTATTATCAATTATTGGTAGAAGCGAAACATTATGCTCAATAAATTTTGTTTTTAATAATGATATATTAGCACTACTATCAACATAAATTAATTTTTTTGCAAAGGGTAATAAAAATTCTACTGATTTAAAAAAGTTATTTATCAGCAACATTTCCTACACCTTACACACCTTTGAAGCCAGATCAGAAAAAACCTTACATTTGTCCAATGGTTGTGGTTTAGATTCTAGTTAAGACTTAATCTATATTTTTGTTTTCAAACCAATGATAAACAGCTTTGTTTGTGCTTTTTTCTCCTGATGAAGTTGTGTACATTCCATAAATAGTTCCTACAAAT
>Ga0209405_1001305_pt1 | contig 18411 bp, 22 predicted proteins | sample COGITO_mtgs_1105_6_FD_184803 | JGI IMG/M metagenome (GOLD analysis project Ga0209405, IMG submission 184803) | Pelagic marine microbial communities from North Sea - COGITO_mtgs_110516 (SPAdes) (version 2) | ecosystem: Environmental > Aquatic > Marine > Epipelagic ...
GAAGCCGTGGAAAAAACGAAAGTTTTAAGGCTTTAAAGAGTACTAAAAAGTAGTAAAAACCAAAAACACAAACAAAACTGACTACCGGTGGTAGTCGAGTGAAAATAAATTATGAAAGTAGGAATCACCTTTTCAACCTTTGATTTGTTTCATGCCGGGCATGTAAAGATGTTAGAAGAAGCAAAACGTCAGTGTGATTATTTAATCGTAGGCTTGCAGTTAGACCCTTCGATTGATCGCCCAGAGAAAAACGGACCTTCACAGTCGATTATTGAGCGGTATATTCAACTAAAAGGATCTAAGTATGTAGATGAAATTGTACCCTACGTATCTGAACAAGATTTAGAAGATATTTTACGTTCTTTTAAATTGGATGTTCGCATCATTGGTGATGAGTATAAAGAAAAGAATTATACAGGTAGAACGTATTGTGAAGAAAAGGGAATAGAGCTCTATTATAATTCTAGAGATCACCGTTTCTCTTCGAGTGGACTTAGAAAGCAAGTAAAAGAAATTGAAGAAAAGAAATAAGTTATGAATATTACAGTTATAGGATCCGGATATGTTGGGTTAGTCTCAGGGACTTGCTTTGCTGAAATGGGAAACAGGGTGACTTGTGTAGATATAGATCCGGTAAAAATCGAAAAACTAAACCAAGGAATCATACCCATTTTTGAACCTGGTTTAGAGACCATGGTTTTAAAAAATGTGAAGAATAAGAACCTGTTTTTTACAACAGCGTTAGACAAAGCTTTACAAAATTCTGAAATCGCATTTATAGCCGTTGGAACCCCTATGGGAGATGATGGTTCTGCTGATTTACAATATGTATTGGCTGTAGCGAAATCTATAGGCCAGTCGATGCAAAGAAGATTGATTGTGGTTGATAAATCTACTGTGCCAATAGGGACTGCAGATAAGGTAAAGGCGACCATTCAAAAAGAGTTAGATGCACGGGATTCTGATTTACAGTTTGATGTGGTTTCGAATCCTGAGTTTTTAAAAGAGGGAGCGGCAATAGCAGATTTTATGAAGCCTGATCGAGTAGTGATAGGAACTGATTCTGATTATGCTACAGAGAAGATGAAACAATTATATCATCCTTTTTGCATGTCCAGAGATCGTTTTATTTCTATGGACATTCGTTCTGCTGAAATGACAAAGTATGCAGCCAATGCTATGTTAGCGACTAAAATTTCTTTTATGAATGAAATTGCCAATATATGTGAAAAGGTAGGAGCAGATGCCAATCAGGTTCGAATCGGAATTGGCTCAGATCAGCGCATTGGATATAGTTTTATTTACCCTGGTGCGGGCTATGGAGGTTCTTGTTTTCCAAAAGACGTAAAGGCATTAACAAAAATAGCTAAAGAAAATGGCTATACTGCGCAATTGATCACCGCGGTTGAGGAGGTAAATGATGCACAGAAATTAGTGATTGCTGAGAAAATAGTCAAACGATTTGGAGAGAATTTAACAGGGTTCACTTTTGGAGTATGGGGATTGGCATTTAAGCCAGGGACCGATGACATGCGCGAAGCACCAGCCATTTATGTAATCAAAGAATTAGTGAGTAGAGGAGCTAAAATAAAAGCCTATGATCCGAAGGCGATTGATGAAGCCAAAGATCATTATCTGAAAGGAGTTCAAAATATAACATACGTAACGTCAAAGTATGAGGTTTTAAAAGATTCAGATTCATTAGTATTACTTACAGAGTGGAAAGAGTTTCGTTCGCCTGATTTTGAAGAAATAAAAGCACAGTTAAAAACTCCGGTTATCTTTGATGGGAGAAATCAATACAATACTTTCAACTTAGAAGAAAAAGGATTCGAATATTATCAAATAGGAAAAAAGTAAATGAAAATATTAGTTACTGGCGCAGCTGGATTTATTGGGTTTCATACCTGTTTAAAATTACTGAATCAAGGTCATGATGTTTATGGTATTGACAACATCAACGATTATTATGATCCTAAACTAAAGTTTGATCGATTAAACGAATTAGGGTTTTACGAAGTTGAATCAAAACTCTTTAAAAATGAAGTTCAGAGTGCTAAATTTAATTCTTTACGATTCTCTAGAATAGATCTAATTGATCATGAAAGTATTGATAATTTATTTAAACAAGAACAATTTGAAGTGGTTTGTAATCTAGCCGCTCAGGCAGGTGTCAGATATTCCATAGAAAATCCAAAAGCGTACATAGATAGTAATATCTCAGGGTTTTTAAATATTCTTGAGGGATGTAGAAACCATAAAGTAAAGCATTTGGTATATGCGAGTAGTTCGAGCGTATACGGAGAAAATAAAAAAGTACCTTTTGAAACTACAGACAACGTAGATCATCCTATTAGTTTATATGCTGCCACAAAAAAAAGCAATGAATTAATGGCACATACCTATGGTCATTTATATGGCTTTAAAACCACGGGATTACGTTTTTTTACAGTTTATGGCCCTTGGGGAAGACCAGACATGGCATACTATTTATTTACTGAAGCAATTTCAAATGATCAGCCCATTAAAGTATTTAATAATGGTGAAATGGAGCGTGATTTCACCTACATAGATGATATCGTAAATGGTGTTACTAAGATAATTGAAAAAAATATTGATTCAAGAGAGCATTATAAAATATATAACATAGGTAATAACCAAACTGAAAGTTTACAAGATTTCATCACAACTATTGAACAAGCACTGGGTAAGGAGGCAATTAAAGAAATGTACCCAATGCAGCAAGGAGATGTTCCTAAAACATTTGCAGATGTCGATGAATTAATCAGAGATTATCAGTATTCTCCAAGTACAGATATTAATTCTGGAATTCAAAGTTTTGTGAAATGGTTTATAAATTATAAAAAAAAGTAAAAGATTATTTTGATTTTAAAAACAACTAAAATATATATAGCTGGTCACAGAGGAATGGTAGGTTCAGCGGTTTGGAGAGCTCTAACCTCAAAAGGCTACACAAATCTAATAGGCAAAACCAGTAAAGAACTTGATTTAAGAAATCAACAATCTGTTTTAAATTTTTATAAAAATGAACAACCTGAAATTGTTATTGATGCTGCAGCAAAAGTTGGAGGAATTCTCGCTAATAATGATTTTCCATATCAATTTTTAATGGAGAACATGCAGATTCAGAACAATTTAATTGATGGAGCTTTTAAATCTGGAATTGAAAAATTTATTTTTTTAGGGAGTTCTTGTATCTACCCGAAGTTTGCACAGCAACCGCTAAAAGAAGAATATTTACTAACAGATTCTTTAGAGCCAACTAATGAGTGGTATGCCATTGCAAAAATCACAGGAGTGAAAGCTTGCCAAGCAATCCGTAAACAATACAACAAAGACTATGTGAGTTTAATGCCTACAAACCTGTATGGGTCTTTTGATAATTTTGACTTACAATCCTCACATGTATTGCCTTCAATGATGCGTAAATTTCATGAAGCAAAAATAAATAATCATTCAGATGTAACACTTTGGGGTAGTGGAACTCCGATGCGAGAGTTTTTATTTGTAGATGACATGGCAGAAGCGGTTGCGTATGCCTTAGAAAATAATTTACCAGAATATTTGTACAATATAGGTACTGGAAAAGATATTACGATTAAAAAGCTAGCAGAGACCATCCAAAAGGTAATAGGACACCAAGGAAATATTCTTTGGGATGCCAGTAAACCAGATGGTACGCCAAGAAAACTCATGGATGTTTCCAAAATGAAAGAAAGAGGTTGGGAATATAGTACAGAGTTAAAAGAAGGAATTAAAAAAACTTATTCTTGGTATTTAGAGAATATAGAGAGCTTAAAAAAAGTTAAATTATAGAACTTTTAATAAATTAAAAATGAATACTATGAAAGTAGCTTTAATTACAGGAATTACAGGACAGGATGGTTCTTATTTAGCAGAGTTATTGTTAGAAAAAGGATATGAAGTGCACGGAATCAAAAGAAGATCTTCTTCATTAAACACAGACCGTATTGATCACTTATACCAAGACCCTCACCACCCAAATCAGCGGTTAAAATTGCATTATGGAGATTTAACAGATGCAATGAATCTCACTAGAATTATAGAAGAATGCCAACCCGATGAAATCTACAACTTAGGAGCTATGTCTCACGTGAAGGTGTCTTTTGACACTCCAGAATATGTTGGAAATGTAGATGGTTTAGGTACTTTACGTATTTTAGAGGCGGTTCGTTTACTCGGCTTAGAAAAGAAAACGAGAATCTACCAAGCTTCCACTTCTGAGTTGTATGGAGGGATGCCAGAGAATAAAAATGATAAAGGGTTTTATGATGAAAATTCACCTTTCTATCCAAGATCACCATACGGGGTTGCAAAAATCTATGGCTTTTGGATTACCAAAAACTACAGAGAAGCATACAATATGTTTGCTTGTAATGGAATCTTGTTTAACCATGAAAGTCCTCGAAGAGGAGAAACTTTTGTAACCCGTAAAATTACACGAGCGACCGCTAGAATTGCTTTAGGATTACAAGATAAAATATTTTTAGGTAATTTAGACGCCAAACGAGATTGGGGCCATGCGAAGGACTATGTTCGTATGATGTGGATGATTCTACAGGCAGAAGAACCTGAAGATTGGGTAATAGCAACAGGAAAAACAACTACGGTAAGAGAATTTGTAATGTTGGCATTTAAAGAATTAGGTATAGCCTTAAGTTTTACGGGAGTAGGAGTCCATGAAAAAGCATCTGTTATAAAATGTACCAACCCTTTGTTTCAAATAGAAATAGGAAAAGAGGTCTTGTCTATAGATCCTAAATACTTTAGACCTACTGAGGTAGATTTATTAATTGGAGATCCGACTAAGGCAAAAGAAAAATTAGGATGGGTGCCAGAAAATGATTTGGCATCGTTGATAAAAGACATGATGGAGTCGGATGTAATATTGATGCAAAAAGATCAATATTTAAGAGACGGTGGATACAAAACCAATAAACACTTTTAAATAACAACAAGTGAAGAAAGCCTTAGTAATAGTCTCAAAAGAATTAAATAAAAAAACACTTAAATATTATTCTGAAATTTTACTACAAGAATCTATTTATTTCGTTTCTCCAAATAGAAACTCTTCTTTAGATGAGTTTAAAAATATAGTTTTCAAAAATGATAATTTTTTTTTAAATCGACAAGATTACCCTATTATAGAAAAGACTAACAGACCTAATTGGTATTTTCAACAATTTTTAAAGTATCAAATAGTTTTAAGTTTAGATTACGATTTAATTCATATTGTTGATGGTGACTCTTTTGTGGAAAAAGAATTGCTTTTTAATGAAGGTGTTTTTTATTCAAGAAAGATAGTTGAAAATGAATACTATGATTTTATTAGTTTGCTATTTAATAAAAAAAAGAATTACTCTAAGCGAAACTATATTACTAATCAGATGTGTTTTAAAAAAACATATTTGACAAAAATGATTAAGAATTTAAATAATTTAGATGATAATTGGATTAATCAGATCTCTAAATTATTATTAGAAAACAGCAATTTATGGTTTAGCGAATATCAAACTTATGCTGATTTTGTCTTAAATAATTACGATACTAATGAAAAACTAATTAAAGTATTCAGAAGATTTGATCTTATAGATGATACATTAGAAAATGCATTTAATAAGTATAATGTTTTAGCAGAGGAGAGATATCATAAAATTAGTTTTATAAGAAGTGTTAGAGCAAAATTATTTTATTTATTAAATTTAAATTTAGGATGATGGTTTTTGGATTGTTTATAATTCTGGGTTTATTAAATTTAGTTGAAGCAACTACAACTATTTCTAGAAGAGCTGGTTACTCTATAAGAAACCCTGCAAGTGGTTTGATTTTTCAATCATCATTGTCCCTAGTGTCAAGAGCTTTGATTTTTATGTTTATGCCAGTCTTAGGTATCTTGTCAGATAATAATAATATATTATCAAATTATTCTTCAGTTTTAATATATTATTTATGTATACCAGTATTTTTAATCTTTGCATATTTATTAAGATTTAAAATAGAAAATATTTTTGGAAATATTTTACTTAATCTTAATGATTATGGGACTTATTTTAAAATAACAAAAAATAAATTTTTAATAGAAAAAACAAATAGTAAGTTAAAAATAAAAAAGTTTTATAGTTTTTATTTTTTAGTACTAATAGCTTATATTCCTTATTATATATCGTGGCCAGTAATAATAATAATGTTGGATAAATACAATGAAAGTAGAGGTTTTATTCTTGGATTGTCTTCGGTTTTTAATGGTTTAAATACAATCGCTATTTCAATTTGGATAGATCCTATGTTGGTCAAAATGGGTATGCACAGAAACTTGATCTTAAGGACATATTCAGATCTTCTGATTGTTAGAGTGCTATCTTCTATCATAGCATTTTTAATTTTAATTCTTGTAATAATTTTACTTAATGAAATCTAGTGTAAGTGTTTTAGTATCATCATTTGATGGTTATCGTGATTTATGGAAGCCATTAGAAAAGTCTTATAATAAGTATTGGAAAGATTGTCCATATGATATATATATATCAACAAACTTCATAAATGAAGGTTTTACAAAGTTTTTACCAATAGCAACGGGACACGATAAAACATGGTCAGACATGTTAATTAAAACCTTAAAAAAAATTGAATCAGACTATGTTTTATTAACTTTTGATGACTTGTTTTTTTACAATAAAATAGATACAAAAAATGTAATCAAACATATAAATAATGCTTTGTCTAGAGATGCTAATTATTATCAACTGTATCCTTCTATTTCCAATAAAACTAAAATTAATGATGATTTTAGTGAAAAAAATAAGAGCACTAAATATAGAAATGGCACTGTATGGTCCCTATGGAAAAAAGAAGTTCTTTTAGAATTATTAGATGTAGAAGAAAATGCATGGGAATTTGAAATTAATGGTAATTTTCGATCAAATTCTTATGATAGATTTTACACATCCAATAAAACAATTATACCATATTTAAATGCTGTTGTAAAAGGTGTTTGGGTTAGAGATATTTTTTTTAAATTAAAAAAGGATAATATTATAAAAGATTCTATTGAAAGAAAAAAAATGAATTATTTGTCTTTTTATATTTACAAAATTAAATTACAAATCTATAATTTATATAGAAGGTTATTATAAATAAATTATTACTTATAATCGATGAAAACAAATAAAAACAAGAGTAAGATTACTTTATTTCTTGTTGCGCTGACTTTACTACCTTTAGCTATAGAGACTCTTATATATCCCGATAATCAATTAATTTATTATCTACTTTGTCTATTTTTAGGTTGTTTACTTTTTCAATTGTATATATTTAAATACTCTAAAAAACTAAAATATTTATACTTTTCAAAACATATTTTTTGTTATAAATATATGTTTTTCATAAGTCTATTTTTAGGTATATTTATTATCAGTAAAAATGTATCTAGTTTTGTTGAATTTATTCGTTTTCGAGAGGAATATCGAAATGGGTTAATTTTAGGTACAGGAATTTTTTTAAAACCAATTACATCATTTATTTCTTTTTATACAGGGTTTATGATCCTAAAGATGAAAAAATTAGATTATTTAATTTTTTTAGGAATTATAGTTTGTGTTTTATTTTCTCTTTTGTTAGGTCTTAGAATTTTTTTATTTCCCATAATATTAGGTTTTTTTTTAAGGATTATTATTACTTGGAGATCAAAAAATATTTTTTATTCTATAGGATTAGTTATTCTCCTTATTTTTGGATCTAAAACACTAATCAAAGAAGATTCAAGTTTCCAAGATGTACTATTAAGTCAAATTGCAAGAACTAACTACAGAAGTTTGGTTAATTATGATGGTATTGATTCAAGAAATAATTTACTTTGTATAATTAAGCCTTTTAATTATTTCATTGGATGTGAAATCGGAAGTTTTAAAGAATTTTTTTTTAAAAATCAAACTAAGCATACAATTTTTCAGGATATGGATTATGTAGATAAATATACAGGTGTTGCAATTCCTATAAATCTATACTTTTATAATAATTATGGGTTTGCCTCTATTATTTCTTCACTATTTTTGCTTCTTATTTTATTTTTTCTAATACAACTTTCAATCTCTGCAAATTACAAATCAGCTTTTTACTTTTCTTTAACAATAATATTATTTGGCATTCTTATAGAGGATGTTAATTTCATTAATAAATACATTGAATTTATTCCAATATCTATACTCATAGGAATTAACAAATTAAAATTATGATAATTATACTTTTTCTATTTCTTTTTCTATTTCTACATCCTTATGTTTTCTATCCAATAACTTTATTAATTTTAAATTATTTCAAAAAAAAGGACTTGACCCAATCTGAAAATAGTATTTCAGAATTAGATGTTACTTTAATAATTGTAGCTCACAACGAAGAAAAAGTAATTGAGAAAAAAATTTTAAACTCATTAAATTTAGACTTTACTAAACGTAATTTAAAAATAATAGTTGCTTCAGATTACTCAACAGACAAAACAAATGATATTGTTTTAAGTTATGCGGACAGAGGAATTAAGCTTGTAAAAACAGCCAACAGATTAGGTCGTGCAAATGCACATAATGAAGCATTGAAGTTTGCTGATTCAAGTATTATTGCATATTCAGATGCTAATACTATGTGGAAAAAAGACGCATTGTCTAATTTAGTTAAAAATTTTAAAAACCCAAAAATAGGTTATGTTACTGGGAAATTAGTTTATACTAATGCTGGAGAAACTAATTCTACATCTTCAGAGGGTTTGTATTGGAGAATTGAATTATTTCTTCGTCAATTAGAAAGTAGTTTAGGTTCAATAACAGCAGGTAATGGTGCTATTTATGCTATACGAAAAGAATGTGCCCATGAAATAGATATACTTTATAGTCATGATATTTCATATCCTGCCGAAGTAGTCAAAAGAGGTTATAGTAGTAAATACGATAGTACTGCAATTGCCGAAGAAAAAGCAGGAGAGACAAGTAATGAAGAATTCAAAAGAAAAGTTAGAATGTTTGGAAGAGCCTTTTATTTTTTAGGGAATAACTTATGGACTCTTAATCCAAATAAAGTTGGATATATTTATTCATATTTCTTTTTATCTCACCGATTTCTTCGGTATTTTGGAGGTTTTTTTCTTTTGTGTTTTATTCTTACATTCCTTATGTTTTACATTAATATTTTAAGTTTAAATATATGGCTGATTCTTTTAACTATAATTATAGTTATTATTTTAATAACAAAAACATCATATAAGTTATATTATTTTCTCCTTTTTCAAGTTGCAACATTACTTGGGTTATGGAATTATTTGACAGGTAAAATTAAACCATTTTGGATTAGTCCAAAATCTACAAGAGAATTATGAAAATTGCAATAATTTTAAGAACCTTTTTTTACTCCTTTTTATTGAACCTTTCTTTTAAGAAAATTAGAGTTTATGGTCCAATAACTATTTTACATCCTAAAATGATTAATTTAAAAGGAAGAGTTAGGTTTAATCATTACGTTTATATTAATGCGAGGTATGGAATTACTAGTGGATTGAATTTAACTCTATCTTCGGGTGCCAAAATGATTACAACAAATATAGATTGGTCAAAATTCATTAGTAATGAAAATGTTGATTATCATAAAGGAGGACCGATAATATTAGGAGATAATGTTTGGCTAGGAGCTAATGCAATTGTTCTTCCTAATGTTAGTTTAGGAAATAATATTATTGTAGCATCTGGAAGTGTTGTAACAAAATCATTTCAAGAAAATAATATAATATTAGGTGGTATACCTGCAAAAATAATAAAACATATAAATGAATAATATTCTTATAACATCTGCTGGTAGAAGAGTTTCTTTAATTAAAGCTTTTAAAAATGTATCCAAACAATTTAATACTAGCACAAAAATATATATTACAGATTTAGATTTGCAAAAATCACCAGCATCCTACTTTGCAGACGATTCTTTTAAAATTGGGTTTTTTAATGACCCAAACTATATCAATGATTTATTAGAAATTTGTTTAAAAAATAAAATTTCAATTATAATACCTACTTTAGATACAGAATTAATTCTTTTAGCAAATTCAAAGTCTTTTTTTAAAGACAATGGAATTAATATTATAATTTCTAATATATCTTTAATCGAGATTTTAAGAGATAAAATTAGAACAAATACTTTTTTTAATTCATTTGATATTAAGACTCCAATTATCTTTAACAAGGATAATATGGTCTTTCCAGTATTTTTAAAACCTCTTAATGGTAGTAATAGTAAAGGTATTTATAAAGCAAATAATGTTAAAGAAATAAAACCATCTGATCTTGAATCTGAAAACATGATGATTCTAGAGAATATAGATAATACTATTTATGATGAGTATACTATTGACTTATACTATGACAAAAATTCATTTTTAAAATGTGTAGTTCCTCGAATTAGACTAAAGGTAGTTGGAGGAGAGTCTAATCAAGGAATTACAAAAAAGAATGAAGTTTTAGATTTTGTTAAAGATAGATTCAGTTTTATTGATGGTGCTATAGGTTGCCTTACATTGCAAGTATTTTCAAGTAAGTTAAAACCTTTAGATATTATAGGAATTGAAATCAATCCTAGATTTGGAGGAGGTTATCCATTCTCATTAAATGCAGGAGCTAATTTTCCCGAGTTTATTATTAGAGAATATATTTTAAATGAACAAATTGAATATTTTGATAAATGGAAAAATAACTGTTTAAATATTCGATACGAAAATGAAATTATAATAAATGAATAATAATACTCATATAGTTTTTGATCTAGATGATACTTTATATAAGGAGATTGACTTTCTTAAATCTGCGTATATTTATATAAATAATTACATTAAATCTAAATATAATATAGATCTGTCATTACACATTCAGGAATGTGTAGATAATCGAATTATTTTTTATGATTTCATACAATCAAGATTAAATCAGAATCAAAGTTTTCCAATTGAAAAATATCTTGAACTTTATCGTTATCATTATCCAAGTATTAATTTATCCAATGATGCATCTGATTTTTTAAATAAAATATCAAATCAAAATATAGATTTTTCAATAATAACAGATGGAAGATCTATTTCTCAAAACAATAAAATAAAAGCTTTAGGTTTAAGTCATTTAGTGAAAAACGTAATCATCTCTGAGGAAACAGGCTATGAAAAACCACATTTAAATAATTTTAAAATAATCGAAAGAATTTATCCAGATAAAAAATTATTATATATCGGTGATAATACTTCTAAAGATTTTTTAGCTCCAAATATTTTAAAATGGAATACGATATGCCTATTAGATAATGGACAAAACATTCATAAACAATATTTTGATTTAGATATTGATTATCTTCCAAAACAAAAAATTAACTACTTAAAAGAAATAATTATATGATCCCATTATCAGTCCCAAATATAAATGGTAACGAATGGAAATATGTGAAAGAATGTCTTGATACAGGCTGGATATCATCAGCTGGAGAATATGTCAATAAATTTGAAGAGGCTGTCCAAAGATATACAGGGGTAAAATATGCTATTGCTTGTATGAATGGAACAGCTGGCCTTCAAGTTTCATTAAACCTTGCAAGAGTTTCTTCTAATGACATTGTTATAGCGCCTAATCTAACATTTGTAGCTACTCTTAATGCAATTTCATATTCAGGAGCAGAAATTGCTTTAATAGATGTTTGTGAAGATTCTTGGCAAATGGATATTGATTTACTTCAAAATTGGTTAGAAAATAATACGATCACTAAATTTGTTAACGATAAACCGATAACTACAGAAATAACTTCAGGTAAAAAAATTGGTGCAATCATACCAGTCTACGTTCTAGGGGGGTTTATAGATATTGATAAATTAGTAGAAATAAGTTCTACTTATGGGGTGCCTATAATAGAGGACAGTACAGAAGCACTAGGAAGTTTTAAGAATGGAAAGCATGCAGGATCTTATGGTTTAACTGGTGTTTTAAGTTTTAATGGCAATAAAATAATTTCTACAGGAGGTGGTGGAATGATTTTAACTAACGATAAAGATATTGCCAACAGGGCAAAGCACATTACAACAACTGCTAAAACGGATCCATTAGATTATTTCCACGACGAAGTAGGGTATAATTACCGTTTAGTAAATGTTCTAGCTGCTATTGGGGTTGCGCAAATGGAAAAATTTGAAAGTATTTTAAAAAGAAAAAAAGAAATTGATACGCTTTATAGAAGTGAATTAGACGGAATAGGAGATATTAAATTTCAGGGAAATGATCCCAAATCAGATCCTAATTGCTGGTTATTCACATTTCGAACAAAAAAAATGAGAGCCTTACTAAATCATTTGAATAGTAATGAAATTCAAAGTAGACCTTTTTGGACACCAATGAATAATCTTCCTATGTATAGAAATTTAACGTATATCAATGAAAATGATATTTCAAATAAAATTTTTAAAGAGTGCATTAGTATACCATCTTCGTCAAATTTAACAACAGAAGATCAACATAAAGTTATATCAGAAATTAAAAATTTTTATAAAATATGATGTTACCAAATATTTCCGATTTCATTAAGAATTATGTAACAAAAAGAAAAAATAGCTTTTTCGAAAATGATCTAATAAATAATAAAGAAAAATTAACTAAAGAAATTAAAGGGAAATCCATTTTAGTAATTGGAGGTGCAGGTACTATAGGTTCTTCATACATCAAAGCAGCATTAAGATATCATCCCTCTGAATTAATAGTTGTCGATACTAATGAAAATGGACTAACAGAACTAACACGAACATTAAGGAGCGATTCTAATATGATAGTTCCAGAGAGTTATTTGACCTATCCAATGTCATTCAATTCTGATGTTTTTTACAAAATGCTTAAAAAACATGGTCCATTTGATATTGTAGCAAATTTTGCAGCTCATAAACACGTTAGAAGTGAAAAGGATTCTTTCTCTATTGAAGCTATGATTAAAAATAATGTTTTAGATGCTAAGAAATTCTTAGATTATTTAAAATTAAACAAACCATCTCATTTTTTCTGCGTATCAACCGATAAGGCTGCAAATCCCGTTAATGTCATGGGAGGATCAAAAAAAATGATGGAAAATGTAATTATGTCTTATTCTAGTGATTTAAAAATCACAACAGCTAGATTTGCGAATGTGGCTTTTTCAAATGGTTCATTACTTTATGGGTATATAGAAAGACTACTCCAAAGACAACCAATTTCATGTCCATCTGACGTAAAACGTTTTTTTGTGTCACCAGAAGAAAGTGGAGAAATTTGTTTATTAACAAGTATTTTGGGTAATAGTGGCGATATTTATTTCCCAAAATTAAATGAAAATCAATTGGTCAATTTTAAATCAATAACAGAGGATTTCTTTAAATATTTAAATAAAGATATAAAGATTTGTAAAAGTGAGAAAGAAGCCAAAGAAATAGCATCAAAATTATCTGATAACTCCTCATATCCAGTTTATTTTTTCAAAATAGATACCAGTGGAGAAAAATTATATGAAGAGTTTTATACTGCTGAGGATGAAGTGAATTTTAATCTTTACGAATCGATAGGAGTTGTTACTAATTCATTAAAACCTTCCTTTTCTGAAATGGAGGTAACTATTAAAGAAATTGAAACTCTTTTCAAAGGAGATTCATACAACAAAGAGGATATCATAAAAATAATGAATAAAATTCTACCTAATTTTAATCATATTGAAACAGGTAAGTCTTTAGATCAAAAAATGTAAATGATGTATAATATATTAAAAAGAACGTTCGACATCTTAACCTCTGGATTAGCTATTATAATTTTAAGTCCCTTACTCATTCCTGTAATTATTGGACTGAAATTGACTGGAGAAGGATATATTTTGTACAAGCAGGAGAGAATTGGATATAAAAATAAGCAGTTTTTGATTTGGAAATTTGCAACGATGCTTAAGGATAGTGCAAATATGACTGGAGGTATAATGACCACAGAAAAAGACCCAAGAATTACGCCAATGGGGGGTTTTTTAAGGAAGTCTAAAATTAATGAGCTACCGCAGTTATTTAATATTTTTTTTGGGCATATGAGCTTAGTAGGACCAAGACCTGTGATGAAAGTTAGTTTTGAAGCCTATCCAGAGAAAATTCAAAAAGTGATTTATAATGCCAAGCCTGGTTTAACAGGTATTGGTTCTATTATATTTAGGGATGAAGAAAAATTAATAACTGATGTTAAAAATAACGGAGGAGACCTTTGGGAGTTTTATAAAGGGGAAATTTATCCATTTAAAGGGGAATTAGAAATTTGGTATCAAAAGAACAAATCATTTATTTTAGATCTCAAGGTTATATTTGTTACTGCGTGGGTAATTTTTAATCCTAGCAGTAAAATTTATGATAAGTTATTTAAAAATTTACCGAAACGAAATTTTTAATAGAAATTACTCAATAAAAAAAACATTATGTATCAAGAAACAAAAAAAGAGATCGAATCTTTTGGATTCAACGTAGTTTCTCATGATTTTGAAAGACCCTGGGGAGGATTTTTAGTGATTGATGAAAGTCAAGCACAAGATTTTTCTAATAAATTCTTTGAAGGAATTGACGTAAACACCCTAAAAATTGGAGGAAAACTGAGCCCGAAAATATTGATAGTAAAACCCAATGCTCGCTTGTCTTGGCAATACCATAACAGGCGTGCAGAAATTTGGCAAGTATACAAAGGTACTGCTGGGATTATTAGAAGTGATTCTGATGAAGAAAATGAGATGGAAGTGTATAATGAAGGAGATCAGATAATATTAAAACAAGGAGAACGCCACCGTCTAATTGGCTTAGATGATTATTGTGTGGTAGCTGAGATATGGCAACATACAGATGGAGATTACCCATCAGATGAAGAGGACATTATTAGGGTTCAAGACGATTTTGGTAGATAAATAAAGGATTCAACATGAGTAAGAAAAAAGGAATGATTGTGTCAGGATATTTTAATCCAATACATAAAGGACACATTGAGTATTTTAACAATGCAAAGTCATTGGCAGATGAATTATTTGTAATTGTGAATAATGATCATCAAAGAGCCTTAAAAGGATCTAAAGAGTTTCAGAAAGAAACAGAGCGTGTTTTTATCGTCTCTAATATAAAATCAGTAGATCATTGTGTTTTATCAATTGATGAAGATAGAACGGTTTGTAAAACCATTGAAAATATTGCCTTAGACTTTGGGTCTGATTATGAACTGAGTTTTGCCAATGGTGGTGACCAAAATAATAATACCATCCCGGAAAGACCTATCTGTGATCAAATGGGAATTAACTTAGTGGATGGATTGGGTGATAAAATACAGTCTAGCAGTTGGTTGTTAAAAAAGTAAGTTTTTAGTTGAATTTCAATTTATGTCTATCCACTCTCATTTCCCAATCGCCTTAATCTTTCCATAAACACATCTGCAATTGCGTCTTTATTGGGGTTCTCTCCAATATAACTTAAAAAAGTACTTTCTCTAGAATGCCCTGTAATTTCCATTAAAATTGGGGTTTCTATCTTCCCAAAATAATTTGTTGCAAAAGACCTTCTCATGGCGTGTGATGTGATCAATTCATATTTTGGATACATCCCAAGTTCTACCCTCTTAGTTATTGAGCTCATCTTATTTCCTTTTATGATCTGATCAATTCCAGCCAATTGACATAACTCTTTAATTCTTTTATTAAAAACGGATGCATTGATTTTTTGTGGAAAATCTATTTTAAGAAATTCTATAACCATTGGATCAATGATACCTATAGTGATTGGTTTTTCTGTTTTTATTTGAATAAGATCTAAATACATTCCTCCACTAGGTGCTTCCCTTAAATTTTGAGGGGTTATTTTTAGTACATCTGATATCCTTTGTCCAATATTTAATCCTAACAAAAACCACTTTCTAATATTTTGCAACTCACTAGAAAGGTTTACTAATTTTTTTATTTTGTTTATTTCATTTTGATTTAGCGTAACAATAATTCTGTCATTTTTTCTTTGACGATAACTTTCTATATGGTTACAATAACTATGAATTTGTTCGCCTCCCCTTTCTGCTTCTTTACATATTGATTTTAGTAATTTCAATAGTTGTCCTTGATAATTTACTGAGTATTTTTGGATATTTATAATCCAATAAATAAACTGATAGATAACATCTTTATTCATTTCAGTTAGTTGAATCGTTCTCCCAATATGGTTTTCGAAGTCATTCCAAATTCTCCTTAGTGATTTATAGCTTCTGACAGAATTATCAGAGAGCCCGATATTACCAGATCCCTTCACTTTTTTATAGGGTGAATTTCGTATGAAATAATCGATTTGAAATAAGACACTATTTGAATTCATTACAATTCTATTTGTATAAAATTTTGCTACCACCGGTAGTAAACATCATCTCTAAAGATGGTTTTATTGATTATTAATTATTATTGTAGGAAAGCACCACCTTTAATTCTTCATTGGTTAAAAATGGAATAACAGGTCCCCAAACTCCATGTTTTCTGTATCCAACTTCTCGTACAATTTTACTGGGTATAATTAACCCTTGGTAAGTGAATTCATCTGAAATTTCAGCAAAAGTATAGTCAATATGAGTATGGTTCTTATTTATATTCCAAGCGTGATATACTTGATGTAGTGTTTTTTTGTTTGTAGCTATCCCTTCAACATAAAGATGATTTTCATTTAATCGATTAGATGAGTTGCCGTAGCAGTTCCCAAATTTTATTTTTCTTCGGTCAACCTTGCAGGTATTGATTTCTATTTCATCGATGTTAATTGGACTGATTAGGTTGAAATAAAAACAGGTCAAAGAATTAATTCCTAAAATTTCATCTTCAACACCTCTGTTAAAGCCACTTATTATTTCACTTTTAATATGTTTCAAATTTTCTATTTTCATAAAATATAATATTAGAATTATTAATATTTATTCGGAGCATCATTTATCAATATCTCACCTGCAACTGTCATGCCTTCATATCCCTTTCATCTTCAATTACCCTAATCGTCTTCCTGGTCGATTAAATTTTGAGTTGTGAATTTGATATTAGAATCTTCTGTTAATATCTCCTGATTGATTAAATTTAGAGTCTTGATCATTACATGAGAGTCGTCTTGTAATTTCATGATATTTATCACTTCGTCAAAACTTAGATTGACTGTTAATTCACATTCGACATCCGAAAAAAGACAGTCTCTAGAATATCCAAATTTCCAAATAAAAATTAGTGAATCACTATGTTTCATAATAGTGTTGTGGAATTCAATAATGTTATCTGAGGATTCTCCTTGAAACTCAAAATAATTTTTAGTTTTAACACCTGCTTTAATTAAAAGTTCATTAGTTGGATCTTTCATAATATTTAATGTTCAGTATTATCTCCCTGTCCGCGGTTTTAGGTTAATTAATTATTTAATTTTTGATTCTGTCAATAGATGTTGTACTTCTAATTCTTTTCTTTTTTCTTCCACCCTTTCAATGGCAATATTATAATGTTCAATTATTATTTCACTTCCAATAAAATCACAATAATTTTCGATACAGCTTAGTTGTGTTGTTCCGATTCCCGAAAAAGGATCATAGATCAAACTACCTTCAGGGAAGTAAATATTTATCAATTGATTACATAAATCTTGTGAATACGACGCTTTTAATTGACATTTATATCCATCATTATTTTTTGCTTCAATAAAATTTACATAGTTCTTATAAAATTTCTGACCAGTTTTTTCATTAATTTTACTTACCTTCTTATTCGTTTTAAACGTGTGTAATCTATCTTTTTTGACAAAAATGTAAATAAGTTCAGTCACCCTGCTCAATTTTGTAGGTGAAGTTTGGAATGGCATAGCGTTTGATTTTTTCCAACAAATAATGTCAGCAACGGTTAAATCCAACTCTTCGTGAATTTTAGCTACTAACAATGTCGGAAGTATTGGATTTTCACTGGAATACGAAATATTATAACAAATCACGCCATCATCTTTGATGATCCTTGAGAATTCCCTAAATTCATTTGTTCTTACTTCCAGATAATCATTTTGACTTAGTCCGTCTAATTCTGAATATCCATTGTTGTAGTAACAGTCGCTTCTCTTAATATTGAAATTGTATGGTGGTGAAGTGATTATTCCGTTAATATATTTATCCTCTATCTTAGTAAATGTTTTTTTACAATTTTCGTTATATATTATATTTTTCATCTTTTTTAATATTTATTTAAAATTTCAATTATCATGATCTCATCTTCATTTGAAATGATGTGTCTAATCTGCTGTAATTTGTTTATTTTTTCGTCCCATTCCAGTTCTAAAAGTGATTTTGGTTTAGG
>Ga0209405_1001333_pt1 | contig 18140 bp, 19 predicted proteins | sample COGITO_mtgs_1105_6_FD_184803 | JGI IMG/M metagenome (GOLD analysis project Ga0209405, IMG submission 184803) | Pelagic marine microbial communities from North Sea - COGITO_mtgs_110516 (SPAdes) (version 2) | ecosystem: Environmental > Aquatic > Marine > Epipelagic ...
ACGACTCAGTTTATGGACTGAGCGGCGGTGTTTTCTCAAAGGATGCAGGAAAAGCCTTTAATATCGCCAAACAAATACGTACCGGTGGCGTTTTAATCAACGGCGGTGGCGGAAAACTTAACCCCACTGTACCCTTTGGCGGCTACAAACGATCTGGCATCGGAAGAGAATACGGTGAAGAGGGATTGAATGAATTTTTGGAAATTAAAGTCATTGATTTCCGCGGAGCCTAACCCTTAGCAGACTAGACTTCACACCTGAGCACCGCGGGCTTACAGCCCGCCAAACTGACTGAGGAACAGAGGATATGTACGATGGAGGCTAAAGAGCAAACCAAAGTACCACGCACACTACCAGAGCTAGAAAAGCATACCGAAGCGTTCTGGACGGGAGGGCAATGCGGCCAACTGATGATTAACCAATGTTCAGCATGCCAGCATTATATTCACCCACCCGTCCCCATGTGCCCCATATGCCATAGCAGGGATGTTACCGCCACCCCTGTATCAGGCAAAGCAGAAATAGTCTCTTATACTGTTAACCACATGCCGTGGATACCAGGCCTGGAGGTACCTTATGTCGTTGCAATTGTGGGACTAACTGAACAGCAGGGGCTCAACATCACCACTGAAATTATCAATATCAACCCCGACAAAGTATTTATCGGAATGCAGGTTAAAGTTCTCTTTGAGCAACACGAAGAAATTTATCTGCCTTTGTTTGAACCCCTGAGCGCCACATAAAACACTCTACATAAAACATAGTACCGCTCCGCTTTGCTTTGCTTTATCGCTCTAACAGGGATTCCGTTAGGAAGGAGCTCAACTCTACCTAGTATCTCTTACACCAACGTACTCGGCAAAGTGCCCCTTACTATTTCCTCAGCCTCACCGATAATCCTATCCAAAAGTTCCTGGCAAGTAGGCACATCATCGATCAAGCCAACAACCATGCCCGTCGTAATAACACCTCTATCCTTGTCTCCACCAAACCACGCCTCTTGCTGGCGAGGCCCCGCCACCAATTCGCGAATATCTTCAAACTGTATATCCTTGCCCTTTTCTTTTTCTATACTTAATACTTCCTCGGTTACCGCATTTTTTAAGAACCGGGCAGTGTTGCGTAGCGGCCTATATAATAAGCGGGTATCACGCTCCGAGGACTCGACATAGGCACGTTTAATATTGTCATGAACGGGGGCCTCTTGCGTTGCCACAAACCGGGTACCCATATTGATACCCTCTGCACCCAGCGCCAATGCAGCCGCCAAACCCTGCCCGTTGGCAAAGCCTCCCGAAGCAATAACCGGTATATCCAACTGCCGAGCCGCAGCGGGTATTAATACCAGGTTCGATACATCATCCTCCCCGGGATGCCCCGCACACTCATAACCATCAATACTTACTATGTCTACACCGATTTTTTGAGCTGTCAGGCTATGCCTAACTGATACCGCCTTATGAATACAGATCAAACCGCCCGCTTTAAACTTAGAAATATACTGCTCTGGGTTGCGACCAGCTGTTTCCACTGCCGCCACCCCGGAATTAGCGATCACATCAGCATATTCATCAAAAGGAATTGGATTAATGGTTGGCAAAATAGTGAGGTTGATTCCGAAGGGTTTATCCGTAAGCTCACGCGTTGCAGCAATCTCCTGCTCCAGTTTTTCTGGAGAACCCGTTGTCAGCGCCGTTATCATGCCCAGACCCCCCGCATTGGATACTGCAGCAGCTAATCCTGCCCGCCCCACATTTGTCATACCTCCACATACGACCGGGTGCTTAATTCCCAGCAATTCCGTCACTCGGGTTTTAAAGACCGGGCCTTCCCGCACATCTGATTGTTGATCAAAGTTAACCATTGATAAACGCCTTAATAAGTTTAGATAAAGTACCTAAAGCTACCATCACTAGACACCAGTGTATAGTAATAATAACTATAGAATTAAAGATACAGACAGATTAAAACCATTTACAACGAAAAATTAAGGCCATTACACCGTACGCATACAGGATTATAATCCGCCATCGTCCACAATGTTTTTTTACTTAGGTGTAAAGCTACTGTAGAATACAATTTACTGATAAATGGGAGAAAACATGAGCAATACAAGTAAACAACCAGAAGCTGGCAAGATCACTGAGGCGACGCTAACACAGATGCAAGAACGCGTCGGCGTAGAAGTACCCGAGCCTCGCCGCTATCATAACGACTATGTCACCCAAGACGGCTCTCGACACTTTTGCTGGGGGTACGGTGATGACAACCCCTTGTATTGCAACGCTGAGTACGCCAAGAACACTCGCTGGAAAGGCCTGATAGCTGCACCAGGATTTTCTTATACCATGGGGGAAAATGACGTCGCCCCCCTGTCACCCGAAATGAAGAAAAAACTCAAAGGCGACCCGTTGAGCGGCCTAGGCGCCTATCAGGCCGAGATGAACTTTGAGTGGTGGCAACCTCTTCGCGAAGGGGATCAGTGCTACCTACGCAAAGCGCTGGTGGGAACCAAGCTGTCTGAGGGGCGCATGGGTGGAAAAACCATTCATGAAGTTCGCGGCATTTTTCAACGAAATCAGGATGGCGTACCGGTAGCATCCAGACGCGGCACCTTTATCGCCACAGAGCGCAGCGACAAAAAAGAGGGCGATAAAAAGAAAGACGATAGAAAATCCCCTGCACTACCCCAGCCTTACAGCGATGATGAGCTGGCTGTAATCGATGCCTGTTATGAAGCAGAGGCTGATATTCGTCGAGGCGACCAAACACGCTACTGGGAGGATGTCGAAGTCGGCGAAGCACTGCCGCAAATGGTTAAAGGCCCACTAAAATTAACCGACCTGATTCTCTGGCATATGGGATGGGGTCTACAAATATCACCCCCAGGGGCATTCCGTCTGACCCACGATATTCGCAAAAAAATACCTGGCCTGTTTCCCAAAGACCATTTGGGCGTACCCGACACAGTACAACGCTGTCACTGGCAGGATGATTGGGCACAGCAATTAGGCTTCCCCGGCCCCTATGATTACGGTGGTCAACGTGAAGTCTGGCTAAGCCATCTACTCACTAATTGGATGGGTGATGACGGCTGGCTATGGAAGCTATCTCTACAACACCGTAAATTCAACTTCCTCGGCGACACCACCTGGTTGCAAGGCACGGTGACCGACAAAAAAATTGAAAACGGCCGATACCAAGTACACCTTGACGTACTCTGTGTGAATAGAGCTGGCGAGAATTCGACCCTGGGTACAGCCGTAATACTACTACCCTCTCGTGAGGGAGGAGAAGTACTGCTGCCGGAACCGCCCGCGGACAACCTCACCGACCTAATTAAACACCAGGTCGAAGAATACAAACGAGAAAGCGAATAAGCACAACTGGAGTAAGTATCAATGAATTTAGAAAATAAAGTCGCAGTAGTCACTGGGGGCTCCAGCGGCCTCGGCAAAGCCACGGTGGAATCTTTTCTAGCCAAAGGTGCCTATGTTGCCATTTTTGACTTGAATGAGGCCGGAGCACAGGAGTTAACGCAGCAACACCCTGGCCGGGTCAATTTTTACAAAACTGACGTCACCAATGAAGAGAATGTTCAAAGTAACCTAGATCAAGTTGTGCAGGACTTTGGAGCCTTAAATGTTTGCGTAAATTGTGCAGGTTTCGGACTCAGCATAAAAACCTACAGCAAACGCAAAGGCGCCCACCCGTTAGAGCACTTCCAGAACACCATTAACGTCAATCTGGTGGGCACTTTTAATGTACTCCGCCTGGCCGTAGAAAAAATGGCAGAAAACGAAGGCGATGAGAAAGGCGTTATTATCAATACCGCATCAGTAGCTTACATGGATGGACAGCAAGGCCAAGCAGCCTACAGTGCCAGCAAGGGCGGCATTGTCGGCATGACACTACCAATAGCTCGTGACCTCGGTTCACTGGGTATTCGTATCAACGTCATTGCCCCCGGTGTTATGGGCACCCCGCCCATGCTAGCGGCACCTGAAGAACTCCGCAAAGGGTTGGAGCAACAGGTACAGAGTCCAAAACGCCTAGGCCTGCCAGAAGAGTTTGGTCTGCTGGCCACTCAAATTGCCGAGAATGGATACCTCAATGGCGAAACTATTCGCCTAGATGGTGCCATCCGTATGTAAAAATAAACTGCCGCAGGCTTTCAGTTCCCTGAATGTTTGCGGCAGCCTGCAAGACCTTGAGCTAAACAATCAAAATCCTCAAAAATTGCAAACCATCAAAGAATTAAAGAGCGCACCCTACCCGCCAAAAAGATAAGAATTTGACAATCTATCAGCTGGCATAGCTTTATCCGTCTAATAAACTAACCCCGGTTTAACTTGATAACCATTAATTTGATAACGATTGAAGTGGAGTTTTTTTGTGAATAGCGTTTTGCGTCCGGCACCCTGTGAATTAGAAACTGATCACTACCCCTTTGTCACTGATGTGTTGCCCCGGTTCAGCGACTTGGATATAAATGCTCATGTCAATAACGTATCTATTGCCAATCTATTTGAAGAGGGTCGGCTGAAATTTTCCCTGCACTATAGAAAAGTCACCTTTAACGGATTGGTAGAGTGCGAGGAGAAAGTCCTTATAGTCTCTTCGCTTATCAGTTATATCGGCGAAGTTTTTTATCCCGATCCGGTAAAAGAGTATTTAGGTATAGCCGACATTGGAAGCAGTTCATTTACACAGACCTGCCTGATGACACAATACGGGCGACCCGTCGCCCATTCACGAGTTACCCTGGTTCGCGCTGAAGGCGGCCAATCGAAACCACTATCTGACGCACTGCGGCAATCGTTATCTAAACTGAAAGTAACCTGGCCGGTATAGGAGTTATCAAATGAAATTAATGGATCATGTCAACCGATCCCCAGCTAAGCCAGCGGTCATTGTCGAGGGTGGGCAGACATTGAGTTTTCTCGAACTGGAGCAACAATCGGCACAACTCGCCAACTTGTTTGCAGATATTGGCTTACAACGCGGCGACAACATTGCCATTTTGATGACAAACCGTTGCGAATATTTTGTTATTGCCTGGGCAGCGCAGCGCAGCGGTCTGTATTACACCCCGGTGAACTGGCACCTGACTACGGATGAAGCCAGTTATATTGTTAAGGACTGTGGGGCACGAATACTGCTGGCCGACGCCGAACTCACTAACCTGGCCTGTAGTGTCCACCAACAAACCCCTAGTTTAGCAGCCAGCTACAGTGTGGGCGGCCCCATTGAAGGGTTTATATCCATGACGGAGGCAATAAGTGGCTACCCAGCGACCCCGCGCGATTATGAACCGGCCGGTAGTATGATGCTCTACTCATCCGGCACCACCGGCCTCCCTAAAGGAATTAAACGACCACTCCCCGAGCAGGATTATGGCGCCCCAATTCGTATCGAACCGCTGATGGCAGAAATGTGGGGGTTTACCGCAGAGAGCAGTTATCTATGCCCTGCGCCACTGTATCACTCTGCACCGCTGTCCTGGAGTATGGGGGCGCACAAGTTTGGCTGCACTGTAGTGATCATGCAGAAATTCGACCCCGAGGCTTTTCTCGCGCAGATTGAACGCTATCGAATCAGTCATACTCAATGCGTGCCGACTATGTTTGTACGGTTATTGAACTTGCCTGACCCGGTCAAAAGCCAATATGACACATCATCCTTACAGGCAGCGGTTCATGCAGCAGCGCCCTGCCCGGTACATATCAAAGAGCAGATGCTGGACTGGTGGGGGCCGATTATCTACGAGTTTTATTCCGGCAGCGAGTGGTTTGGCACTACGGCAATCAATGCACTGGAATGGCTGGCACACAAGGGCTCAGTGGGTAAATCACTACAGGGCAACGTGCATATTATTGGCGAAGATGGTGTCGAATTACCTACCGGTGAAACCGGTCTGGTTTATTTTGAAAACCCACAGATAAATTTTCAGTACCACAATGCGCCGGAGAAAACCCAAGCCGCCATGTTAAATGATAACTGGGCAACTTATGGCGATATGGGTTATCTGGATAGCGATTCCTATCTTTATCTAGTCGACCGTCGTACCGATTTAATTATCTCCGGTGGTGTCAATATCTACCCCAGTGAAATCGAAAACGCCCTCTTGCAACATGAAGCAGTACTGGATGCGGCAGTGATTGGAGTGGCTCATTCTGAGTGGGGAGAAAAAGTCGTGGCGGTGGTCGAGCCGGCGCCAGGGTATACCGGTGATAATACACTAGCCGAGACCCTAAAGGATTTTTGTCGTCGGCACATCGCAGCGTTTAAATGCCCGCGACAGATTGAATTTTCCAACTTGCCGCGCACCGAAACTGGTAAGTTGCAACGCCGTAAACTTAAAGTACAGTATGCGACGGATACTTAAGTTGCCTTAACTTGTTCTCAACAGAAAGCACGAGCCCAAAGGTCCGCCGCCGTTGGCTACGGCAGCAACCTTGGGCTGAGAATCCAATTGCCTCTCCCCTGCCCTACCGCGCAACTGCAGAATTGCCTCATAGAAGTACCCAAACCCATGGGTGCGGCCGCCAGACATCTGACCACCATTGGTATTCAATGGCAATAAACCTTCACGGGCTATATTGCTACCACCCTGTAGAAAATCCTTAGCTTCGCCTTTGCCACAGAACCCAAGTGCCTCCAGCCACGTCAACGTCAGCATACTGAAACCGTCGTAAAGCTGAGCGGTATCAACATCCGCGGGTGTTAAATCGGTTTGAGACCACAGCTGCCGGCTAGCATCAAAAGCCGCCATATCTGTTAGATCCGGAGAAAAATTATCCCACGAATCCTTGCCATGTAGCGCACAGCCCAGTGCCTCCAGATACACTGCGCCCCCCTTACTATTGGTGCAGGATTCAGCACGGGAGACAATAATTGCTGTACTGGCATCAACCGGGATATCACAATCAAACAAACAGAGCGGCGAACTAATCAGCCTCGAGCCCATATAGTCATCCATAGTTAATGGCTCTGTAAAAACAGCCTTTGGGTTCAAAGCGGCATTCCGGCGGCTGTTAATAGCGATTTGTCCCAGTGTTTCGCGCGTGGTTCCAAAATCATGGAAATGCCGTTGGGCGCTCAGGGCAATAGAATTAACCGCCGAATATCCGCGAAAAGGCACCGCCCATTGAAAAGGACCCGATATGCGGTCGCCACCTGAACCGGACACACTGGCTTTTCGCCCAGCTGAGGTAGATGAAGATTCGGTAACTGTCCTGAACACCAACACATGGCGTGCCAAGCCACTAGCCACTGCGGCACAGGCATTAACAATAGCGCCAGCCTGAGCCGGGCCCTCCCAGCCAGCAGAATGCCAGTTCAACTTCAGACCCATGGCGTTTTTAATATCAGCCAGGGCAACAGGACCAAAACCGGGAGAAATATCATTACGCACCCCGGGATAGGAGCAAAGACCATCGATATCCTCTACATTCAGACCTGCATCCTCAATAGCTAGTAGCGCAGCATCTAATGTAAGGTCAACGGCAGAACGATCAAGACGGCGCCCGACTGCTGACTGTCCTACCCCGCTGAACATGACTTTTTTACTATCAAGCATCGAAATCATTTACTCCATCTATTAGTGCAATCTATATCAAGGACGAGTGATTATGAATAAAAAAACATCTCAACAACACTTTACATTACTGTATAGTAAATATAATCTATGATCAATATTGGCAACCTTCACAACACACCACCTAATTGTTGTCATTTAACCGTAAAATTGATCCAGGATTAAGCCATGTTCGACTACACAGTGCCAACCCATGTCCCCGAAGAGCTTGTTTTTCATCTCGATGGTGACTCCCATCCCGAACTTAAAAAAGAACCCTTTAAAGTTTACGCTGACTTACACAAAAAGGCCCCCCCCATTTTTTATAATCCAGGTGCCTTTCAGGGAGCCGGCGGCTGGTCTATAGCCGACGGCGCAATAATGAAGGAAGTATTGCAGAATCCGGCACTATTTTCATCGAAAAATGGCACGGGTTTCTCCTTCCTTTTAGGTCATGAACTTGACCTGATTCCTCTGGAAATCGACCCCCCAGAGCACATGAAATACCGCATCCACTTTAATAAACCTTTATCACCTCAGGCCATTGCGCCACGGGAAGATGCAGTGCGTGAAACCGCTGTCGAATTAATTGAAAAGTTTCAAGCAAAGGGGAAGTGCGAGTTCGTAGATGAGTTTGCTTCACAGTTCCCAGTCTACATTTTTATGACTCTGTTTGGTATGCCACTGGAAGATTTTGATAAAATACTGAATCTGGAATACAAGCTCTTACATGTATCCAATACCATTGAAACACGTATGCAAGCAGCAAAAGATATTTACGCCTACCTGGAAAAAATGCTTGCGGATAAGCGTAAAACCCCCGCTGATGACCTTGCCTCAAATATACTCGATTTCAAAATTGATGATCGTGACATTACCGACAAAGAGATTCTTGGCATGTACTACCTGCTATTCGTGGGTGGCCTGGATACCGTGGCCTCTTCGCTCGGGTATGCTTTCCGATATCTGGCAAATAATCCTCAAGCGCAACAAAAACTGCGTGACAATCCCGACCTAATTCCAGGTGCTGTCGAGGAATTATTCCGCATGCACTCTGTTGTGGAAGTGAGACGTACCGTTTCTGAAGACACTACCTTTCATGGAGTAGAGCTTAAGGCTGGCGATTTCGTCAATTGCATTACAGCCATTATCAGCCTCGATGAAAATGAGTTTGACAATCCACTGGTTGCGAATATCGAGCGTTCTCCAAATCGTCACGGATCCTTCGTTTTCGGTCCCCATCGCTGCATGGGCTCTAACCTTGCCCGCTTGGAAATGCGGGTAGCGCTGGAGGAGTGGCTCAAACGCATCCCCACCTTTTCGATGGAGCCAGGTGCAGAACCTGAATCCAACCTTGGGGCCGTGGTATCTCTCGCTAATCTTCCGCTTGTCTGGTAACTGACAAGCAATTTAATACCCCTAAACCCGGAATCGCATAAATCGGAGTAGATAGATGAGTAAGCAAACTGAAGAAACTGTAGCTAGAGGCTTTTTCGAGTCTGTGCAACGTGGTGATCTAGAGGACGCATTTTCCTTTACCACCGAAGATGTCACCTTCAGGCCAATCGGTTCTCATCCCGTCATTGGTAAAGAGTTTAAGGGCAAACAAGACATTCTGGAAAATTGCTGGATGGTTGTTTTCCAACATTTAACTGAAGATGGCGTACCAACCACAATGAAAGCTCTGGCTACAGGTGATGGCATCGCCTTTATTGAGTTCACCGGTGTCGGAACCGGTAGATCGGGTATGGAATACAAGAACGAATATGTCCATATTTATCGTTTTCGGGATGGCAAAATCTGCGATATCACCGAATACCTCGACACTGAATTAGTGTCAGCCTTATTGTCCCAATAAGGGCTGTCCCAGTAAAAAAAGAAAAATAAGAGAAGGTTTCGGCGGTGATTCCGCTAAATAACTCGCCATTGAAACCGAATTTCTCCCTGGCTTAGTATTCACTTACTAAGCATTCACTTAATACTAAGGGAATTGTTTCCATGACAGCAGATACTGACAAAAATGCAAACCCTGAAGACGTAGTGAGAGGCTATTACGCAAGCATATCGGCAGGTCACTTTGCCGAAGCAGCTGACCGATTATCCCCCGATTCAACCAGTTGGATTATCGGTGAAGGTCAGTGGCCCCTTGGCGGTTACCACGACCTTGAAAGTCTAAAAAAAATACACACCACCGTAACAGAGCGCTTCCCCCAGGGCCTTAAGGTCACCATCAAGGCCCTGACGGTTGAGGGTGATCGTGTCGCCGTTGAAGCAGAGTCTTATGGCCAACGCTGTGATGGCCGCATTTATAACAACCAGTATCACTACCTGCTCATAGTCAGGGATGGGGTAATTTGTGAGCGTCGAGAGTATATGGACACTATTCATGCCAATGACCTTCTCTGCGGCCCACTCACTCAAACCAATTTATAAATAAAATTTATATATTCGCAAGAGGAATGGCGTACACCAACTGGTAAACCACCTCTCTAAACAAAACTGGAGCAAAGAATCCATGAAGAAAAAAATAACACGTAGGGATTTTTTAAACGGCGCGGCGATTGCAATCGCCGCCGGCGGCAGCCTATCCCCCAGAAGCATTCTGGCAATGGGTAAAGATAACGCAGCCCCCGGCGCAACCATCGCTGGGCCAGCTGGAATAGGAAAAGACTACTACCCGCCAACGTTAACCGGTATTCGCGGCAGCCACAACGGTTCTTTTGAAGTAGCCCATCAACTCGCATGGGCGGGCCAAAAACCCGACCATTACCAGCCACTCGATGAAGAGTATGACCTAGTCATCGTCGGTGGTGGCATTAGCGGCCTCGCTGCCGCCTACTTCTACCGTCAACAAAACGGTAATGATAAAAAGGTTTTAATTTTAGATAACCACGATGACTTTGGCGGCCACGCCAAACGCAACGAGTTTCAACTCGGAGATCGTACACTGTTAAGCTATGGCGGCAGCTTCTGTCTTCAGGCTAACGTTTTCAGCGATACCGTAAACCGCGTGATGGACGAGCTGGGTGTCGATTTAGAGAAACTCAACGCGGCACGCGAGCCTGGTTATATGCTGTCGGAATTAAACACAGACGCAGAATCCGGGTACTTCCTCAATAAAAAACATTTCGGCCAGAATAAAATCATACGAGGAAGCTGGTGGCATGCTTGGGAGGGCAATGAAGAAGCCCTCAAACTGCTAGACTCGTTAGATCTACCCGATGAACAACATCAACGTTTGCGAGATCTGATTACAGGTGAGAAAGATCTGCTCAATGATCTCTCTGTATTAGAAACCAAAGACTACATCGCCTCTACCTCTTACGAGGAATTTCTGACTACCAAAGCGGGTCTCACGCCGGAAACGATTAGGCTGTTCGAGCCCTTTATCCAAATGGCTATGGGCGTAAGCATTGAGTCGACCTCCGTCGAAATGGCCTGTTTGCTCGGCTACCCGGGTGCAAACAGCGTGGGTTACGTCGGCAAGCTAGCCAACAAACTATTAAATTACGCCAAAGATGATATTCACTTTCCGACATTCCCCGATGGCAACGCCTCGATTGCTCGCCTTCTGGTCCGTAAGCTGATTCCAGAAGTCGCCCCCGGCAACAGCATGGAAGATATTATCGATGCCCGTTTTGACTATAGCCAACTCGATCGCGGCGACTCACCTGTGCGCATTCGCCTGAACAGCACCGCCGTCAATGTTAAAAACGTCGATGGTGGTGTTGAAGTGGCTTACGTACAAAATGACAAACCGTACACACTAAAAGGCAAGCACAGCATCTTGGCCTGTTACAACGGTCTTATCCCGCACCTATGCCCAGAGCTACCGGCAGCACAAAAAGAAAACCTGAAGTACGGTGTAAAGATACCGCTCGTATTCACCAATGTGCTACTGCGCAGCGGCGCAGCAGTGAATGCCTCGGGGCCCGTTCAATACCACTGCCCTGGCAGTTACTTCTGTGTGGTTACCAAGGCACCGCCAGTCAACCTTGGCAGTTATCGCGACAACAGCAAAGGCGATAACCCTATGGTGCTGTGGATGTGCCATCTACCATCGCCCCGCAATAACGGCAAGCAGACCTCTCGCGACCTTTATCGCTTAGGTCGTCATAGCCTTTATCGCACGTCATTTGCCACCTATGAAAAAGAAGTCAAAGACCAGTTGACGGAAATGTTTGCTGCCAACGGTTTTGATGCCGAGCGCGATATTGAAGCGATTACCGTCAACCGCTGGTCCCACGGTTATGCCTACGAATACAACAGCCTGTATGACCCTGAATGGGAAGAAGGACAAGCCCCCCATGAATTGGGCCGGGCACCCATAGGCCGTATCAGCATCGCCAATTCTGATTCCGAAGCTGACGCCTACCTACATTCAGCGATTGATGCCGCCGCGCGAGCGATTAGCGAGATCAAACAAGCTTAATACCACAAACAAATAAACGCTTTCTTTAACAAAGGAAATAACATTATGAAAAAACTTGCTCCCGAAATCGTATCGCTGTATCCCGAAGCGATGAAGAGGGAAGCGCTTGACTCCATTCCGCCCTTCCCCAGGGATGATCAATGAGTATCCGTTCTAAGATTATTGCCATTACTGGCGGAAGCCAGGGCTTGGGTAAAGCTATGGCCAGAGCCTTGTGTTCCGAGGGAGCCCGTGTCGCCATTATCGGGCGCGATGCAAAAAAATTATTACAGGTGAGCCGTGATATTACAGGAGATATATCAACCTTCCCCTGCGATATTGGCGACCCAAAAGCCGTCCAAGAAACGTTTAACGCAATAAACACAGAATTAGGCGGACTCGATGTATTGATCAACAATGCTGCCATTTATCCTCCCTTCAAGCTGGAAAACGGCTCAGATGATCAGATCAGATCTGTTATCGAAACGAACATTCTCGGCACCCTATACCCCTGCCGAGAAGCCATACCGCTACTGAAGAAAAGCCGGGGCGACATTATCAATATTTCATCTGAGGCGGTCAGCCTGTTCCCTCCCTTGCTGAGCGTATACGCAGCCTCAAAAGCGGCGGTAGAAACATTATCAAAAAGCCTCAGGTTGGAGCTGGCCCAGCAGGGTATTCGTGTAGCCACTCTGCGAGTCGGCCACATGAAGCGTATCGATCAATCAGCACTTGATCCGGAAATTATGGCCGAAATGCTTAAAGCTTTTGAGGAATCGGGATTCGCAGCCCAAACCGGCGAAGGGATGGAAGAGTCAACTGTAGTCAATACACTTATGCAGATGCTCAAGCTTCCCGCCGATGCCAATATCGATTTTCTGGAGGTCCGATCCAGACGGTAATCCTGCTTGGCCTAAAGAGTTTCAACTTAAAACTCTAAAATATTTTGCAGTACTGAAAAACGGATAAACAAACAAAAAAATAAAACCGCATATTTCTATTAAGCACCATAAAAAAAGGCGATCACCAATGACCAATCAACTCTCGCTTCAAACACTAATAGATAGAGCAACTATATCCGACCAGGTTTATCGATACACAAAGGGACTCGATACACGCGACTGGGAACTGGTCGCCTCCGTATTCACTGACCCTTTCCATCTGGTCGCAGAAATGCTTGACGTCGATCGCACAGTGACACCTAAGGAGTACCTAGCGCTCGGGCCGCAGACGTTTCTCCCCGGATTCGATGCGACGGCACACATAAATACCAACCAGCTGATTACCCTTGACGGCGACCATGCACATATCGAGACCAAAATGTACGCCTGCCACTACATCAACAAGAGCGAGGCCGGTCAAGCCGGCGAGTTATCGGCGCAGGACGCCCTCACTCACTGCAATATGCAAATGCATTGGGAGGGCTGGTTGACACGTCAATCAGACGGGAACTGGCTTTTCCACAAGTTTCGCATGGGTGTGGCCGCCAGCGAGGGCGATATGAACGCGATGCGGGCTTCCCTGTCTCGCGACAAGCGTTGAAGCAGTTCTTCAATCCATGAGAGCCTCATTTCAAGGAGTCAGTTTCCGCAGATGACCAAAAGAGTGATATCCGTACTGGGAGCCACTGGTGCACAGGGTGGTGGCGTCGTCCGAGCACTACTGAAGCAGGATGATTGGCAGGTTCGTGCTGTCACCCGAAATGCCGGCAGTAAGGCTGCGCTGAAACTGGCAGAGCTGGGCTGTGACGTTGCAGAAGCCGATCTGAATGCCCCTGCCACCCTGTTCGAGGCACTGCAGGGGTCCTACGGCCTTTTTGCAGTGACCAATTTCTGGGATCGCGCCACTCGAATGGGCGAGTTCGAGCAGGGCAGGAACCTTGTCCGTGCAGCAAAGGAAGCGGACATCGAGCACTTCATCTGGTCAACCTTGCCGGACTACCAAGCTCTATCAGGGGGCAAATGCACGGTTCCTCATTTCACCAGCAAAGCCCGGGTTGATAACGAGGTGAAAACGGCTGGATTCCGCCATCATACGTTTGTAGAAGCGCCCTTCTATTTCCAGAACTTTCTTACCATCCATGCGCCGAGAAAAACTCCCGATGGGCGCGAGTTGTGGCGTTATCCTACCGATAAAGACAAGTGTCGCTTCCCCTGTGGCGATATAGGCGAGCTGGGCAAGATTGTTGCTGCGGCACTCAATCAGCCTGAAAAAGCCGGTGACGGACAGCATCTTGCACTAGCCAGTGATTATGTCTGCTGGCAGGACTTAGTCGACATATTAAATGCCCAAGGTCATCGCCTCGAGTATGAGCAGGTTTCTGCCGAGGTATACGATAGCTTTTTCCCCAGTGCCAAAGAGTTTCGCAACATGATGAGCTTCTGGGAAGAAAACCACTATTTCGGGCCCCGGGGTGACGAAAAAATAGCCTTAGCCAATGCGCTGGTTGCGGAAGGTTTTACCCGTTTTGAAGACTGGGCAAGCCTTCATATGCGACCCAGCTAATTACTTCATTTATTCAAATTATGGAAAACATTATGGGCATACCTTCTCATTCTGAATTTAAACAGGGCTGGACACTGCTCTTAATAACTCTGATCGGCACCACCACCTCAGCCAGCTATATCCCGCTGTACAGTTTTGGTCCCCTGGCCCAGGATTTAAGTACGGCGCTCAATGTTTCCCTGTCAGATATACAGAAAATAATCACCTTCAATTTTGTCGGTATTGCCATCGGCTCCCAGTTGGCCGGCTGGCTGGTCGAGCGCTATAACCCACGACATATCATTCTCTGCTCACTGCTGTTTTATGCAGCAAGCTATACCTTGCTCGGCACCGTCGAGCTCTCCACCACTATCGTGTATCTGCTGTATTTTTTGATCCCCATCGTCGGTTGCGGTGCACTGATTGTGTCGTGGACTCATCTGGTCTGTCAGCGTTTTGAAAAACAGCGCGGCCTTGCCCTGGCCATCACCCTATCCGGCTCCGGCGTCGCCAGCACTCTGGCCCCGTTGCTACTCTCCATGGTCGTCGGCACCGAGCACTGGCAACAGGGGTTTTATATACTCGCTGCCCTACCAGCACTCACTCTGGTTATTTGTTTCTTTGCCCTGCCCAAACCGTCAAAGCGCAAGCCAGTGACAGACAAGCATCGCCCTCGAGAAACGAGCCATCTCGCCCCCGGAATCTCTTATCTACAAGCCCTTAAGACCCGACACCTGTGGACGATGTTAGCGTCCTTTACCCTGGTGGCTTTTGTGATCGTCACCATGATCACCAACACCGTACCTATACTGGTGCACAAGGGACTAAACCAGAGTCAAGCAACTATGCTGTTCAGTGTTTTTGGTGTATCACTGATCATCGGACGTTTAAGTAGCGGTTATTTTTTGGATAGATACTCGGGGCCAGTGGTAGCCTTTATCGCGCTTCTACTGCCTACATTGGGCTGCCTGATCTTTTATCTTACATCGACCAACACCGGTCTTATGGTGTTAGCCATAGGGTTGGTGGGTGCTGCTGCCGGAGCAGAGTTTGATATCCTGGCTTATCTAGTTTCCCGCTACTTTGGCTTACGGGCTTATGCCAAAATTTTTGGTGCGCTGTCAGGTACCATCACACTGGGTAGCGGCATGTCTCCCTTTATTTACGGCCCCATTCTAGACTCAGCAGGTGGCTACAGTACGCTATTACTGGTTTGCGCCATCGCTGCTGCCATCGGTTCGTCCCTAATGCTCAGTCTCGGTGCCTATCCACAATTGTCACAACTGAAAACTGTTAGCTAAGGAAATCAAAAATGGATTTAAAGCTTACCAAAAAATCCGTCGTCATTACCGGCGGGGCTTCCAATATCGGTCGCGCTATTGCTTTAAAATTGGCAGAAGAAGGCGCCTACATCACTGTTGGCGATATAGACATTCACACAGCAGATCAAGTTGTACGACTGGCTGTAGATAAAGGTGCTGCAGGTGCCCAGACGGTCCACACGGATGTTACGGTCACAACCAGCGTTGAAAATCTCTTTGCCCAAGCCAAGGCCATATATGGCAAGGTTGATATTTTTATCAACAGCGTTGGCTGGGATAAACCCATGCCTTTTATCGAAACCGATCCCGAGCTTTGGCAGCAAATTGTTCAACTAAATTTTTTCAGTTTGCTCAATGGCTGCAAAACAGCCTTGGAGTATATGGTTCCAAATTTGGGCGGAGCTATTATTGCAATAAGTTCCGAGGCCAGCCGGCAAGGTGAGCCTCACGAGGCGATATACAGCAGTATGAAGGCAGCCACTAACAGTCTGATGAAGACTCTAGCCAGAGAAAACGGCCGTTACCATATTCGCTGCAACGCTGTTTGCCCGGGCCTAACTTTTCCTGAAGAGGGCACGATGAGCTCTAGCAGTATGTGGCTTGAAAACGCTCATATGGTAGCTGATGGCAAGTTGGAGCAATCAGCCAGAAAACTGCCCTTAAGGAAGTTAGGCCGGGCCGAAGACATCGCAAACACAGTGGTATTTCTCGCATCGGATAAATGTGCCGGACATATTACCGGGCAAGCAGTGAGCGTCAGCGGCGGGTACAGCATGATGGGCTAATGATCCTCACAAACAAGTGCTGCAAAAGCAGCCTCAGCCTACACTGCAAGATAAAGTACAACAAACCATAAGCTACTAACTAAGGAGTTTAATCATGTATTTTACCGACAAGACAGTTGTAATTACTGGCGCAGGCGCCGGAATCGGTCGGGCAATCGCTGAAGCCTTTGCGGCCGAAGGTGCTTATGTCATTGTCACCGATATTGATCTCGAAGGAATAGAGGAAACCGCTAAGATAATACATTCAACAGGAGGCAAAGCTATCGCGATCAAAACCAACGTCACCGACGAAGCCGCCGTGAGCGAAATGGTGACAAAGACCCTTGAAGCCACGGGGCGTATTGATGTTCTGATCAACAATGCAGGTCTACACCTGGGTGATTACGACTTGTGCACAGACCTCGCCGTAGCCGAATGGCGGAAAATTATTGACGTCAACCTGATTGGCGCCCTGATCTGCGCCAAAGCCTGTCGCGCAGCCCTTGCACAACAGCCTGAAAGCATCATCATCAATCAATCTTCAATGGCCGCACATATTGGTCTTGGCGCTTATGCAGTCTCCAAAGCAGCACTGGACAGCCTCACTCAGATGCTGGCTAAAGACCTTTCTCCAGCGGGTACTCGGGTTATGGGCATTGCTCCAGGATTGGTCAACAGCCCTACAGCACTGAAAAAGATGCCCAGGGAATTAACGGAAAGGGTTATCGCCATGCAACTGGTTAAACGTAGCGGATTAATGCAGGACTTGGTGAACACAGCCTTATTTCTCGCTTCCGATAAATCCAGTTTTATGAGCGGGCAAACCGTTCTCGTCGATGGCGGGGCTGTTGCCGCTGCAGGTGTATAGGTAGTCTCTTCACATGGCTGTACTGTGCGTTGCTGAAATAGTCAGCCTCATAAAAGGCGACTAATTATGCTGACGCTTGCGAACTGTTGGTACCATTGATCGAGCTTATGCCCGCGCAACACGTGGTGCGCAAGCATTCTATGGCGCCAAGTTGAAATATAACTTTTAAGCAATAGCCATTAAACGCTATAGTTTTGATTGGAGGGGCTGGCTGGTACAGCCCCTTTCTCAATGTCATTCAAAAACAATGCATGTAACTATATTGAGAATTTAGCTTGCAACAAAATCCTGCTTGCCAAAAATAGAAAAGCTTTGTTTTTCAATTTTCCACTTGCCTTCAACTTTCACCAGGCTCCAGTTGTAATTGACGGTGAAAGTATTCTTCTTAAACATTGTCAACATCTTCAATCGCGCGGTTGCCTGAGTATCACTAATCAGGTCAGAATAAAAACCTGTAGCATGATGCCCCAAACAAGCGGGCGCTGATAAGAAAAACTCTCTGATCTCGCCGTGCCCATGAAAGGATTTTCCGTAAACAGCGGTGGCATCAACCTCAGCATCTTCAGTGAACAGCTCCAATGCGGCATCCCAATCCTGTGCATCGCAAGCATCACAATAACGCGCTCCCATCTCGTTCAAGGTGATTTTCGCTATTAATTCTTCACTCATAACCTTTCCTCTTTTCCATATCAAACAATACGTATTTATACAT
>Ga0209405_1001336_pt1 | contig 18095 bp, 24 predicted proteins | sample COGITO_mtgs_1105_6_FD_184803 | JGI IMG/M metagenome (GOLD analysis project Ga0209405, IMG submission 184803) | Pelagic marine microbial communities from North Sea - COGITO_mtgs_110516 (SPAdes) (version 2) | ecosystem: Environmental > Aquatic > Marine > Epipelagic ...
TATTTAAAACTATAACTATGGATGTTGTAAAACAAGCAGAAGCTTTTGAACTCAAACCACTTACATTTAAAACAACAAGTGAGCGTATCGAAGCATCAAGAGAAGTAAAAGGATTAATATTGGGAGTAAATGAAATTTATAAAACCTCTAAAGATCCAAAACTAATGGATTTAATGAAACGCTTAACTGCGATCAAACAAAAAATTGAAAAACGCTTAAAAGGCCGTCCACTCACAGCATGAAAAAAATCATTATTATTGGAGGTAGTAAAGGCATTGGAAAAGCTATTACAGAAAGTCTCCTTAAAGAGCATCAAGTTATCAATATCAGTCGAACGGCTCCAGAGTTTCAACACGCTAACTTGTCACACTTTTCCTGCGATGTATTAACCGATGATTTACCTGAAATTGAAGAAGCTGATGGGCTAGTTTACTGTCCTGGAAGCATCAATCTCAAACCTTTTAACAGGTTAAAAATTGATGATTTTAGAACCGATTTTGAAATAAATGTGATTGGTGCAGTCAGATGTATTCAAGCGTACACAAAAGCATTATCTCAAAGTGAAGCCGCTTCTATCGTATTGTTTAGCACAGTCGCTACAAAATTAGGGATGCCATTTCATGCCAGTATAGCAACTGCAAAATCTGCCGTTGAAGGACTGACCAAGTCTGTGGCAGCCGATTTAGCGCCTAAAATTAGAGTGAATGCTATTGCGCCAACAATTACGGATACAGAATTAGCCGCTAAGTTTCTTAGAAATGAACGTATGATTGAAAGTACCATTCAGCGTCATCCTTTGAAAAAATATTTAGAACCTTCAGAAGTTGCTGCCATGGCAGAATATCTTCTTTCGGATGTGTCTAAGTCAATTTCTGGGCAAATTTTCAACCTAGATTGCGGTATCGTATCTTTAAAATTATAAGCGATGAATGCATTAAAATTAGTGATTTTATCCGTTTTATTTCTCGTTTCAATTCAATCTAATTCACAAATAAAAAATAACCAAACTATGTCTTTATATAACATTGAAATTAATAGCCTTGATGGAAGCCCCATCAATCTAAACGACTACAAAGGAAAACACATTCTGTTTGTAAACGTTGCTTCTGAATGTGGTTTTACGGGACAGTATGAAGACCTTCAAAAACTGTACGATACCTATCAAGATAAGTTGATGGTCATTGGAGTTCCTTGCAACCAATTTGGCGGTCAAGAGCCTGGAACCTCAGATCAAATACAATCGTTTTGTTCAAAAAATTATGGTGTTACTTTTTTAATGACTGAAAAAATTGATGTTAAAGGAGATGGTCAACACCCACTATATAAATGGTTAACCAACAAGGATTTGAATGGTATTAAAAGCACTTCTGTGAAATGGAATTTTCAAAAGTATTTAATAGATGGCAACGGAGACTTTGTAGATTATTTCTATTCGATCACAAAACCATTAAGTAGTAAAATAACACGTCAATTAAAATAAGTTATGTTCGGAATTTTCAAAAAAAAGACCCCAGTCGAGAAACTTCAAGATCGTTATAAAAAATTAATGTCGGAATGGCATGAACTTTCTACAACGAATCGCTCGGCGAGTGATGCAAAGTATGCTGAAGCACAAGGGTTATTGGATGAAATTGACAAACTAAACAGCTAAATGAAATTTTATAAAGGCTTACTCCTTTTTATTCTTATTAATTTTAGTGCATTAGCAATCGGAAGTTGGCTCATGAATGAAGGCCCACGAACGGATTGGTACATCAATCTGAATCAAGCACCATGGTCTCCACCCGGTTGGGTTTTTGGCGTGGCTTGGAGCAGTATTATGATTCTGTTTTCTGTTTATATGACCTTTTTAGTTCAAGTGAATCGATCCAAAAAAGTTGTACTACTATTTAGCGCTCAATTTATATTAAACATACTATGGAATTATCTATTTTTCAATCAACATCTGATTAATTTAGGCTTACTTAATATCATAATTTTAACGGTATTGATGTTTTATTTTCTGATAGCATTTAAAAATTCCCTTAAGAATAAGCGTTTTTATGTATTCCCCTATTGCATCTGGTTGGTACTCGCAACTTCTTTAAACTTATACATAGCATTATATAATTAAGTATAACCCGAACATGATAGATATAGAATCTCCAAGAGGTTGTATAACAAACCTGTCCGCAGCATTCACTCTCATTTAAAGGTAAAAAATAATAAATATGAAAATTTACACTGTGCACAAAAAGCAAAATCTACCTATTAGCGTAGAAGAAGCTTGGGCATTTTTATCGAATCCTGCCAATCTAAAATCCATCACTCCAGAATATATGAGTTTTGATATTTTATCGGGTGCAGACCGTCCTATGTATCCGGGGCAAATTATACAATATATAGTGACCCCTATTTTGGGAATTAAAACCAAGTGGGTCACTGAAATCACGCAAGTTAAAGACCAACATTATTTTGTGGACGAACAACGTTATGGTCCCTATGCCCTATGGCATCACAAACACTTTATTAAGGCGATTGATGGCGGTGTTGAAATGGAAGACATCATTGACTATAAAGTCCCATTGGGGTGGCTAGGGCAACTCGTGCATCCGTTTATAGTCAAACCTAAATTGGAAGAGATTTTCTCGCACAGACAAAAGAAATTAACCGAATTATTTGGAACGTACTAATGAAAGCAACTGTATCACTATTCTGGTTTAGAAGAGATTTAAGACTGCACGACAATCATGGGTTGTATGAAGCCTTGAAACATAACGAAGCTGTACTGCCATTATTCATTTTTGATACATCTATATTAGATTCATTACCCAAAAATGATGCAAGAGTTGAGTTCATTCATGAACAACTTACAGCAATCAATACAAGTCTACAAGCACACGGCAGTGGGTTATCTGTTTACCACGGAACACCTGAAGCGGTTATAGAACAACTGACCACTGAATACGACGTAAACAGCGTATATTACAACCGAGATTATGAGCCATACGCCCTTGCGAGGGATCAACGTGTTTCTGATTTATTAGAATCAAAATCCATCGCATTTAATTCGTTTAAAGACCATGTGATTTTTGAACAAAATGAAATCACCAAAGACGATGGACTTCCTTATAAAGTATATACGCCTTTCTCAAAAAAATGGTTAGCCGCTTTTAACACTGATCGTTGCAGCGCATTTAATTCAGAAAATTTATTAGATAATACATACCAATCTACTTCTTGCCCTTGGGTGGATTTGAAGTCTATGGGCTTTGAGCCAAACCCTGTTAAAATTGCGCCTTACAAAGTGGAAAGCGGCATCATAGAAAATTATGAAGCCACACGGAATTTTCCTGCGGTGGATGGGACGTCAAAGTTAGGTCCTCATTTACGATTTGGAACGGTGAGTGTTCGAGAGATTGTTTCCAAAGCCATTCAACATACCAACAATACGTTTTTAAAAGAATTGATTTGGCGTGAATTTTTTATGCAGATTTTATGGCATTTTCCCCATACCGTTACCCAAAGTTTCAAGCCTCAATACGAAGCGATTAAATGGCGCAACGATCCTGAAGAATACAAACAATGGTGTGAAGGAAACACAGGCTATCCGCTTGTAGATGCGGGCATGCGTGAATTAAATCAAACAGGATTTATGCACAACCGGGTTCGTATGTTGGTGGGTAGTTTTTTATGCAAACATCTTTTAATCGATTGGCGGTTGGGAGAAGCCTATTTTGCAGAAAAATTGCATGATTTTGAACTTTCAAGCAATGTGAGTAATTGGCAATGGGTTGCTGGCTGTGGTGTAGATGCGGCTCCGTATTTTAGAATTTTCAATCCTACAACACAAGTCACTAATTTTGACAAGGAGCATAAATACATTAAAAAATGGGTGCCTGAATATCAAGAGTTAACCTATCCTACTCCGATGGTAGATCATAAATTTGCGAGAGAGCGTTGTCTTTCAACTTATAAAGAAGCCTTGGGAAAGAACTAAAGTTTCTTTACATATTGGGTAATAATCACAATGTGCTTCCCATCGACCTTGCCTTCGATGTAAGTTTCATTTTCGTGGTCCAAAGAGATCCGTCTGACGGCGGTTCCTTGTTTGGCAATCATGCTCGATCCTTTGACTTTTAAATCTTTGATAAGAACGACACTATCGCCTGCTTCAAGAATGACGCCATTTACATCTCTGTGAATAAGTTTAGTCCCTTCTTCCACCCCATCGCCGAGAGCTTTTGCCCACTCCAACGGTTCTTCATCTAAATACATCATATCTAATAAGTCTTGAGACCAACCCGCTTCTGTAACACGGTTGAGCATACGCCAAGCAATGACTTGTACGGGGAGGAATTCACTCCACATACTGTCATTAAGACAACGCCAATGGTTTGGATTCATTAAATCAGGATCTTCGATTTGTGAGGTACAGGTTTCACAGGCGTAAATACTATCGGTAAGATCTATTTTTTTGGAAGGCTGAACGGTATAAACATGAAGGTTTTCAGTGGCTTTACAAAGTTCACAACTGTGTTGACTACGTTGTTGAAGGTCTTTTTCTAAGTTCATATCTATTTAATAATCATTCACTTTAGTAAAACTAACTTTTATGGACTCGAATTATAACTCAACACGTTCAATCTTCGCACCAATGGCACGCAAACGGTCGTCTATATTTTCATACCCTCTATCGATCTGTTCGATATTGTGAATCGTAGAAGTCCCTTTAGCAGAGAGTGCTGCGATTAATAAAGAAACACCCGCTCTAATATCTGGTGACGTCATGGTAGTTGCTTTTAGGCTTGATTTAAAATCATGTCCAATCACAGACGCACGGTGTGGATCACAAAGAATAATTTTTGCACCCATATCAATTAATTTATCTACAAAGAACAAACGGCTTTCAAACATCTTCTGATGAATCAGTACGCTTCCTCTGGCTTGTGTTGCCACTACCAAAATAATACTTAATAAATCTGGCGTAAATCCAGGCCAAGGGGCATCTGAAATAGTCAGGATTGAGCCATCAATATAGTTTTGAATTTCATAGCCATCTGTATGGGCTGGAATAAAAATATCATCTCCTTTTCTTTCGATGGTAATTCCCAACTTTCGGAACACATTTGGAATCACTCCCAAATCATCCCAACTTACATTCTTAATTGTTAATTCGCTTTTGGTCATTGCAGCCAATCCAATCCAGCTCCCAATTTCAATCATATCAGGTAACATGGTATGTTCTGTACCGCCTAAGGTTTTTACACCTTCAATGGTTAGCATATTGGAGCCAATGCCCGAAATTTTTGCGCCCATTCTATTGAGCATTTTACAGAGTTGCTGTAAATACGGCTCACAAGCAGCGTTATAAATTGTTGTTGTTCCAGTGGCCAACACAGCCGCCATCACAATATTTGCCGTTCCTGTCACCGATGCTTCATCCAACAACATATAGGTTCCCTTTAGCTCTTTGGCTTCCACTCCATAAAAATGGTCTTCACGGTTATATCTAAAACTAGCTCCTAATTTGATGAATCCTTCGAAATGCGTATCTAAACGTCTGCGACCAATTTTATCACCTCCAGGCTTTGGAATGTATCCTTTTCCAAATCGGGCTAAAAGTGGTCCAACAATCATAATCGATCCTCGAAGTCCACGACCGTCCACCTTAAAGGCTTCGGTTTCTAAATACTCTAAATTGATCTCATCCGCCTGAAAAGAATAACTGCCTTTGGCTAATTTTTCGATTTTAACACCCAGCTTTCCTAATAAATCAATAAGCTTATTGACGTCAATAATATCTGGAATATTGTGGATCGTAATTTTTTCTGGTGACAATATAACGGCACACAAAATTTGAAGGGCTTCGTTTTTGGCACCTTGTGGCTGAATCGCCCCTTTTAATTGGTGTCCACCTTCTATTTTAAAAGTTTTCAATGTTGAGTAATTTAAATGAGTAGTGAGTTTACTGAAATCCTAATCTAGATATTAGTAACGTTTTCTATTTTTTTGGTAATTGTTCTTTTTGGAAGATTTTTTTGGAGACGCAAATTTACGTTGTACTTTCAATAAACTTGTGACTTCACTCAAAGCTTCCGTACTCTTACGTAAATCGATTTTACCTTCTGATAATTCAAAAAGATGTCCGAAAATAACGATATCTTCAACAGTGTCTTTATTCCAGTTTAGGAATGATTTTTTCATGTGATTCGCAATGGTATATTCCAATCCATCTTTCATTTCTCCAGCTTCCCACGTATTGGCCACATCAATCATCGTTTTGATGTTGTTTCCATAAAAACGATATTTCGGAAAGTTCTGTGGATACTTTAAGGGTTCAGGACGAACACTTAACATTTCCTCTGTTGGTTTTTCAAAAGGAGACTCTGCATCTAATTTTAAATCCGACATGATAAATAATTGATCCCAAAGCTTGTGTTGAAAATCAGGCACATCTCGTAAGTGCGGCTGCATATTCCCCATCACAGAAATAATCGCTTTCGCTAAGCGATTGCGTTCTTCCTTAGATTCTTGAGCCACGGCATGGTTGATCATTTTCTGTAAATGCCTTCCATATTCAGGGATGATTAGGTGTTCTCGTTCTGTATTATATTCTAGTTGATCTGTTAACGCTGTCATGTATGCGATCTTTTGTTTTTAAAATTTATGTGTTTTGCAAAATACAAAAAAATAATGTGAGTCTAATGGTATTTTAAAAGATGCTTAAAAGTACTGTAATTAGAGTGAAATAACCCCTTCTACTTGACTTCCAACTTCTTTATATTTTTCAATGACGGTATCAGGATTCTTCATAACCACATTGATAGATACACTGGTGTAATTCCCCTTCTTAGAAGGAATGTTTTTAATAACCGCTCCCATATTATCAAAAACACATTCAATGGTATTAATTTTGACGGGATCCGATTTAATGATGAATTTATACAAATACTCCGAAGGCCATTCAGAAGTGTCCTGTAGCTTCTCTTTTAAATTGTTATAAAATTCTTCTGGGTTTAACGATTTCTCCATTGTTTAATGCTAAGTCTACAAATATACATTATATCTGATTTTTTATTTCCCTTTTAAATCACGAATTTTACAGGAATTAAACAAATCAACTTGAATACTCAAAAAATTGCACTTATTGGAGGCCCTGGCACTGGAAAAACGACCTTAATCAATGCGCTTATAACGAAAGGCTATAATTGTATGGAAGAAATTTCTAGACAAATTACCCTTGATGCGCAAGAAAAAGGCATCGATCAATTATTTTTGGAAGAACCTTTACTGTTTAGTGAGCATCTTTTAATGGGCCGTCAAAAACAATTTTTAAAAGCAGACACACTTCAAGAAGAAATTGTGTTTTTTGACCGGGGACTCCCAGATGTTGTGGCCTATTTAGATTACTTAAAAAGTAGTTATCCAGACTCTTTTAAAATAATTTGCAGTCAACACAACTACGACAAGGTATTTATTTTAAAACCTTGGAAAGCGATTTACCAGCAAGACAACGAACGCTACGAAACGTTTGAACAAGCGTTGATTCTTCATGATTTTCTGGTTAAAACCTATACAGATTATGGGTATGCTATTATTGACACCCCTTTTGGAACGGTTGAGGAACGCATTGACTTTATATTAAATCATTTAAACGAAAGTGAATGAAGCATCCAATTGAAATATTGGAACACTATTGGAAATTTTCTGAGTTTAAACCACAACAAGAAGCAATTATTGAAGCGGTTTTAGCAAATGAAGATTGCATCGCACTTTTGCCAACAGGAGGTGGGAAATCGATTTGTTTTCAAATTCCAGCCTTGATCAAAGACGGCATTTGTATTGTGGTTTCTCCACTCATTGCATTGATGCAAGATCAAGTAAATAACCTAAAAGAAAAAGGCATCAAAGCAATGGCACTCACTAGCGGTTATACTTATGACGACATCGATCGGATGTTGGATAACTGCATTTATGGAAATTATAAATTTCTCTACCTCTCTCCGGAACGTCTTCAACAAGATTTAGTGCAAGAACGCATCAAGCAAATGAATGTCAATGTCATTGCGGTGGACGAGGCGCATTGCATCAGTCAGTGGGGACATGATTTTAGACCGGCCTATCGAGATATCAAAACGCTCAGAACACTTCATCCCTCTGTAAACGTGATTGGATTAACTGCCTCGGCAACTGCCAAGGTGGTAGAGGACATTAGCACACAATTGGACTGCATTGCACCACAAATTTTTAAGACCTCCTTTCAACGCCCGAATTTGGCGTATTTGACCTTGGACTGTGAAGATAAATATTTCAAAACGGTACAAATTTTAAAAAAATATGCGGGTACCTCCATCATATATGTACGCAACAGAAAAGCAACCCTTGAAATTTCAGGGTATTTGAATAAGATCGGAATTACAAGTGGGTACTATCACGGTGGATTAAGTCCGAAGGAAAAAGACACTCAATTTGAGCGTTGGACGGCGAATGAGAATCAAGTGATGGTTGCCACCAATGCCTTTGGAATGGGCATTGACAAAGCCAACGTACAAACTGTGATTCATCATAACTTACCCGAAAGCTTGGAAAGCTATTATCAAGAAGCTGGACGTGCAGGGCGCAATAATGAAAACGCCTATGCAGTCATCCTTCGGAATACATCCGATGAAAAAAACTCTAAAAGTCAATATATCAATGGCCTGCCTGATATTGCGTTTTTAAAAAATGTATATAAACGACTTTGTAATTATTTTCAAATTTCTTATGGAGAAGGCGTGGACACGGTTCATAATTTTAACTTTAAATTATTTTGCAGCACCTATAGCCTTCCTTCTATCCTGACGTATAATGCGCTTAAAATTTTAGACCGAACCAGTATCATATCATTAGAAGAACGGTTTAAAAACACGGCCTTCCTACAAATCATTATTGGAAATACTGCTTTGTTCAACTACATCGAAAAGCATCCAAAACAAGCCCTGATCATAAAAGTTGTCTTAAGAAGTCACGAAGGGGTGTTTGACCATTCTACAGAAATTTTCACGCAGACCATCGCGAAGAAAATAAACCTCTCAGAGGACGAAGTAATCTCGCATTTAACTGCTTTGAATAAGGCTGAAATTGTGCAGTTTGAATCCTCAAAAACAGATGCACAAATCACCTTTATTGAACCCCGAGAAGATGATAAAACAATTCATAGAATTTCTAAGATCGTCTCACAACAACAGGATTTAAAAAAAGCACAACTGCAATCGGTGTTTGATTATATCAAAAATGATGGCATTTGTAAAAGTCAAAAATTGCTGTCTTACTTTGAAGAAATAGACTCAAAACAATGTGGGATTTGTTCGAGTTGCTTAGAACGTTCAAAAAAAAGTGTAATTTCAGAAAGTGATTCAAAAACAATCTTAACTTTACTCAAAACAGACGCCCTCTCTTCTAGAAAACTAGAAGCTCTAAGCACTTTTAATAGCGAAAAATTAACCACTATACTCACCAACCTCTTAGAAAAAGAGTTGATTGAACTAACAGAACGAAACACATACAAACTGAAAACGTCATGAAAAAAGAAGATATTCGTATTGTATTTATGGGCACACCCGAATTTGCGGTGACTATATTAGACGGACTTTTACAACACCATTACACGATTGCAGGGGTCATCACTGCGCCCGATCGCCCAGCAGGTCGCGGTCAAAAAATTCATGAATCCGCCGTAAAGGTATTTTCTAAATCTAAAGGCTTGACGGTTTTACAACCCACCAATTTAAAAGACGACTCATTTTTGAGTGATTTAAAAGCTTTGAATGCCAACCTTCAAATTGTGGTGGCTTTCAGAATGCTGCCCAAAGCTGTGTGGCAGATGCCGGCTTTAGGAACCTTCAATTTACATGCGTCTCTACTCCCTGATTACCGAGGTGCTGCCCCTATAAATTGGGCAATTATCAACGGTGAAAAAGAAACGGGTGTGACCACTTTTTTTATTGATGAAAAAATTGATACGGGGGCCGTGATTTTACAATCCAAAATTGATATAAACCCCACAGAAAATGCAGGAGAATTGCATGACAAACTAATGCACTTAGGGAGTGATGTGGTGTTGGAAACGATCCAAACAATCGAAAAGGGCAGCCTAGAAACAACGATACAACCACTTAAAGAAACCAAAACAGCTTATAAACTGAATAAAGACAATTGTAAAGTTGATTGGAATTCGACATTAGACAGCATATACAATCAGGTGCGCGGACTCCATCCCTATCCTGCGGCTTGGGGACTTTTATCCAATGGCGAAGAACTTTTAAACATCAAATTGTATGAGGTTCTAAAACATTCTGAACCCCATGCGTTTGAAGCTGGACAGCTTATTATTTCAAAAAAAGACATTAAAGTCGCCGTAAAAGGAGGGTTTATTGAACTCATCAATTTTAAATTCCCCGGAAAACGACAAATGGATGCGGTATCCTTTTTAAATGGATTTACCTTTCATGAAAATGCACGAATGCTATAAAACCAACCACAAAACAATGAAAAAAAACGATCTTATAGAACACATGGCAGTACGTGCTGGAATTTCAAAAGCATCCGCTCAAAAAGCCTTAGAAGCTTTCATGGAGGCAACCGCTGAATCGCTTCAAAAGGGCAACAAAGTTTCATTGGCGGGATTTGGTACTTGGTCTGTTTATGAACGCTCGGCACGCATGGGGCGAAATCCTAAAACTAATGAACCCTTAGCGATTCCTACAAAAAATGTAATAAAATTTAAGGCGAGTTCTCAATTGACAAATTCCTTAAACTAAAACAACTTTCTATCTGTTTTTAGCCTTGTTTCATCATTATAGACCTCTTCTCTAAAAACATTAAATAAAGTTTTTTTAATATATTGATTGTATTTGAATTGTTGCGTTTAAAATAAAATTGCTATATTTAGTTGTTAATTAGAGCTAAAGATGTCAAATATCCATTTGAAAAAAGGTCATTTATTAATTGCAGAACCCTCTATTATTGGTGATCTGTCATTCAATAGGTCTATTATTATTATCGCAGACCATAATACCGAAGGCTCTATTGGATTTATTCTAAATAAGCCGCTGAGTTTCACGCTTCAAGACTTGATTCCTGAAATAGAAATTCCGTTCAAAGTTTACAATGGTGGCCCAGTTGAACAAGACAATCTTTATTACATCCATAAAATTCCAACGCTTATTCCGGACAGTATTGAAATTTCACAAGGATTGTACTGGGGTGGAAATTTTGAAAAAGTCACCGAATTGATTCAACAGAACAAATTAGATTCTAATGACATTCGATTTTTTCTTGGCTATTCGGGATGGGAAACCAATCAATTGACCTCTGAATTATTAGCACACACATGGATACTATCTGAAAACAAACACCCTAAAACAATTATTGAAAAGGTAAATACGAGTTTTTGGAAAGAGAAAATGCTGGAACTCGGTGGCGATTATAGCATCTGGTCCAATGCACCCGAAAACCCCTCGTATAACTAAGACAGTCTTACGGTCATGTTTAGCTTCGCTAAAATACTTTGACTCACTGCTGTGGTAAAATTCTTTTTTCTAAACGCTGTAATTGGCTGAATCCCTTGGATCACATTGGTCACAAACAACTCGTCTGCTTTTTGCAATTCAAATGGAGATATAGAGGCTTCAACACATTCAAAATCAGGAATTTTTTTGATAATTTCTAAAACTTGCTTTCGCATGATGCCTTTCAAACAGCCATCTTCTAAAGGCGGTGTTTTAATAACATTGTCTTTTACTAAAAATAGATTCCCATTGAGGGCTTCCACAATACTTTTATTGGTGTTCAGCAGTAAGCAATTATCATATTGATTCTCTTTTGCATACACACTCCCTAAAACATTCAATACCTTATTATTGGTTTTTAGGGTAGATAAAAGCCCTGGTGCGACATAAAAATCCTTGAACAACTCTACTCTATAATCCGAAGTGTTTAGCAAGTATAAATCCGCCTCTAACGATTCTGCCGTTATAAAATAGGAAACGTCGTTGGTATGAGGGGTGTAAAATCCACCTTGGTTTCTAAAAACCGTGAATTTAACTCTAAAAGAATTTGAATTTGAATTGTAATGCGTTAACAATTCTAGAATTTGAGATTCTAAAGATTCTGGGGTAAATGCCATCGGAATTTCCATTCTAAGAATTCGCATGGAGGCCATCAATCGAAAGTAATGATCTTCCCAAAACAGGATTTTTCCATTTAAGGTTTTAATCGTTTCAAAAAGGGCATCTCCATATGCCAATCCTCGATTGAATACCGAAAGTTTTGCTTGCTGCTCCGAAAGTAATTCGCCGTTACTATTTATCATAAAAAAAGTCCTGATTTAATCAGGACAAATATAGTTTAAAAATAAAAAAATGTCTAGGAAGAACCTAAGATTTGCTTCAAATCCGATATTTGGTTGTCCCAAAGCATCTTTGTTTCTTCTACTTCGTCGTCTTCGGCAAAATCGGTGACCATTAACGACACATCTTTTGTGATTCCATCAACTTGAATTCTGATTTCAAAATAAGACTGATCTTCATTGCCGTCGAGCCATTTGAATTTGGCACGCTCGCCATTTTTTTTCGTTAACAATTTGGCTTCCTCTTCTGAATCATCCCATATAAAGGTAAACAATTCACCTCTTGAGTTCACATTGTCTGCAAACCATTCTGACAATCCAGAAGGCGTTGAGATGTATTGATACAACAATTGAGGGGACGCTTGTATTGGGTATTCTAACTCGAATTTAATTTTATTACTCATTGGGTGATTTGAAATTTAAAAAAATCCAATATATACAATAATTGGTTAGTTCTGTTAGGAATTTTAATTTTTTTTAAAGGGGTATTTATTTGTGAGGCGATATATTGTTTTTATATTTGCAGCCATCTAAATTATGGCGAGGTAGCTCAGCTGGTTAGAGCGTCGGATTCATAACCCGGAGGTCGCGGGATCGTGCCCCGCTCTCGCTACTAGATAATCAAAGGACTTTCAAGAAATTGAGAGTCTTTTTTTTATGGCTAAAAACAAGTTTTCTTTTGTGCTGTTTATTCTGAAGTTTCACTGATGATCAGAGATTTCAGTAACAACAAAAACATCATCGATAAAGTGACCTATAGCCTAGTATTTTCGGGTGATTCGAAAATAATAAATTCCATCTGATTTTGGTTGTCTCAATTTAAAATCGACCATTTTGAATTGGTCTTTAGATAAATATGATTTTGCTTTAAAGTACGATGTTTCGAGTTGTCTTTTCTTTAAATAATCAATGGCTTTCTGTCTTTCTCTTACTTTCATCCCTGGAAATCATGCAAATCTTTTTTTCCCTTTTTCTTGGATTCTTCAATCAACTTTTGAGAGGCTGCTGGCAAGTCTTCTAGATCAATTTGATGTAATAACACAACTCCTTTGGAAGCGTAGTACTCCTCAATGAGATCTTCAAATGTTCAAAATACAGAACGGGATAAAGCGTTGCCTTCTTTTATGGTAATTGTGGTCATTTTTTTTATTATTTACAGTCCAAATATACGGAAAAGAGGTTTTTTGGGCAAATTTTTGTTTTACTGATGGTCGGAGATTTCAAAAACAAATAAAGTTTGTTCTTTTTTGATAGCAAAGGCACGGTATTTTTTAGAAATTCTAAACTGGTAAATACCTTTTGATTTCGGTTTCCGCAGTTTTAATTGAACCTTATAATATTGGTCATCACGAATATAATCACAAGCTTTTTTGTATTGCTTGGTTAATTGAAATTTTTGTAAATCTTTTCGAGCATTTTCATTATCAAACACGAGCATTATAATGCCGGTTTAAAAGTTGAGTTTGGCGATGAAATTTCTTTCTTGGCTTTTGCTGCTTTCTTGATAGTTTTTTCTGACAAAGGTATTTCTTCTTGAAAATGATCAACAGCCCATTCTAGAAAATCTTTGATTGTTCCAAACTCAGTTTTTGGTAATTTTTGTCCGTCTTTGATAGTAATTGTCGTCATTTTTTTTATTATTAACAGTTAAATATATGGAAAAGAGGGTTTTTGTGCAAATTTTTGTTTGGGTGGGGGAATATCTCTTGAAGTTTTACTGATGGTCGGATATTTCAGTGACCAAAAAACCGTTTTCTTTGTAAAAACCACGAGCACGATATTTATCGTTTATCCTAAATTGGTATTCTTTATTTTTCTTAGGTTGTAATAGTTTTAGCTTAACCATTCGAGTATGTCCTTGCTCAAAGTATTGTTTGGCTTTGAGATACGGTTTAATGAGTTCTCTCTTTTTTAAATAGGCAACTGCTGTGTCAGTTTCATAAACTTTCATCAGTCAGGTAGTTGAAAGCTGATAATGGTTTCTCTTTTAGATTTTCGGGTATGGTAGAAGATTCTTTAGTTTGCTTAAACTGAAGCGCCATAAAATTCAATATATTTCGCAGTTCTTCCCAATTGCTAAATGTTTTTTGGGGAAGATCTTTGCCGTTTTCAATCGTAATTGTGGTCATTTTTTTAATGTTTATAATCCAAATATAAGAAAAGGAGGTGTTTTTTGCAAAAATATTAAGAAACGATTTTCATAAGTTCCTCTAAAGCAACCAATTGCTGCTCCCCAGAATTCATGTCTTTTAACAAGTATTTATTCTGTTCTATTTCCGATTCTCCAACCATAACTACATAAGGTATTTCGCGCTTGTTGCAATATATCATTTGCTTTTTTAGCTTCGCAGCATCCGGATATAATTCAGTGGCAATGGATTTTGATCTCAAGGCTGTAATCGCTTTTAAGCTGTACAAACTTTCTGAAGTTCCAAAATTGATAAAAAGTACTTTGGTGGATAGTGTTTTATCTGTTGGAAATAAGTTTAATTCTTCCAAGACCAAATAAATTCGGTCCAATCCAAAACTAATCCCTACCCCACTCACATCTTTGAGTCCAAATATACCCGTAAGGTCATCGTAACGACCACCGCCGCCAATGGAACCCATTTGTACAGATTCTGGTGCAGCCACTTCAAAAATAGCACCTGTGTAGTAATTAAGACCCCGTGCTAGGGTAACATCCATTTGTAGTTTGGCAGTTTTAAGCCCTAATGCAGCCACAGAAGACGCAATAAACTCTAGTTCTTCTACGCCTTTTATGCCTTCCGTAGAAGTGCTTAAAATTGATTTTAAAGATTGTAATTGATCTGAGAAATCACCTGTCAAATTAAAAAGAGGTTCGAGTTTAGAAATGCCTTCAGAAGTGATGCCTTTTTTAAGCATTTCTTCTTTAACTTTTTCCGCTCCTATTTTATCAAGCTTATCCAAAGCGACCGTAAAATCGATGAGCTTGTCTTGAGCACCAATCAATTCGGCGATGCCTGCTAATATTTTTCTGTTGTTTATTTTTATGGTAACGCCCTTTAGGTTTAAATCTGAAAAAACGGCGTCATACAATTGAATGAATTCAATTTCTTGCCATAAGGATTTGGAGCCGACCACATCCGCATCACACTGATAAAATTCTTGAAACCGTCCTTTTTGAGGACGATCGGCCCGCCAAACGGGTTGAATTTGATAGCGTTTGAATGGGAATACAATATCGTTTTGGTATTGTGCTACATAACGTGCAAAAGGCACAGTCAGATCGTAGCGCAAAGCTTTCTCTGTGAGTGAATTTGAAAAGCGTGCTAAGTTGCCATCTTCAAGGGCTTGCAAATCTGCTTTTTTGACTTTATCGCCAGAGTTTAAAATCTTAAAAATGAGGCGATCTCCTTCTTCTCCATATTTCCCCAATAAGGTTTCCGCCAATTCAAAACTCGGTGTTTCAATGGGCTGGAATCCAAATTTTTTAAAATTTGATTTTATGGTACTAAAAATGTAGTCGCGATTTGCCAACTGCTTTGGAGAAAAATCTCGCGTTCCTTTAGATATGCGTGGTTTAGATACCATGGTTTTGCTTTAATTAACAAATATCTCTCTTTTTATGAACCTATCCAATTAGATCTTCTAAATACTTATAAAGATCGCCTTTTGTGATGTTAGACCCTTGCACGATAAGTTCAAATATTTTTGTGTTTTTATCGGCTTCAAGCGTTTTATCGGCATTGAACAATTCGACCTCGTCGGACATCAAATTTTCTCTTAACCACCCAAACCCTTCTTTGGTGGTCAAATCAATGTCCTCTTTTTTTATTTTGAGTCCAATCAATCGCAACTGCGATGCATCCACTTTAAACAGATACATGTGCTGCGGCGCTATATTTTCTAGATACTCCACTTTTGACAACACGCCTTCCCAAACCAAGTCGCTAAAAATATCCAATTCCTCTTCTGCCACTTCGGGCTTCTGTTCCTTGATCTCTTTCCATTCATCTGCCGTGATGGATTGCGTTGCTAAAAAATTAATAAACTCTTGGTTTAATTCCTCCAACTGTTCTTTGGTAAGTCTTGTGTATTTCATCCTTGATTATAGTTAAAAAAAATGTGTCCTATTTGCAGTGTGCAAATTTATAAAATAAGATTGAATTAATGCTAGAAGATAGACCGTAATCCAAATTGCAAAAATTCAAGTTTTAAGTGAACCATGCGACTGTAAATTAATAAAATTGATTTATTTACAGCTGTTTACATAAATTAATGGATACTTTTTTTTAAAGTTTATAAACTATTTCATAAGTTTGATAGATTTTAGACCCCAAATCTAAATCTTCATAAGCAGCTTGACCCGTTGTAAGCGATTGTTTTATTTGAATTATAGATGCGGGGGCAAGCAAGATGCTTGTACATTTGATTTTGGATAAAGAAACCAAAAGTTCCTATTATCCGGAAATAGAGACGTATAAACAGGAGGTTTGTTCTCCATATAACCAGTTAGCACCAATTAATTGCCTTGAAGAAAATTATATACATTTTATTATTAACAATTATCTCAAGTTTAATTTCTTGGTTTTATGTTGAATCGAACGACGGGTTTGGTAAAGGAGATATTTTACCTTTCACTTTTTATTCATTTATTTTATCATTGCTTTCCATATCAATAATTGGACTTTATCAAAAAGCATTTGAAAAAGTACATTACTTTTTTGGTTTTATACTATCAATCATTTTTTCAGTTATACAAACCTTTCTTTTTATTCTAATTTTATGGTTTGTATTTGGACCTTGGATTGGAGCAATTAGCTTTCCATTCCAAATATGTTGGCTAATCGGAGTTAATGTTGCTAATCTATTCCTACTAACTAAATCTCAAAGTAAATTTAATACTCGACATCTTTTTATAATTTTTATCGTCATCGGGTTATCGATTGTAGTTTATAAAATAACTTATAGGGTAAAAGATAATCTAGCGGAAAATCAAAATTATGATATAATTTGTCTTTCTTATTCACCTAATGAAGAGGGGAAATCGAGTATTCAAGACCTTATAAAATATGGGTTATCTGAAAATGAAGCCAGAGTAATACTCAAGCAGAACTTGACTGGAAGTTTTTGGACTGATACTTTTTTTAGAATTTCTCAATCCAAGCTAATTTCAACTGATCATCCAAATTATGATTTCGATAAATTGGAAAAAAATGGTGGGAATGAAATTGAATTTACTTTTGGTAATAAACTAAATTCAACTATTAATTTAAATCCTAATAGAATAATAATCGTTATGAATCATCCTTTAACCGAACCATTTGAGTTCAAGGAGCCTTTGAACACATCTATGATAATTATTCAAGACTCTATTGGAAACAGATTTAAAGAAATTCGATTCAGCGAAAAAAAGAATTTAAAGAAAATAACAATACAAGAAACTGATTTTAGAGGTTTCCCCTATTCTACCTCAATTGAACTTAATTTGAAAGAACATGGTAAATTTAATATTCACGGATTTCAATGGTTAAAAAAATAACAGGTGCTAACAACGTATATAAAAAATAGCGGTTTTGGTGCTTAAACTAAAGATAAATAATAAAATAAAGGTCAGTTATAAACCGAAAAGTTAGTGATTAAAAACCCACTACTTTTCATATACAAAACCGTTGGCAAACATTAAAAAAATAAGATGAAAAAAAACAAATTATTCTTATTCTTAATTACATTAGTTATTACCATAAGTTGTTCAAATAAT
>Ga0209405_1001340_pt1 | contig 18078 bp, 16 predicted proteins | sample COGITO_mtgs_1105_6_FD_184803 | JGI IMG/M metagenome (GOLD analysis project Ga0209405, IMG submission 184803) | Pelagic marine microbial communities from North Sea - COGITO_mtgs_110516 (SPAdes) (version 2) | ecosystem: Environmental > Aquatic > Marine > Epipelagic ...
CATGAGTCCTACGACTTCAGCTGAACCTAAAATATATGCTTTGTACCCTTCTTCATCGTAATCATTCTTGTAAAGATCCATTTCCATGGACTTAAGAAAAGTCTCAATCAAACCACGGTCTATTTCAAAGGTATTTACAACCTGCTGGAAGCTATTAAGTACAGGATTTAGACTAATTTTTTCGTCTAGGGCTAAATACGTGTCTTTCCAAAACCGTTCAAGAAGTTCCTTCTGTGGATATCCTTCAAAGGAATCAACAATTTCATCTGCAAAGCGAACGAAACCATAGATCGCATAGATGGGATCGTGGTACTTTTTGTCAAGGCCCAGAATTCCAAGTGAAAAAGAGGTAGAATATGCTTTAGTGATCATTCTACTTGATCGGATACTTACGCTGTCGAATAATGCTTTCATACTGCTTTCTTTAAAGAATAATCCTTTACAATCTCACCACAGACCACTTCTCCACTAATGAGTGAAGGTGGTACACCAGGCCCCGGCGTGGTTAATTGGCCTGCGAAATAAAGATTCGCTACTTTTTTACTTTTGAGTCTTGGTTTAAAGATAGCAGTTTGGTCTAATGTATTGGCTAAGCCGTAAGCGTTCCCCTTGAAACTGTTGTATTCGCTTTTAAAATCACTGTAGGCAAAACTGCGCTTAACTATCACTCGGTCTCGAATAGACTCTCCAGTGTAGGACTCAAGCCGGTCCATCATGAGGTGGTAGTATTTTTCTCTAACTTCTTCACTGTCTCCTGATAAACCGGGTGCAGTAGGCATTAACAGGAACATATTTTCACATCCTTCAGGAGCGATTGACTCATCAGTTTTAGTCGGTGCGCTGGCGTAAAACAAGGGTTTCGTTGGCCATGTAGGGTCCGTGTAAATCTCATGAGCATGCTGATCTAATTCATAGTCAAAGAATAAGTTATGATGTAAAACATTATTCACTTTACCTTTTACACCAAGATAGAATAGCAGCGAAGACGGGGCCATCTTGCGTTTTTCCCAATATTCAGGACTGTATTCTCTGTATTCAGGACTACTTATTTTTTGATCGATATGGTGGTAATCAGCTCCTCCTACTACTATATCTGCGGTAAAGCTTCCGCCTTTCGTGAGTACACTGATAATCCTACCATTAGAATATTTAAACCCGGTTACTTCAGTACTGGTTCTAAACTTCACGCCTTGCTCCTTCGCAACGCTGACCATACCTTCAATGATCTTGTTCATGCCACCCATAGGGTACCAAGTCCCAAGCGACATGTCTGCGTAATTCATGAGACTATAAAGTGCTGGGGTGTTTTGAGGTAAGGCACCTAAGAAGAGAACGGGAAATTCCAGTATTGCCTTTAGTTTAGGATGTGAACTAACCTCGGCGACATGCTTTCGAATATCTTTAAGCATATCCAGTTGAAATAAGCCCTTGAAAATTCTAAAGTCCATGAATTCTGTAAGGGAACGACCTGGTTTGAAAACAAGGTCTTGAATACCCACATTATACTTGTATTCGGCTTGTTTCAAAAATTTACGTAACCGCAGGCCTGAACCAGGGTCGAGTCGATCAAACATCGCTTCGAGTTCCAACATGTTTGGACTCTGATCTTCATGTTCATTAGGACCGAAAACTACTCTGTAAGATGGATTTAAACGGACCAGGTTGTAATGATCTGATACCTCTTTATCGAATGAAGCGAAGTACCGTTCGAAAACATCTGGCATCCAATACCAGCTTGGTCCCATATCGAAAGAAAAGCCATCCTTTTCCCAGGTACGTGCTCTACCCCCAAGTTGATCATTTTTTTCAAGAACCGTTACATCGTATCCCTCTTTGGCGAGAAAGGACGCGGCACTGAGTCCGGCGAAGCCAGACCCTATGACTATTACTGATTTCATTAGAACGTTTTAGGCGGTTATAGGCTAATGACGCTGGTCGGCAAGCTTTTCCATCATCTTTTTGCGTGCTAGAAAGATACGGGATTTCACTGTTCCTAATGGAATATTAAAATGTTCTGCAATCTCCTCGTATTTATATCCTTCATAATGCATGAAGAACGCCTCAGTGTAATGCTTCTCGATGGAACCGATTTGCTCCATGATGTACTGGTTATCGACGTTAGCGTCTGTTAGCGTAGTCTTTCCGGCCTCTTTTGAATTTAAAAAGTACTGACCTTCGGTTTCATCCACAAACGTATTTTGTTGCTTTTTGCGGCGGTAGTTGTTAATGAAAGTATTCTTCATTATTGTGTACAACCAACCTTTAAGGTTCGTCCCTGTGGCAAATTTGTCTTTATTCTTCAGTGCTTTGTAATAAGTGTCCTGAATAAGATCATCAGCATCATCGCGACGCTTGGTAAGCTTCATAGCTAGCTGACTTAAAAAATCGTGCTCTCTATCGATAAGTTGTCCAAATTCAGCAGTTGACATGATACAGTTGTTTAACGTTTGTTTGGTAAAGTTAAACAATGTGTTCCAACAATTTGTATAATCTTTTTAGAAATTTATTAAACAAAGTGGATTTTCTAGGAAAGTCCTTCGCTTAATTGCTTTAAAGTGCCGTAAATGTTGATGTTGCGGAATTCCTTCTCCGGCTCGAAATCTGTAAATACATACCCAGTAAGGTGCACTTGGATGCCTTTATGAACAATAAGCTCCTCTAATTCGTCCAAATAATTTCCTAATTCAGGCAGTTCTGGATGGGTGGTAAAACAACTGATAAGATGATCTATTGGTTGATTATCGAGCAGATCTGTGAGATATTCTTTTGGTAAACTTTGACCGAGGTAAAATACTTGTTCGCCTCGTTCTTTTAGAAGGTACGCCAGATACAATACACCTATTTCATGAAGTTCATTTGCAGGAAGGAAGATGGCATACTTTCCACTCTTGTCATTCACTTTAGCTGGAAGCGCATCAATAGCAGCATAAATTTTCTGCCGGATCAAGGACGATACGAAGTGTTCTTGAGATATACCGACGCTACCAGATAGCCACAATTTGCCTAATTCTTGGATGTAATCGCCAATGACTTCTCTATACGTATTATGAACACCGTATCGCTCAATACAATGATCCATTACAGCTTCGAATCGTTTTATGTCAAACGCTAAGGTCGCGAGCTTTAACTCATTTAATTCATATGTGAAATTACCTTCATAAGGACTCGCATCAAGCGCAAGAAGGGCTAGCTCATCGGGAGAATGCTTTGATATTTTTCCAATCTTCCATCCGGCACCAAGCAGTACAGACGTATTGAGTATGACACGCAAATCATGATCACCGTAGTACCGAATGTTTGTCACCGTGCGCATGGGCACAATAAGTTTGTATCTCTGCTCCCACGCACGTATGGTATGGGCCTTAATACCGCTTAATTGCTCAAGATCTTTTATTGAATATTTGCTCTCCACAAATTGCTAACCTAGAAAAGAACATATTGTTTAAGAAAACCGTGCGAGTATAATAAATAAGCGCTAAATCCTCGAAGAAACCTTTGGTATATTTGCATTTCAAAATTTTATACATGGCCTTCGAGAAAGAAATTAGAAAGCGCAGAACCTTTGGTATCATCTCTCACCCGGATGCTGGAAAGACTACGCTCACAGAAAAGTTACTGCTTTTCGGAGGTGCAATCCAAGAAGCTGGCGCGGTGAAGAGTAACAAGGTGAAGAAGGCGGCCACTTCTGATTTCATGGAGATTGAAAAACAACGTGGTATATCCGTTGCCACTTCTGTTATGGGCTTTTATTACAAGGATAAAAAGATCAATATCCTCGATACACCGGGTCACCAAGATTTCGCAGAAGATACCTACCGAACTTTAACAGCTTGTGATAGCGTTATAGTGGTTATTGATGTAGCCAAAGGTGTAGAGGCACAGACTGAGAAATTGGTCCAAGTCTGTCGCATGCGGGATACGCCCATTATCGTATTCATCAATAAACTCGATCGTGAAGGAAAAGATGGTTTTGACCTGATTGACGAAGTAGAGCAAAAATTAGGGTTGACTTTATGCCCCCTTTCTTGGCCCGTTGGAATGGGCCAACGATTTCAAGGCGTCTACAACATGTGGGAGAAAAACCTTCATTTGTACTCTAGTGATAACAAGCAGAAAATATCAGAAGGCACATCTATAGAGGACCTAAATGATGCTATGTTGGAAGAACGTGTGGGTCAAGAAGCTGCCGAAGAGCTCAGAAATGATGTAGAGTTATTGGACGCAGTGTATCCTAAATTCGATCGTTCAGCCTATTTGAAAGGCGCTCAATGTCCGGTTTTCTTTGGTTCTGCCTTGAACAACTTTGGTGTACGAGAGCTGTTGGACTGTTTTCAAGAAATTGCTCCTGAGCCGCAGGCAAAGGAGGCTGAAGAACGTTTGGTTCAACCCAATGAAGAACAATTTTCTGGTTTTGTATTCAAAATTCATGCGAATATCGACCCGAACCACAGAAATAGAATTGCCTTTTTGAAGGTCGTTAGTGGCAAATTCGAACGCAACAAGACTTACATCCATTCAAGGACGGGCAAGACGTTTAGAGTAAGTGCCCCAACGGCATTTATGGCCTCTAAGAAAAGTACCATTGAGGAAGCCTATCCTGGCGATATTATAGGTATACCGGATAACGGTTCCTTTAGAATTGGTGATACCGTTTCTGAAAAGGAGTCCTTACACTACATGGGAATTCCGTCTTTCTCACCTGAGCACTTTAGATTCATTAATAATGCGGATCCGCTTAAAGCGAAGCAGCTCAACAAAGGTGTGGACCAATTAATGGATGAAGGCGTTGCACAGCTCTTCACGTTGAAGCAAAACAACCGCAAGATTATCGGAACCGTAGGGGCCTTACAATATGAAGTTATCCAGTACCGATTGGAACACGAATACAACGCTAAATGTACCTATGAAAATTTCCCAGCCTTCAAGGCATGTTGGATAGAGAGCCACGATGAGGAACAGTTAAAGGCATTCAGCACACTGAAGCAACGCTATCTAGCTGAAGATAAATTTGGTCGTTTGGTATTTTTAGCTGATTCACAATTCTCGCTCCAAATGGCGCAGGATAAATTTGATAAGATCACCTTCCATTTAAAGAGTGAATTCTAATGAGTCATATCATTAATTATAGGCTCAATCAATTTTCTTGGGCCGTAGCAGCAGTTCTTCTTTTGCCGCTGCTTTTTACGCAGGGAATGTTTTTTGATGGATTAACATTTTCGACGATAGCACGAAATCTCAATGAGGGAATTGGCCAATTTTGGTCGCCTCAATACACACCTTTTGTTCATCCTGAGTACTACGAACACCCGCCGTTCTCTTTTGCGATACATTCTGTTTATTATCGCTTATTTGGTGATCAACCTTGGGTAGATCGTTTCTACGCTTACACGTTGTACGGCCTTAGTATTTTAATGATTCGTCGGATTTGGGCCCTACTCATACCTTCTGGACATAGAGGTTGGATTCCGCAGCTACTCTGGACCCTCACCCCTACCGTATTGTGGGTACATCAAAACAACATATTGGAAGCGCCTTTAAATGCAGCCACGCTTGCCGTAGTATGGTTACTTATTGAAGGAACTTGGAAAAAAAATTATTTCTGGAGTGCTCTAGCGGGTATATTATTCTTTATCGCCTTAGGAATCAAAGGGCCAGTAGCACTGTTTCCACTAATAGTTTTGCCTTTAGTTGCCGTATTATATAAGGAATACCGGACGAATGCATTGATTTCAGCGATAATCATGATTCTAAGTTGTAGCCTTCTTTTCACGTATTTCTACACGTATGTACCAGATTTTGCTAAATTTTTTGAAGGCTACCTAAACCAGCAATTACTTCCATCCTTGCGCGGATTAAGAGGTGCAGAGAGTTCAGTCCTGTTGAGTTTGCTAGAATTGGCTAAGCAGCTTTCGCTTCCTACAATAGTGCTGGTTATTCTCGCTTGGCGGCGTGGTGGCAAATATCCATTGCGTCGTGAAAGCATTTTAATGTTCACAGTAGCCATCTGTGCTACAGTGCCATTTTTATTCTTGCACCGTCAAGAGCATTACTACTTTATGCCCTCTATGGCCTATTGGATGTTAGCTTTTGGAATGCTTTACGAACAAGCGCCTTGGCCTTGGGGCATTAATCGCAAGCAGTGGGTAAAGTATATTTCATTAACCAACTTAACGCTTTGGCTAGCGGCCATTGTCCTCACGTTATACTTTAGTAAGTCACCATCACGCGATAAACATACCATTAAAGCGTACCACAGTATGGCAAGCGACTTCAAACTGCAGGTAGTTCAAGTAAGGGATTTGAATGACTTTTGGAAGGATAACGCCATAGCCTCTAGGTACAATAAACTCTACTTAACTGAAAGAGCGCAGCCGTATTTTCTTATACGATTAGGAGGTCCCGCTCCCGAGGGTTTTGAAGTTGAAGCTACGTTTGAAAAAGCCAAGCTTGTATTATACAAAAAAGCCACCCCATATTAGGAGTGGCTTTTACTATTGTTAAAAGTGTTTTATTGCTATTCTTCTGGCTCCCCTTCCATGAATTGGGCCATTACTAGATCGCTTACCCCCATATTCGAAAATCCGCCATCATTGTAAAGGTTTTGCATGGTTACTCGTTTCGTTAGATCAGAGAACATTGCTACGATATAATTCGCACAATCTTCAGCAGTAGCGTTTCCGAGCGGAGACATCTTCTCTGCATAAGCAATAAACCCTCCGAAGCCTTTAACACCTGACCCAGCAGTGGTTGGTGTTGGGCTCTGAGAAATGGTATTTACGCGAACATTGTTACGAACACCCCAATGGTATCCAAAGCTGCGTGCGATACTTTCGAGGTAGCTCTTATTGTCCGCCATATCATTATAATCCGGGAAAGTACGCTGTGCTGCCATGTAGGTCAACCCTAAAATTGATCCCCATTCGCTCATTGCATCATGGTTCCAAGCGCTCTGCATAACTTTGTGAAAACTAACAGCACTTACATCCCAACCTTTTTGAAGCCAGTCATAATTCAATTCAGTGTAGTGCTTGCCTTTACGGACATTTACACTCATACCAATACTATGAAGGATAAAGTCAATCTTACCTCCAAAGTGTTCCATGGCCCCTGTAATCAACTTGTCCAAGTCTTCCATACTGGTGGCATCTGCAGCTATAATAGGTGCGTCAATAGCCTCCGCCAAATTGTTTAATTCACCCATGCGCATAGCAATAGGTGCATTAGTCAATACCACTTTACCGCCCTGTGCGTGGATCGCTTCCGCTGCCTTCCAAGCAATTGAATCTGCATTTAAAGCGCCAAATACAATACCGCATTTGCCACTGAGTAATCCGTTTGACATATTCTTGTGTTTGTTATAAGTTGCTAAAATAGGTTTTACCTCGCTTTCAACAAGGCTTCTGCCTGATTCTTCGCAGCCTGGGTGATTTTAGCGCCGCTAAGCATTCGCGCAAGTTCTTCAATTCGCTCGTTAGGGGCGAGTGTATACACATTACTTTCTGTTGTTGTGTCGGTAGACGATTTCGAAATCATCCAATGGGTAGAACCCTTTGAGGCTACTTGAGGTAAATGTGTAATCGTTATGATTTGTTGCGTTTGAGCCAATTGCGACATCAGGTTGCCCACTTTTTCTGCTGTGGCCCCACTTATACCAGTATCTATTTCATCAAAAATTTGACAACTCAAAGTAATGTGTTTACCTAAAGCAGCCTTCAACGCCAACTTAACTCGACTCTGCTCACCCCCAGACGCTACCTTATTTAAAGGCTCAAGCGGGCTCCCAGGGTTCGCGCTAAACATGAATTGAGGTTTGTACAATCCGTAGGATGTCGCAGGTTGTTCTTGCCAGACCAATTCAATTTTCGCCTTGGACAGATCCACATCGCTCAAATACCCAGCGAGTGAACTTTGAATAAGTTCTGTAGCCTCCAAGCGCTTCGCATGAAGTTTGGTCCCGGCAGTTTTAATCGCTCCTTCAAGTTTGAGTTGCTCAGCTTTCAACGTCTTCAATAAAGCATCTTTATCTTTTATTGATTTAATCTGAGCTCCTAGTGCATCAAACTTTTCTACCAAGGCCTCTGAATCAAGAACGCGATGCTTACGAATAAGCCCATCGATTTGATTTTTTCGATCAATCAAGGCATCTACATCAACCGTCAGTTCGGCAGCTTTAATTCGTTCTCTGATTTCACGCTCGATGGATTGTGTATGTGTAATAACCTCCAATAACTTCTCAAGTAATGGCTCCGTAGTTTCATCGCTTGTCGCTAAGCGTGCTAGTTTAGACTCAACGGTAAACAATTGGTCCAAAAGCTTCGATTCCCCACCGATGAGATGGGCCAATTCATTGTATTGATCGTTGAAGTCGCTTGCATTTTTATTTAAACGAACCAATTCTTCAATTTCATCATATTCGCCCGGTTTAACATTGGCCTTATCGAGCTCGTGGAATAGGAACTCCAGGTAATCTAAATCGCTTGTGTCCGCTTGTTCAACAAGCAATTTCTGTTCGTGTATAACATTTTTTAGAGCGGTAAATAGAGCATCATATTCAATACGTTCTTCCACTGATGCTACGAACGAATCAATCAGCTCCATTTGTTTAGCGATATCCGTAAGTAGACCGGAATCACTTTGACTGTTTATGTCAATAAACTGGCCCGCAAAATGAGCTAAGTCCGCACTTTTAACAGGGGTGTCGTTGATAAAGGCCCTGGATTTCCCATTGGGCAACAGCTCTCTTCGAAATACACTATGTGTATCAAAATCAATATCCTTCGAAAGAAATTCTGTTTCTAAATATTCCGGCAATACCACCTCAAGTTCAACAACAGCCTTACTCTTTTTGTCCTTGAGCACAGATTTTGCTGAAAGCCTTTGTCCTAAAGCCGCACCAAGTGCACCTAGTAGTATGCTCTTGCCCGCACCGGTTTCACCAGTCATCGCCGTCATTCCGCCGAGAATTGGAAGGTCCAACTCATCGATCAGGATGAAGTTTCGTATTCGTATTCTTTTCAGCATTACTTTCCTCCTAAATCACCGTAGCTGCTTGCATGTGTGCGATCCAACCCCTCCAAAGTAGTCTGAAGCGTTTTGGTATCCACTCCCAAAGTTGCTGCTTCTGAGTACAAGGATAATATCTCCGTATTTTTCGCGTCGAAGAACAGGTTTAATAAATAACTATTGGGACGCTTTTGATTGGGAACCTCCAATGCTTTTAAGCTTGTTGTTATGGTTTCTAAAGCTTGCTTATGGTTTTCAGTCAAATACATAAGGTCTAATCCTTGACGGTGGTACATGTAAAGACACGTTTTCACTGGCTCAAAAACTGGACTCATTAAAGCATCCGTGATCCAAAATCTATTTTTCGTGCCATCGAAGCTCTTCCACCCGCTCGCGCCACCGCTGCTTTGCGCAGTTGTAACAATATTCTGTGCAATGGCAAATTCGGCATCTCCTCCATTAGCTTTAAACGTGCATCTGTCCAGACCAATGATGGTATACGCATAGAACGATAAAATAGAACTTAGGTTAGTGGTGTAGGTATTTTGTTGAAAATCTATAGGCTCATTCTCTTGGTAGCTAAAAACCACATCCTTGTCCAGCACTTTCAATACAGGTGAGTTGTAGTTGCTATTGTAAACGGGTCTTGAATATTGTACCTGCAAAGTTGCATCAAACCTAGTACCACTCAAGCTATTGACTGTCATGATATAGTTGCATTCGATACGTTCTTCATCACTGTATTTGTGGTCGGTAAATGCATAGCCGTTCAGGAAATTTTCCATCGACGTTTCGAGCGTTTGAAATATATCCTTGTTGGTCGCTTGAACCTCTGGGCTCAATACTTTAACTGTGGCACGTAGCTCTTGCGCATTACAGTGTCCTGCGAGGAGGTATAAAATGAAGACAAAGAGAATTGACCGATTCATGCTCATTGAAATTTTTCAATCAATGCCTCTAAAAGCTGTTTTCCTAAAAGCGATTTATCCATAAGTTCGAAGGACAGTTCTCCCCCATCTTGGAAAAATATGTCGACGGCATTAGTATTGGATTCAAATCCAGTCTTAGAACTAAGCATATTCAAAATAATGGCATCCGCATTTTTCCGCACCAACTTTTCTTTAGCATAATCCTCACCATTGTTCGTTTCTAACGCAAAACCTACCAATTTTTGATTGGGCTTCTTTGCAGCACCTAAAGCCGCCAGTATATCTGGTGTCTGTTCAAGTTGAAGACTCATAGTACCCGTCATAGATGTTTTCTTAAGTTTTTTATCTTCAGCATCTACGGGTGTAAAATCGCTAACCGCTGCTGTGCATATGGTTAAAACGGAGGAAGGGTAATATTCTTGCATCGCTGTTAACATCTCTTTCGCGCTAACAACACGAATAACCTGTAGACCTTTCAAATCTAAAGGGTGATGTGTTGGTCCTAATACAAGGGTTACAGTGGCACCCAAGGCTTTGGATGCTTGCGCCAGTGCAACACCCATTTGTCCTGTACTATTGTTACCAATATACCGAACAGGGTCAATATGCTCATGCGTAGGTCCCGCATTGATAAGCACATTTTTACCGTACAATGGAAGTTGTTTCAGTAAGTGCGATGTGATAAATTCACAAATAGCTTCGGGTTCTGCCATTCTTCCTTGCCCTATTAAACCACTAGCTAGTTCACCGTGTTCGGCCGGCAGGACCACTACCCCTCTGGATTCCAATACTTCTATGTTGGATGCAGTCGCGGCATTCTTGTACATGTCTAAATCCATGGCAGGGGCCACATAGACAGGGCACTTCGCACTCATGTATACAGCAGACAACAAATCGTCGCAAGCGCCTGTAACAAGCTTTGAAAGTGTATTACTTGAAGTTGGCGCTATGAGCATAAGGTCGGCCCATAAACCCAAGTCTACATGGTTGTTCCATACACCATATTGCTCCTCTTCTTCCTTTAAGAAAGTACTGTAGACGGGACGTGTACTTAAAGTAGAAAGCGTCAATGGGGTGATGAAGTCCTTCGCAGCAGTGGTCATCACTACCTGGACTTCAGCACCCCATTTAATTAGTTCACGGACTAAATGAGCACTTTTGTAGGCCGCAATACTGCCGGAAACTCCAAGCAGTACCTTTCGCTTGTACAAAGGCCCTATTTCCACGATCTATTTCTCTTCTTCGTTCTCTTTGCGGTAGTAGATACGATCTTCTAACCACTCTTGAAGGGCCATTGCAGTTGGCTTCGGCAAGCTTTCGTAAAACTTACTCACCTCAATTTGCTCTTTATTCTCGAAAATCTCTTCTAGAGATTCTGTGGAAGAAGCAAATTCCTGCAGTTTTGCGTGCAGCTCCTCGCGAGTAATGTCATTGATTTGCTCAGCACGCTTTGAGATAATGGTCAATGCTTCGTAGATATTATCCGTAGGTGCATCAATAGCGTTAGTGTTGTGCGTTCGCGTATTCTTGTCCGCTTGCATCTTTTTATAATCCATAGGAAATCAGGAATTTAGTGTATCAATTTACGTAAATCTTCGAGGCGATCACTAGTTGGGAACGCTTCTTCAAAATCATTTAATGCTGTTTTGGCCTCTGTAAATCTTTCATCTTGTAGCGCTTCGAGGCTGTTATTTGCCAATTTGAAGGCCGATAGCGTTTTATAATACAAGGCGTCTTCACGGTATGGCGTATCCGGGTATTCACTAACGGTTGTAGTGAACGCCGTCATAGCTGCTTTGTACTGTCTAGTCTTGTAATATTGAAAGGCAATCTCATAGCTCTTCAACTCTAGCTTACTTCTAAGCTCCTCCATGTAAGCATTACAATCTTCTAGCTTATCAGAATTTGGATGAGTATTAATGTAAAGTTGAATCTCGTTAATTGCTTTAAACGTGTAGGCTTGGTCTAGACTGTGCTTTGGGGCTTCCAAATAGTAGCAGTAGGCCGTTAAATACGCGGCTTCATCCGCCTGTTCATTTTGAGGGAATGTCTTGTAGAAATTCTTGAAATGGTAGCCAGCTAAGATGTAGTTTTTCTGCAAATACAGTGTGTTCGCATAATAAAAGTACACTTCTTGTGCTTTGTGCGTTCCGCGGTATAACGAGATTAATTCGTCAAAAATAGGATAGGCCTTGTTATACTCTCCTGCGTCGTAGTATTCTACGGCTTTCGAGAATTTATAATCAAGGTCTTTACTTTTAAGAACCTCTTGGTATTCGCCGCAGTTTGTAAAAACAAAGGCAAATAGCAGGTATGTAGCTAGTCTAATCAATTTCATGAACGCGCAAAGATACGATTTTTAGTGAAGTTGTAGAGTGGAAATATCGTCCAAATCCTCTCCGTTCTTCGCCCTGGCTAAAATACCTTCTACAAGGTCTTCAGTGTAGTCCGGCCATGCCCTTTTAACAGAATTTTCTGAAATGAAAAAACGTTTGAAAATATCTACCGCTAAGGCATTGAGCTGATAAAATACCATAGCGCCTTCCCGCTCTGCACATACGGCATTCGCGGCTTGCTCGTATTGTCCTGATATTGGTGAAAGCAACACTTTTTTACCTAAAAACATTGCTTCAGAGGGACCTTCAAAACCCGCACTGCAAATAATACCCTTTGATTTCGCTAATGAATCTGTAAACAACTTATTATCAATACTTAAAAAGGTCGTATTTAAAGTGTCAATTATCACTTCGTCTCTAGAGAAAATTACAAACTGTTCGTCGGGAAACTGCTGAAACCAGTGCGCCAATGTGGTTGCACTATAGGCCGGCAAGTACACTACGTAATGATCACCATTTACAGGAGTTAATTTGCGAACATCACCTCTAATGATCGGTGGTAAAATAAAGGAATCATAGGCACTGAAATGAAAACCAATTTTAAACGCACTGGGTGACATGTAGCGCAAAATGAACTCCCATAGCCATACACTCCTAGGCGGACGCGGTGTTCGTGAGGACCAGTACGCCGCCTGGTGACTAAGCTGTAAACTCTTAACTCCTCTAAGTAAACAAGCATATGAAGTGATGGCTTCAAAATCGATAATCACCAGGTCGTACCCTTTAACGGGAAGCGTGTAAACATCCATTATGAATCGTAAGGGTTTGTTTCCAAAGAAACTTTTCCAGTAGCTTACTCCCCCACTGGAATTATACTTCATGGTTAATCCAAATTTCTTAAATCGGATAGGATACTCCAAGGCAATCTGACTTTGGGTACCTGCTACGAGGACATCTAAATCACATCGACTTGCTAAAATTGGCACAATTTCCCTTGCCCTTGCAACATGGCCGTTTCCGGTGCCTTGCAGTGCATATAATACCTTCATAACCCCGTTTAGACCAAGCTAAGGACTTCTAAACTTACTATTAAGGAGTTTTTAAGGTCACTCGACGCCTCTACTAAAGGAAGTCTAACTGCGGCCGTCGTGATGCCTCGTGCTTCTAGAAGTGCTTTGATTCCCACTGGATTGCCTTCTTCGAACAATTGATTTGTTAAGTCGTAAATACTCAGGTGTGCTGCGCGTGCCTGTATCCATTGGCCTGCTGATAAATGGTTAACCATAGTACAGAAGACTTCTGGAACACCCTGCCCACTCACAGAAATAACTCCTTCAGCTCCTAGGGCCATCATAGCAAAGGTGAGGTTATCATCCCCGGAAATTACTTGAAAGTCTGCAGGTCGTTCGAGCAAAATTTCTGTGATTTGATCAAGATTACCACTCGCCTCTTTTATTGCGACAATGTTACCAAAGTTCTTAGCCAAACGAACGGTTGTCTGCGCACTCATGTTACTGCTTGTTCTTCCTGGAACATTATACAATATTAATGGCAAGGGGCTCGCGGCACTTAATGCTGCATAGTGTTGGTAAATACCTTCTTGTGAAGGTTTGTTGTAATATGGACTTGCGCTCAGAATTGCAGAAACGCCGTCAGTATTAAACGCTTCCAGCTCTTCAACCAAAGCATGAGTATTGTTACCGCCAATTCCAAAAACAACAGGAATTCTACCTGCTGTTACCTTTAGTACGAACTGCAGTACCTGCTGCTTTTCATCCACTGTTAAAACTGGATTTTCAGCCGTTGTGCCGTTGACAACGAAGTAGTTCACGCCATTTGAGATGCAGTGCTCTAAGAGGCGTTCAAGTGCTGTATAATCTACACTTTTTGTCTCATTACGCTGAAACGGAGTAACCAATGCAACACCGACTCCTGATAGGTCTAATTTATTCATTTGTAGTCATCACTTTAAGCATGTTTTTAAGCATTGCCAATTGTTCCTTTAGGGATATGTTAGGGTTCGTAATACTTAAATCAGCATTTTCATAGATACCGCACAAATCTACCCTAATGTCGTAGCTTCTTGCGTACCAATACCAGGTTAAATTCGGCGAATCGTTTTCAAGGTTCAACAAGATATGGTTATCTCCCGGGTCAGGGATAAATCGCTTCGGTTCGCCTCTTAAGCTTATATCATCTTTATACAGATGGTATGTCTTTAATATCTCACCCTTTGGTCTTCGCATGTTCTCGAAGTAAATGAAATCTACTGCAGTGAAATACTCCTTGACCACCTCAATCAGAGCGTGATTACTCGTTAAAACAGTAACTTTTGGGTCGCTAGTTCTAAGTAAGTGCCTGCTCGGCAATGCCTGTTTTAGTCCACGCCTCCAGAAGAATTCTTTGATCTGTCTCATAGATTAAGCAAGGTCCGAACCTCCATTTCATTTAATATGGGAACACCAAGACTGGTAGCCTTTTTTAGTTTTGCAGGGCCCATGCCTTCTCCAGCAAATACATAGTCCGTCTTACCGCTTATGCTACTAACGTTTGAACCACCAAGTGTTTCTATAAGTTCTTTGAGCTCATTTCGACTAATGCTCTCAAACACGCCACTAACCACAATCTTTTTTGCTGAAATAGGCGAATCCGATAGTTGTTCTTTCAGCTCCGCTTCAAAATTTAAACCATATTGCCGTAGCCTTTCAATTTCTAAGCGCCACTCTGGCTTTTGGAAGGTAGCTAACAATTGGTCGGCTATGACCTCCCCAATCTCCTCTGCCGCCAGAAGGTCCTCTCGATTCGCAGATAACAAAGATTCTATGGTTCTAAAGTGGCGCACGAGTTTCTTCGCAACGGTTGCGCCAACATGACGAATACCTATTGCGAATAAAACACGTTCAAACGGCTGACTCTTCGAAGCTTCCACCCCATCAAGAACATTTAAAACGCTTCTTTCTTTGAACCCGTCGAGTTGAATAAGTTCTTCATAGGTTAGTTTGTAGAGGTCTGCCGGGGTACTAACTAGATTCTTCTTAACTAAGAGCGCTACAGTTTCGGATCCCATGCCAGTGATATCCATTGCCTTACGCGAGATAAAGTGGTCAATTCTACCACTGACCTGAGGTTCACAACTGCTTTCGTTAAGGCAATAGTGTTGGGCCTCTCCGTCCAATCTAGAAAGTGGTGAATGACACTCTGGACAATGGGAAATAAATTCAATTCGAAGCGCCGATTCCATTCTATTGTCTACATCCACGCCTACTACCTTTGGTATGATTTCACCACCCTTTTCTACAAACACTGTATCGCCATTGTGCAGGTCTAAAGCGGCTATTTGGTCTTCATTGTGCAAAGAAGCCCTCTTTACAGTTGTTCCTCCGAGCCAAACAGGTTTCAAATTGGCCACCGGCGTTATAGCACCAGTTCTGCCCACTTGATAGCTTACAGATTCAAGAACAGTTGGTATTCTTTCGGCTTTAAATTTGAAGGCCGTGGCCCATCTAGGACTTTTCGCAGTGAAACCAAGATCTTCCTGCGCTTTATAGCTATCCACTTTAATGACCACACCGTCTATATCGAACGGGAGTTCTTTTCTCGCTTTATCCCAATGATTGACAAAACTCATAATGGCTTCAATACTGTCACATTTCGCGATAAATTTGTCTTGAGTTCTTGGAATCTTAAAGCCCAATTTTCCAGCATGTGCAATGCTTTCACTGTGGTTGGAAGCAAGAACACCTTCTGGCAAGACATAATACAAGTAAGCGTCTAACCCTCGTTTCGCTACCTCTGCACTGTCTTGTAGTTTTAATGTACCCGAAGCGCAGTTTCTTGGGTTGGCGAAAAGCGAAAGCCCCTGCGCGGAGCGTTGTGCGTTTAAAGCATCAAACCGGGCGTGAGGAAGAACAATTTCCCCTCGTATCTCAAAATCCTCAGGATAAGGTGCCGTCAGTTGTAATGGAATGCTTTTTATCGTTCGTACGTTCGTTGTAATATCATCACCTTGAGCGCCGTCACCCCGCGTAACCGCGCGAGCTAGTGCACCGTTAACGTACTGAATACCAATAGCAACACCGTCGTATTTTAATTCACAAACAAACGTTGCATTCGGCGCCAATTTTTGAACGCGAATGATCCAATCTTGCAGTTCTTCTAGACTGTAAGTATTTCCTAATGAAAGCATAGGGAAACGGTGGCTTACGGTCTCAAAGTTTTTTGTTACCTCACCTCCTACTCTAACGCTCGGACTGTTTGGATCAAAAAATTCAGGATGCGCTGCTTCTAATTGCTCCAGTTTTTTAAGCAATTGATCAAAGTCATAATCACTTATCACCGGAGCGTCTAGCGTATAATAGCGGTGGTTGTGCTTATGTAATTCGCTTCGCAAGCGTTCTATTTCAATCTGTACGTCCATATTTTGCCAATAGCATTCGGTCTTTGCCTTGCAAATCCTGTATCAATTTAACTTCTTTAGCGTTATGTTTCACGCTTAGCGCCTTCATTTCTTCACCGAACAAATGGTGAATTTCAAAAGCCGCCCATCCGCCTCTATAAGCGAAAGATTTCGCACTCAAAGCGAAAAGTGCATCATAGAAAAGAAGCGGTCTTTCATCGGGAACAAAAAGTGCCTTTTCAGGCTCATGTGCCACTACATGTGTTTCCATCTCATACCGCTCATTATTTGGGATATAAGGCGGGTTACTTACTATTATGTCTACTGAATCCATGACATAGTTAAATACATCGCCTACCCTGAATTCCACGGTTAAATCAAGGTGTTTTGCATTATTGATCGCCTGCGCTATGGCTTTGGGATTTATATCAATGCCTATAACGTTAATGTCAGGTCTTTTGCTTTTGATAGCCAGCGCTATACAACCGCTTCCCGTACCGATATCAATAATACTTGTTGCAGCAGAATTGTCTATCAATTGAATGACTTCCCGAACCAACTCTTCAGTTTCTGGTCTTGGTATCAAGGTTTCTGAATTCAAGCCAATTTTAAGCCCGTAAAAAAAGGTGTGTCCCACAATATATTGAACAGGTTTTCGTGCAATTAATTCTGCCAATTCATGGTCATACCTTTCAAACGGGAAGATTTCCTTTGCCCTCAAGACCTGGTCTACACGTGTTAACCCAAGCTGCTGTTCCAACCAATATTCCACAATATTGGCGGATTCGCGAGGACCGTATATAGGAGCCAAAACTGTAAGTGCATTTTGTTTATAGAAGGACAGCGTTTTCATCACTGCCGAAAATACGACTTGCACCACTACCTTTGTCTCATGTCACACGCCAAGTTTCTCACACGTTGCTTACAATTGGCCACTTATGCCAACGGGCGAACAGCTCCTAATCCTATGGTGGGTGCTGTGATCGTTCATGACGGCGTAATTATTGGTGAAGGTTACCATCAAAAAGCTGGCGATCCGCACGCCGAAGTAATGGCAATAAATAGCGTTGAGGATAAATCTCTGCTCGCCTCAAGCACCTTATACTGCAGTTTGGAACCTTGTGCGCATTTTGGTAAAACACCGCCTTGTAGTCTCTTAATAACGAACAGTCGTATTCCCAAGGTGGTCGTGGGTTGTAGCGACAGCAACAAGCTTGTTAATGGAAAAGGGGTCGAACATTTAAAATCCCACGGCGTCGAGGTAGTATTTTCTGAATATCCAACGCTTTTCCGTCAGTTAAACCGCGTCTTTTTCTGTAATAAGGACTTGAATAGACCCTATGTAACTGCAAAATGGGCACAGTCTTCGGACGGATACCTCGATAGAGTGCGGCAACCAGATGAAAGTGCATCC
>Ga0209405_1001343_pt1 | contig 18047 bp, 10 predicted proteins | sample COGITO_mtgs_1105_6_FD_184803 | JGI IMG/M metagenome (GOLD analysis project Ga0209405, IMG submission 184803) | Pelagic marine microbial communities from North Sea - COGITO_mtgs_110516 (SPAdes) (version 2) | ecosystem: Environmental > Aquatic > Marine > Epipelagic ...
AGGCGGATATAAAAGTTGAGGTTGAGTTTTCCATACCTACGCAGGTTTTATTTAAAAGAGTCAGGTCCAAAAAATCACTTTTAAATATGTACGCTGAGCTCATCGTTAATTACAAGCCAAAAAAAAGGTTTACTAAACAGCAGGTCGAAAAAATTATAGTTGGTCTTGATGATGAAAGCTGTCTTTACTTAACGCAAGAGATGTCTGCTAAGTTGTTTAACTCTGCGAAAAAAAATCCAGTGCATTTAAATATTCATCAATCACTTATTCCTGTGGTTCAGGAGAAATTGGTCAATATCTTTCAGGCACAAGTAGACCTAAAATATATGGCTGAGAGTGAAATCGACGATGTGAATAAGAGTAAAGGTGATAAGGCGATTAAATCAAGGGCTCAAGTAAGCAGTATAAATCCTGAATCAAGGGATTTAAAAAAGCTTGTTGCTAAACTTGATGCTTTAGTGGGTCTAGATGACGTTAAGTTTGAAATAAAAAAATTAATTGCTATTTCTAAAGTTAACAAGAAGCGATCTTCTTTAAATATAAAAAGTATGAGCCAAAGTCTCCATCTAGTTTTCTCTGGGAACCCAGGAACAGGTAAAACTACGGTTGCAAGAATTATTGGGGATATTTATAAAGAATTAGGCTTATTGACATCCGGGCATCTAATTGAGGTCGATCGCTCTGATCTTGTGGGGCGATATGTTGGCCAAACTGCACCTAAAACCGCTGCCGTAATTGATAGCGCCTTAGATGGAGTCTTATTCATAGATGAAGCTTATTCTTTAACTTCTAATACATCTGAGAATGACTTTGGTAGTGAGGCAGTTGAAACGCTTCTTAAAAGAATGGAAGACGATCGTGATCGACTCGTTGTTATTGTGGCCGGTTATCCACTGCAGATGGAAACTTTTACCCAATCAAATCCTGGTTTAGAATCTAGATTTAAAACCACTTTAAATTTCGCAGATTTTTCGATAGAAGATTTAGTAAAAATATTCAAAAAATTATGTGCTTCTCATAAAATAAAAATTTCTAAAGATGTACTTAGTCTCGTAGAGAAAAAGCTTAGCACCAAGAAAGATAGGCTAAGTCATGGTTTTGCTAATGCACGTGAAGTGCGAAAGCTTTTTGAGTCATCTTTAGAATTTCAAGCATTAAGAGCTTTAGATGATGGGGTTGTAGAAGAGCATGAAATTAAAAATTTTTCTTGTTCAGATGTGGAGCGCACATCGCTTTAGCCAACTTATTGGTCAATAGAGTCAAGGTAGGTTTTCTATGATCTTATTATTTCGTTTCTGCCCCTTGTGTCTTTATAAACTTATACAACGATCTAATGCAGATGTTGATATCAATTAGTATTAAGTGTGAGCAACAATAAAAAGAAATATTTCAATTTCCAATAGTCATTCGAGTGACGATGACTATTGGAAACGATTGTCAAAATATAAATATAAATATAAAGGAGTTAATATGGTTGGCATAGTCGATGAAGCATTAAGTTCAAGTGGAGAGGACGCTTTAAATATTACACCTTATAAAGAAGCTTTAGTAGATTTTATCAAAAGAACCGAAACGCCCATGACCATTGGCGTGCAAGGAGAGTGGGGGAGTGGAAAGACATCCTTGCTCAATCAAATATGGAATGAGCTTGATAATTCTAATAAAAAAGATCACACGATTCCTGATTTTAGACAGATATGGGTTAACTCATGGGAGCATTCGCTTTTATGTACGCCTGAGGAGGCGCTGTTAAAAATTGTAAATGAAATAATTCAGGATTTACTTGCTGCAGACTCGAATAAAAATAGGGCTGATAAAATAGCATCTGGCGTGCAAAGTGTAATGAAAGGTGCGCTAAGGTTAGGTGGTTCAGCGGCCTTTGGTGCGACAGGAGCTAGCACTATAGATGATATATTTTCGGAGAACTCCAACTCAATAAAGCAACTTCGGGCTGAATTGTCGGTTTTGGTTAAAGAGATTAGAACACTTGAAACCAATCCTTTTGGTAAAATCGTGATTTATGTTGACGATCTTGATCGAATTGAACCCAGAGATGCAGTTAAAATTTTAGAACTTTTAAAAAATATTTTTAATATAAAAGATTGCGTCTTTATTTTAGCTATTGATTATCAAGTTGTTGTAAAAGGTTTAAAAGAAAAGTTTGGAGAGCAAACGCCAGAAAATGAATGGGAGTTTAGGGCCTTTTTTGACAAGATTATCCAACTGCCATTTACCATGCCTATGGGTAATTACGATATTGGAAATTATGTTATTGATCTTTTAACTAAAATAGAGTTTTATTCTGGAGATGATGAGCTTGACGATGAATTAATAAAACAGTTTGTTGAGTTATCCATTGGCGGCAATCCAAGATCGATTAAGCGACTTATAAACTCACTGGCGTTAATTAAAATATTTAATGATAAAAGCAAAGAGCATTCTGATGGTGATGTTTTAGTCGATAAAGATGTAGCTTCTGTGATGTTTGCCATGGTTTGCTTGCAGATAGCATATCCAGAAATCTATGAAATGTTACCTAGCGAGCCGGTATTTACTTGCTGGAATGATGACTACGCTTATAAAATAACACAAAAAAAAGAAGAGTCAGATAAGTCATGGGAAAAGAATTTTAAGCAGGCAACAGAGTCGAAGGACTTTGATGAGACATGGGAGCAGTGCCTTTTTAGGGTGTGCTATGCAAACCCTAGATACCGTACAAAGGCCATGCATATATCAAAATTTTTGGGTCTTTTAAATGATGAATATAATGAAGAAAAAATTGGCGATCTAATTTTGACGGCGTTAGGGCGGACTGCGGTAACCAGTATAAATACAAAAGAAATCGTGAATATAAGGCCACCAAAAGGCTCTTTTAAACCTCACTTTAATTCAGGCTATGATGATTGGCTTTTGAGATTAAAAGCAGATAAAAATAATCGAGATAATTTCCCATCCAATGAGTCAAAGGCGCTGATAGAAAAATATCTTGGCGTCTTAAAGGCGGCACCTTTTTATGCAAAAGATTTTAAGCCCGGCGAAGACTCTGATTACATAATAAAGTACTCAGGCGGTATAACGGTTTATTTTAAAAAACGAAAGATAGGTGAAATGTATATTAAACCCTCTAGAAAAGGTGATTTTATACGTTGGCGAGTCTCGAAGCATCATAAACATGAAAATAAGCCACTTAGACTTAAGAAGTCAGGAATCGCCTTCAAAACACCTAGAGTGCTAAAAATAACTGATAGAGAAAATAGGGAGTATTCAGGTGCTTATGGATATGTGGATTTTATGGAAGCAACAATTGATCCGCTGAATCATAATGTTTCTAATGAAATTTTAAGTCATTTAATAGAGGAGTCAGCCGATGCAAAATGGCACCATAAAGATCGCATTATCTCGGGAAAAAAATGCGCTCATCATTTAGAAAACTTTGAAACTAAAAGGAAGGACTCTGAAGAGTTTTTAGCGGCAGTAGATTTTATAGAAACTTATTTTGATGATAGTAACTTCAAAGAAATAGATTTATAGCATGCCATTGTTTGTTAGATGCTGTTAAATTAATTATAGCGCTGTTTGATTTAAGCAAAAGCTTACGTGGTGGCATTGATTGTCCAAGTATTAGAAATATGTAACAACGAAATATCACATAATGGAGCAGATAAGAGTCAAGTTATGCAATATATTTTAGGATTAGGTGCAGGGTTGGTTATTTTATACTTTTTAATAATTGGTGGGATTTTGATATGGCCAATACTCAATGCCATTGCTTATCTTAAAGTTTTAATATTCCCTTGGTCTGTTAGAAAAAAATACGGTACATCTATATCAGACCTTTCAAGTGAGAGCTTTGATATTGAAGTTACTGAAGAAGATATCATTCAATTAAAGAAGCTTGAATCTATAAAGTCTCAGTTATCACGAACTTTAACAGATTTTAAAAAGCAGTTAAAAAATTTGGGCCCACTGAAAAAAAATAAAGATGGAACGATTAGTCAGCGATCTAAGGCAGGGAAGGAGGGTGTAAAGATTTCAGAAGAGTTGAGCTCACTCGATGAAGAATTTGATTTTTATTGCGGTGAAATTCTAGCAATACTAGATAAACCATGGTCGGCCTGGTGCTCTTGGTCTTATAGATATGCTAGATATCTTGGCAATAGAGACGCCATTTTTTTTATGATTATTGGGTTTCCTGTCTTTTTCTTAGTGTTAGGTCAATTAAACCTGATGGGGCTTAAATATCCCACCTTCGAGAATATAGTAGAAATCTATATTTATATTACTTTTGTTGCTCCTGTTTCTAGCATATTTGATATCTCTGTATTTAAAGAGGGCGTATTTTCGGCATTTGTTAGTTATGATTATGCTGTAATGTTGACAAGAAATTATGACCATGTCTTTACATTATATAACTGGGCAGTGATGACTTTACCAATGCCTATATTAACGCTTTTATTTTATTTTATATCAAAGTTAAGATATGTGAGACAAACTCAAGCAATAGCTCCTAATACAAGCCATTGGTGATGCTGATGTTAATATTAGTAGCTAGCTCTTTTTTTAAAAAAATTAATGACTAATATAGTTTAATGCATATTAATTAATCTTATAGTGTTGTTGTAGATTCTAGTGATATGCGAGTTTTAATAATTATTTTAATTTTTTTTCTAAATCGTTTGAGTTGTAAATATAATGATTTTTTAATTAGTCTGTGAAAAAAAATATTATTTGGGAATTGGCTCGGTATATTATCTGATAGAAGAAAATCAAGTTACCCATAAATAGAATTTACCATTGATAATTTTTAAATGATGTTTTCATCCATGATAGGATTGGGGTTTTTAAGCGTAAGAAAAATGATAATAAATATCTAGACGCCAAATATACAAATTACAAGTATGACTTGGTTATTCGTAATAATTGTTTAGGGGGAAGTTATGAGCGTTAGCAATATTGATAACACTAGAAAGCAGGGGATTAAAATTTTAATAATACTAGGGGTTGTCGGTATTGTTGTTTTTTTTGGATACGGTCCTTTATTTGAACTTGTGGGAGGTGGCATCCCAGGTAGAGTTCTGGGAGCAACTTTTGGCTCTATTTTCGCTATTTTGATGACAATGTTCCTTTTAAATAAGCAAACTGAAATTGAGCAAGAGAGTAAAAAAAGTGAGAGGGTTTTTGATGAAAAGGTGCAGCTGTATAAAACCATTTTAGAAAGTGCAAAAAATATGTTGAAGGATAATCAGCTCGATTCTAAGGAGATGCTGGCGTTACCTTTTTCGCTTATACAAATGCAAATGGTGGGCGGAGATGAGGCAATTAAGGTATATACCGCGTTATTTGAAAAGATAAACGACATTTATGAAGCAGATAAAAATGAAGTTGTGGAAATATCAGAATCACAAGCGCATGAAGTTTTCTCATTGTTAAGTAGATTTTCGGTCCAATGTCGAATTGATCTTGGGATTTCTGATACACCTATAGATGAAACTATTTTCGCTAGAGCAATAAACGTACTTGAGCAGTCAAATGATGCAGTAAAAAAGAAAGGCCAAAAGGTTTTATTGGACGAAAAGGTCTGGCTTAAATCTTGGGAAAGTAAATTATCCCCTGAATCTATTCAGGGTATAACACGAGCTTTAGAGGCAATACGGTCAAGCTCAAATTACTTAAAAATAAACTTTTCAACCAGTGATGGGGCCTCCTTTTATCACCCAGATACAAAAAGAGTATGTCAGAGATTGGACGTTTGGGGTAAGAAAGATGATAAGACGCTATCACTTTATAGTTTGGTTAAAGATTATGAGCATGGCTATAATACACCTCAAATACCTGGCTTTATCGTTGATCGGCATGAAAAGGAAAAGGTATTCAGTAGCGGTAGACATAATTGGGGTGATTTTTCTGTAGCGTGTCCTATAGAAAATATTGATGCAAGCGGTATTGAGATTTTTAAGGCGTTAGCCCAAAGAAATTTTGAGTTGCATAAGCCGACCTTTAATGACAAAAGAAATCACATTAGAGATATCGGAAAAAAAGTTAAAAATGGTGATAAGAAATCTATCGATTATGTAAGCGATATTTTAGATAAAGAACCCTATAAATTTGAATTATAAAAAAAATGTTCAAATCATGACCAATTTGAGCGGCTTGAAATAAAAAAATAGAGATATCTTATGGCATCTTTTGAAAAAGAAAGTTATATCACAAGAGCCTTTCAAAAATTATCAGGTAAGAGATGGGAGCTATATGTAGTTACAAGAGTAGTGCACCTACTTAATGATCCTGATATAGAATATGTATGTCAGCAATATATCAATCCCCCTCAAAATAAAAGCTATTATCTTGCCGATCTTGCTTTTCCATCATTAAAGCTTTACTTAGAGATTGATGAGGGACAGCACAGTAGTGAGCGTCATAAGAGGTCTGATGCGCGGCGTGATGCAGAAATTCTGGAGGCAACGGATTGGGAGTGTAAAAGAATTTCAGTGGAAGATAAAAAAATTGATCTCATAAATCGGGAGATAGATGACTTTGTTAGTTTTGTAGTTTCAAAAAAGAACAGTCTCATTAGGCAAGGGAACATAATCACTTGGAATTATGATGAGAAATTCCAACCAGAATTTTATATGAAGAAAAAAAGGATATGCGTACAGGATAATGTATCCTTATTAAGCCATAGGGATGTCCTTCGTTTGTTTGGTTATAAAAAAGGACATTTCCAAAGGGGCGTATGGTACATAAAAGGGTTTAACGAGATGGTTTGGTTCCCAAAGCTTTACCCTAATTCAGGTTGGGAGAATAGTTTCAATAAAGAAACAAATACAATTACTGAGCATAAGAAAGACTTGAGTGAGATAGGGCCCGCGTCTCCAAATGATCAGCCCGATCGAGTTGTTTTTGCGCATCAAAAAAATGTTTTTGGACAGACTGTCTACAAATTCTACGGTATATTTAGGACTGATCTAACTAGATCAAATAACGTTTATCATTATCATAATCGAGTTGACGAATGTATAGATTTAATCAAATATCAATAGATTATAATGAAACTCCTTAAGATATTTTCTGGTAAGCCGTTAAAACGGGCTGAAATTAAAGCGCATTCAGATGACTCTAAAATAAGAGCAAGAGCCTCAAGAACTGGCGGGGTTAATGCTGCCTATCATCCATTAAGAGGACTGACTTTTAGTACCAAATACGGAATGAGAGCCTCAAAAACTCTTAAGGGGCTAACACTTGGTATTCAAGGAGGAAATACAGTTGTAAGGGGACGGTGGTCAACTAAAAATCAATTATTAAATCTTAACCTCTCGAAATCTGGTTTTTCAATATCGTCAAAAAGTAAGTACGGTACTTATAACTTTACTAATCCAAATAGATCTTCCTTCAAGTTTGGCGGCATTCAGATTAGAGGGAAAAAAGCAGCTGGTCCAGCCCTTTTTTTTACGATATTAACTCTTATCCCACATATATTTGCATTTTTTTTTAATCTACTTACTTTGATTTTTAGAATTACGCTATTTATTTTTAGGTTAGTTATCGCTTTTATTCCTATATTTATTGACCTCGCCTACCTTTTAGTTAATATACTTCTTTTTATTGCAATTGATTTCCCAAAGCAGATTTATAATATTTTTACTAAATCTTCAAGATTTCATACTGATATTGATGGTTATATCGAGTCCGTAAAAATTCAGCAAGAATCAAAAAAAGCAAAAGAATATATTAATCAAGAAATTGAATGTGAGGAAGTGTCAGCTAAAAAGTTTAAGTTAAAAAAAGTTGAAAGGTCTCTTGAAATTCAAATTAAACAGATTGATGAGAAGCTTAAAAAATTAAAACAAGATAAAGAACAAGAGATTCAATTCGAGATAGAAAAATTAAAAAATGACATTAAAAATCTCTCTAAATATAAAGATATATCTAACACAAAGCGAATAGGCTTTTATCTGATGTTAGGGTTTGGCTGCTTATCTTTATTATTTCCAATTTTATTTGCTATTACTGTTATCTTAGATCCATATTGGCTTTTGAGTGAGGATATCACTGGCGCTTTTATATTGATAATTATGTCTATTGTTTTCACTTTTTTAGGGCTATTTCTGATCCGTCCTGGCAAAAGAATTTTGAAACTAAAGGCTCTGAATGATAATTTACGAAAGCTTGAGAATGCTTAAGCGCTTCTAGTAAAGTCATATTTTTTCAAGCCAATGCTTTTAATCCTCTTTTTTTATCTAGAAGAGTGCCATTAAAAATTCTTTAATTTGATATAAATATATCTAATTAAATACTTGATACATGATTCCGTAAAGAGGATATATCTATATTAATTAAAGACTGGTTATCCTTTTCTATAGGCTTGTCGAAATCATCTACTAAAACATACATACCACCTATGATGCAAACCATTACCAATGTTGTAAGTAAGCCGGTAAAGCCTGTAACTGCGGTTATAGACATAGCTACGAAAGTGCCTGCAGCGAGTTTCATGAAGAGATCAAAAAATGGTGGTGTTTTGGCATTCAGTAAATGCATAATATGCTGGTAGTCTTTTGACAGGTCGCAAATAATACTCTCATCATAATTAACGGATGCAGCTACTTTAGTTAGATCTCTAAACGTTTCTTGTGATTTTGTAAATTTAGAATCGTTAGTCTCTATCTCGTCGAGAATGTTCTTAGCAAAATGAGTGGATAATGTTTTTAAGTTTACTTGTGCTTGAAGCCCATTTAACGTACCTACAATCCGTGACATTGCATCCTCAATAGAATAAAACCTAGATTGTGCAGCTGAAAGTTTAGCGCCTAATAATATAGCTGTTGCAAAACCGATTACGCTTATTGGAATATCTAAGGCTCCACTTTCTATCCAAAAGTTTTTATCTTCTACCCATATAACAATTGCAAGTTTTAAAGCTGCTGCAATACCAAGCCAGGGAAGTAGTCTAGTAAATAATCCGAAAGAGGCGCTAGCGCTCGATTTAGGTTTAAAAAATTGAAGTATTCTGAAAAAACGAGTTAGTCTTAAAACTCTTAACCATTCAGAACTGGGTATTGGGAGGTAGAATGCTAACAAACTTGGTAAAATAGCTAGAATATCGATTATACCTGCAAAGCTGAAAAGGTATTTTGACTTTTCTTTTAATATGATCAGCCTAGCTAAAAAATCTATAGTGAAAAAGGCCAACACAAAAATATCTATATAATCAATAATTGTGATTTCTAAATTATCTAGGGGCCAAAATTTTTGCTCGTAGGCTAGGATTAGCAGTGAGAGATAAACAACGATTATTGACAAAAACGTATAAGCAATCGCACCAGATGTTTTGGGTTCTTCGAAAAAATTTATGATATCTGATCTATTCATTTTTTTACTTTGGTAGCACCTATTGATAAGTTAATGATAAGTTTAGTAGTGAAATAAAAAACATTAGCTATTAAGAAAAATAACTTATATGTTTAGTTTTTTTTCTTAAGATATATCTCTATAGAGTGTATTTCCGATTTCCTTAATTGATTCACCGAGGATGAGGATGACGCTTTTTTCTCTAGCAAGCTTTCTCTGTGAGCTGGTTATTCTCAAGCTATTTGTGATGAGGCACATCATATTCGCTTTCGAAAAGCGCGACTTAGCTGATATGATTTCATCAACTCCATGACTCAGCGTTTTTTTGCTTCGCACTTGTTTTATCTGGCATATAATATTTTTATCATTAATTTCTGCGATTAAATCGCAACCACCATCATGAGACCTTGGTGTCATCCTAATTTTAAACCCAGCGTTTTGTAATGAAGCGGCCACATAATTTTCAAAGTCCTCACCTGTTTCAAGCTCGTAACTTTCTTCAAGTGATATAGGTTGGAATTTAGTTGTCTTATCATTTTGGCCGAACATTATACTGAAATCTTCAGCTTTAAGCTCAGTAGGCACAAACAATGAGTTTGCAAGTGCCCGTTTTCTTTGTAAGATTTTATCTAGGACTAAGTCAAATGATTTCTCTCTAAGTTGAGGATGCCTTGCTACAGGTGTATATATGTGGACATCCTTTGTGGCGCCGATTCTATATGCTCTGTCATTACATTGGTCTTCCACAGCTGGATTCCACCATCGCTCAATATGTATAACATGATTAGCGGCTGTTAGTGTAAGGCCCACACCTCCAGCTTTTGGTGATATTATTATTGCATTGAATTCGTCTTTTTCTCCACTTTGAAAATCATCAACATTTTTTTGCCGAGCATCTCCACTGATGGCGCCGTTTATTATCAGAGGTAGTTTTTTTAGTTTATATCTTTCTTTTATGATCGTAGCCATTAATGGTTGGACAGCTCTTGATTCAATGAATATCAACACTTTTTCTTTTTTAAGATATATCTCATCCAGAATTCGAAATGATTCTTTTAGGCGTGCTGAATCATTGATAGTGCGATCAAAGTCGTCCAACCATAAATCAGTATTTTTAGAAGAGAGTGATATTTTTTTAAAGGACTGAAGGGCTTCTATCATTTTTATTTTGCCACTCTGCACTTTATTGGAAACAGAGCTATACTTTATTGCCTGATCTGAAGGCATTGTCTGAAGCGTTTCTTCGGCAGGCTTGATGAATTTTTTTGGCATGGGTTTACCATCAGGACCTTTGTTTTTAAAAACTTCTTTTTTCATCCGCCTCAATATTGGTGCGATTTCGCCATCATTAGGTGCGAGTAATTGTCTGTGAAGTCGTTCGAGCCCAAGTGTTACTTCAGGGTCCTCCGGGTCACCTGAAAAAAGATTCAAAAACTCCTTAAGGTCGAAATCTAATAGGCCTGGTGCTAGGACATCCATAATCGTCCATAGATCGGCTAATGAATTTTCAACAGGCGTGCCAGATAAGCCTATCTGGAAACTTCCATTTAATGTGGCTGCACTTCTTGATAGGAGGCTCTTAGGATTTTTTGTTTTCTGTATTTCGTCGAAGACAACAACTCCGAAATCGACTTGAGCAAAAGATATTTGATAATCCCTAAGGCTTTCATAGGTTGTAAGTACTACGTCTGCTTTAGATAATTTGTTAATGTTGAGGGAGGGAGATCCGGTATCGATATCTCTTCCACTATTGGTACGTAATTTCTTGATTTCACTTCCGTAGACGCCTTGAATATTACCTAGGCCCCCATCACCTAAATGGGTGGTTACTTCCTTTAGCCAGTTTTTTAATAGGCCAGTTGGCGCAACTATTAATGAAGGTTTCTTTGACTGAACGCCAGTTTGCTGTTGATATAGAGCAAGGAAAACAAGTGCTTGTAAAGTTTTACCTAAGCCCATATCGTCAGCAATAAGGACACCAGGATAGCCTTTGTTGTATGCGGCAATTAACCATTCAAGCCCTTGAGTTTGATGGTCTAATAAGCGGGTTGAAGATAATAGAGTTCTTGGTGCTTCATTTGATAGTTGGAAGTTCGGAGTTGTTTTTTTCTTTGAGTAATTAATTGCCTCAAAATTATCTAATGTTTTTACAACAAATGGCCCTTTTACAGTTTCATCTTCCAGGATTTTTTTAATATCTTTGCCGTTTTCAGGTCTTTGGGGCAAGTGATTTTCTATCTGCCCCATTATCTCCTTATTGACGGGGATTTGACGTCCATCGCAGTTGATAGTGGACTCGCCAGCTTCATGGGCAATTTTTAGCCCGCTATGAACTTCAACTAGCTTGTCTTTGGGTATGATAATTGGTGTATTAGACCCGACTTGCTCAAAAATTAGAACATCTGTCCCCCAATCGTTTCTTTCGGTTACTAAGAAAGGTAGGTCTGGCGTTACCCATTGATTAATTTCGATGACCCGTTCGGAGAATTGATTTGTCTCAACGAATGCGCTGTTGAGTAATTCGTTAAGATTCTCGTCATCAGGGATATGATTTCTAAGCATGGCTCTAGGTGATTTTATAAAATTTCTTTTGGTCTCGCTATCTGATATCGCTATTTTCCTGAAGGCTTCAAGAATTTCTCTAATAGATGGGTCAATATATACATATTCGCCAGTGTTAAGAACATATGTCCTGTTTGTCACATCTTTTAAAAAATCTGAAGTGAAGTATTCGGCTTGCTCAGGTGTGAGGATCTGTTGAATTTCATCTAGAATCTCGTCATTGTCTCTTTTACCTTCGATAAGATGTTTTGAGAAAAGTACTGGTGTTAACTCAGGATTATCTAGACTGCCCTTAATTGAAGATGAAAAACCTGAAACATGTCTCAGCTTAATATTTGCCAATGCATCCTCAGGCTCAAAGTTATCACCATGAGATGTATCTAGCTGTAAAATTTCTGAGATTTTACTGATGGTTTCTAGTTTTTTATCTTTTTCTTCAGGGAAAAATTTGATTAGTTCTATAACTTCAAACATGGGAGAGGGTATACGATACTGAATCCTCCCTTGGTTTTGTATGCAGCCAATTCTACTATCAAGAAAAACATATTCACCATTATCTAGAAACTCACATTGAATATCATAAGAGTTATCAAGAAGTGTTCCCTTAGACCAGATTCTAAGCTGGAAGGGGATGGTTTCGGGTAGGTTTAGAGCATTTGCCTCGGACTCTGTAAAGTTAGCGGCAGTTTCAAAAGGAATAACAATATGGTCTTTTGATATGTTTTCTTCGTCCTGCAATAAATCAGTAAGCGCAACGAGACCACGTCTAACGTCGATATTACCATCGGAAAACCAATTCTCAATGCTTAAGGGAATTGATTTCTTCTGAAATATTCTCCTTTGTTTTTTTGAAAGTTGTATATTGATACCGTCAAAGCAAATGGATGATTCAAATGTAATCAAAGTCTAATCCTCATACCACTATGGTCATTTATCATGCTCACGACTTTCGATCTCCATCTTCCTGACGGATCATGACTGATCCAGCCCCAGTTCTCCCTTCCGCCAAAGTCATCATCTACACTTAACTCAGGTTTTGAATAAACCTGTTGATTTAGTTGTGGGTTTTTTGGGTTTGATGTTTCATAAATTCTAATAGCCCCAGTATGACTCCAATCCATAATTGTCATCGTCCCAATTTTAAGCAAGAGAGTGCATCTATCAGCTTCTTTGTTAGTACCCCATTCGAGATTGCCAATGTTAGGATCTTTCATTGAAAGATTATTTGCGACCTCAATACCTTGTCTAGAAAGAATAACTGTTATCTCGCTTACAACATCATCGTTGATTATTTTTGTCCAAAAGTCTCTCCTAGCCGGGAACATATGTCGGTCATTTAGGGGAACTTCGACTCTTTCTATAATGTCAAAAAATATTTCTATTGATCGTAAGTTAAGCCATTTATTAACCTTTTCAATACATTTATCACGCTCTCTAATACCTCCAATATCCTCGTTTAAAAAAGGCCATCTTTTACTAAGGTTATCGAGTCTTCTTGGGTCGCCAAAACTATTTTGTATGAGATCTATAACGCGCTTATGGAGATCATTATTTTGATTTATTGCGGTTAAAGAATTTATGAGCGCCACTAAGGCAAAACTTTTCATACTCTGATGGACTATTTCGTTATTAGAAAAAGAATTTATGATATTAGATATCTGGTTTTCATTTAAACTATTTTTTGTTATGTGTTCGCAAACTTTAGTTAGAAAGGCATTAGAGTATTTGGTAGATATTAAGCCAGTTTGATTTATTCCAATGAAATCTAGGTGCTTATCTTCTACTTGGCCATCAATAAATGCTTTTATAGTCTTATCTTTGCTGCTAACGCCTTTTATGATATTAAATTTTTTATTGATTTCCCTGTCTTCGTCAGATAGTCGATGCTTATATCTGTTAAGAAAGTCCTTCACAACTTTTCCATTTTTGGTGTCAGGTTGATAATCAAACACCCAAGCATCAAAAAGTGTATTTATAAATTTCTTATCTGGATTGCATTGATTGAGTACCGCTTTAGTGAAAGTTGGATTATAGTCTTTAAATTTTTCACTTAATACGTAGTAGGGTAGTTTACGTTGGTCGCTTTTTTTTAGGGCGGCTATACCACTTTTGATAAGAGTTAGTGATATTTTTTCCGGATCTATAGCGGGGTCAATTTTATAATTTTCAGCTCTAAGTTTATCCGCTTTTAACTTACATTCAGATATGCTTGACACATCTATTGAGAATTTCTTAATGGGTTTGAGTTCGCTAATCTGCATCTCTTACCCCAGCCTCAGCAGTTATTTTCTTCAGAAAAGACATGGATTCAGTCGTTCTTGCTTCATACATTAAAATGCGTATATCAATTCTTCTATTTTTAGCTCGTAATTTTCCTGAAGTATTTTGGACTATAGGTCTTGTCTTTCCATACGCCGACCCGGCAATAACAGTTTGATATTTTTTTAACTGATCAAATGTTTTTCCTGAACTGTCAATTGGCCCGTAGAAACTATTGATTGATGGACGGTGCTTCGACATTGCCTCTATGGTGTTTGCTGACCTCATAGATGAGAGTTTTAAATTGGAGTCAATAGATGGGGCGTTGAAGAGCTTTCTTGTTATAGGGGTATTGTCGGTGTGTCCCTCAATGAAAATTGAGTTTACGTAAGCACTATAATCATTCCCATATTTTACATTGCTGCAATAAGACGTTGGTCTAAAAGGGAGTCCATCTGAGGTCATCACGCTACAAGGTAGAATTTCAGAGAAGGCCATTGCTAGTACTTCGACCGCTTTCTCTGATGGTGATTTTGGATTTATCTTAAACTCACCGCTAGCAAAAAGAACGCCTTCTGGAAGTCTTAAAATACCATTTGCGAAATCGGATTCGTCAAGATCATATCCTGCGTTATTTAAATACTCGCTCAGCCATTTAAGTATATTGCCACGTTGCTTCAAAACCCCACTATTATATTGGTCTATATCCCTTCTTTTTTCGTCCTCAGAAACAAGGTCTTCATATTTCTTTGCTTCAACCTGTGATTGAATCGCAAAATAGACAATAATCAAAATGAATATAAATAGCAGGCCGACCATAATATCGGTCATTGATATAAAGAAACTTTCTTCCTCTTCTTCGTGATGCTTCCTATGTCTTCTCACGACTTAGGCCACTCTCTTGTTTTTTTCTTTAGTAAAGTCGTCAATGACCTCACTAAATTCTTCTATGGCGTTTTCTAGTGTCCCTATTGATGCGCTGAAATTATTATCTACTTGGGTTGTGAACAGGTTTAATTTTGTCAATACTGATTCTGTAGATTCAGTTAGCGCTTTATGGAGAGAGGCTAGTTTTTCATCGCTTCCAGATAATTCTTTCACTTGACTAGATATTTCCTCTTTAAGTGTCCTTACCGATTCCTCAATTGAACTTGTTGCTTGCCCCATGTGATCTGTTGTTAATTGAAGCGAGGTTGAAATTGATTCGATGGCGATTTTTGAATCTGTTACATACTGTGTCAATGGCTCAATTGTACTTTCAAGTGATGAACCAGCGGTTTCGAACTGGGCACTAGCTGATTTTATATCAACGCTAGCCTGTTTCATGCTACTTGTTATCGGTTCTAAAGTGTTTGTAACTGTTATGAACTGCTCTGGTAATGAAGCAAGAGATTTTTCTAGCACAACTAATTTAGTGGTTATCTTATCTAGAGAGCTAACAAGGTTTGTCGTAGAGTTGGAGAAACCATCTGCAATATCTTTCCCGGCCTCTGAGATTTGTTGCTTAGCTATTATCGCGGCATCAGTTATCGAGGCTGACAATCCTTCTGCACTACCTTTCAATTCATCAGATATAACTTTCCCTGCATCCGCTATACCTTTACTGGCCTGTTCGCTTGCTGCTGACATAGATGACTTTAATTGGGCTGTACTTGTATTAGCAATATCTTTTCCTTTTGATGATAATTCTTCCATTGTCGATTTCAGCCCAAGCAATATATTACCAACATCATCTTTGGTGCCTTCGATATTTGATTTCATACCATCAAATGCCGAACCTATATCTGCAGCAACGTTTTCTGTGCTTTCTTGTAATGAGTTTTTTAGCTGCTCTAGAACTACTTTAAACTCACTATCAAAGTTATCAAGTGAGCTAGAAAGAATTGTTCCTAGCCCCTCAAGTTTGTCGCTTACCGAATCAAGCTTTTCAGCTACTCCAGCCATACTGTCTTTTGTCGCGCCCTGAATTCCTTCAGCTATTCCTTGAGATATATTCTTCATATTTTCTAAATTACTTTCGGTAAGATCTCCTCCGATACCTTCAATTTTTGCAACTAAAGGTTGGAAGGTTTCTCTTAACTGATCACCAATTTTCATTGCTAAATCAGTGTTAAATGTCTGTAGCTGCCCAAGTTGATTATTTAATATTTCATTCGCTTCAAGAGATAAGCTTTCGAGTGTTTGGAACTTAACTCCGCGTTCGATTAAAATTGAGAATTTATTTAACTGTGAGTTGAGTGTGGCGGTTGTCCATTTGATCTGTATAGTCAAAATTATTGAGGAGAAAAGAGCAAATAATGAAGCGTAAAATTTTGCAGAGGAGGCTACAAGTAATTTAGTTATCGCTTCCTGTATTTCCTCTGTTTCTGTTTTTTTTGTTTTCTCAACATAGACATGATTTATTGGTATTATCGTGTCAGCATTCTTTGATGCTTCTTGTATTATTTCTATTTTATTCTTTTGGTCTTCTTCACCAACCTTATCTATTGCTGATACTGCCTGTGAAAGGGCAGCGATAAGCCCCAGAAATGTTAGAGAAAGACCTATTCCAATGAAAATATTGGGTAAAGATTTTGTAAAGCCTGGCCCCATATGAAGTTGATCTAGGGTGAAGAAGTCATGCGGTCTTTCAGTATTGGCGCAAACTATTATACTTCCGTCTTGGTTAGATCTGGGAAGCAGCAGGGTTTCTGTAAACTCATCCCAGGCGTTATTTAATTTTTTTATAGAGGTTAAATCTTGATCTATTTTATTATAGTTTTCGGAAAAAGATTGCTCATTCTGAAAGGGCTGTATGGTTTTGATTGCTTGATTAATCAAATACAAATCATGGCCATACCTAATAAGCATATAAATAGAGATCAAGAAGGCAGTGGTAAGAATTGTAACGGCTATTGCTGGCCCAACATTCTCTTGGGTGATCCAATTAAGAAGTGGGCTTATGAAATTAGAGAATGTGCCGCCAATCTCGAAAAATAGGCTTGATTCTTGGGTGGTTGAAGTTTGTGGCATTGCGCAATCCTTTACTAACTATTTTTTATCCATTCTAACTATATATTTTAGCTATGCCAACGTTTCCTATGCTTAACGTAGAATGATCTCGCTCACGTCCATACAAATTAATATGTACGATTTATATACTACCGCAGCGCTTTCGGCTTAGGTCCTCGTGTGCGCTTACCCGATATCATTCCCTTATTAAATAACTCCCGCTCAAGCTCGTTTAATTCAGCAAGTTTATTGCTTCTAAGAAATCTAGTTTGCCTAGTCTCCATACCATTTTTAAACTGTGGATGATCTGTACCCGAGCGGATGGTGTTTTTACGCCTAGCGCCATGATAGCGACAAGAACGACAGCCGAAAGCAGCGGGGTTCTTGCATTGATCGCCAGTACTACGCGCAGTAACTGTACATCGTTTGTTTAAGTTAGGCAGTGGTTAGCTCCGCTGCGCTCGGAGTTAGTTGCCACGTAATTGATCGAACTTTGGTTCTCATCCCTAACCACCAAACATAAAAAACCCGACAGGTGTCGGGTATTTTATATATGGCGGAGAGAGAGGGATTAATTCAAACAGGCGAGGGCCTGCTTGAACCCTACGGGCTTCGCTTCGCTCGTTGTTAGTTGTTTCACAACTGATCGAACCCTCTATCGGGTTCTCATCCCTTAATCTTCGCACATAAAAAACCCGACAAGCGTCGGGTATTTTTAATATGGCGGAGAGAGAGGGATTAATTCAAGCAGGCGAGGGCCTACTTGAACCCTGCGGGCTTCGCTGCGCTCGTTGTCAGTTGTTTCACAACTGATCGAACCCTCTGTCGGGTTCTCATCCCTTAATCTTCACGCATAAAAAACCCGACAAGCGTCGGGTTCTTTAAAT
>Ga0209405_1001345_pt1 | contig 18040 bp, 15 predicted proteins | sample COGITO_mtgs_1105_6_FD_184803 | JGI IMG/M metagenome (GOLD analysis project Ga0209405, IMG submission 184803) | Pelagic marine microbial communities from North Sea - COGITO_mtgs_110516 (SPAdes) (version 2) | ecosystem: Environmental > Aquatic > Marine > Epipelagic ...
CAATATGTTCTTTCGCTCTAGATACCTGACTTTCTGCTTGATGTATAGGCATTTCTACACACAGTGTAGGGAATCCAGTAGATGCACATAGTGTTGAGGTTACAGCAGAATCAATTCCTCCTGAAATACCAACCACAAATCCGTTTACTTTTGCATTTTTTGCATATTCTTTTAACCAACTAATAATGTGTTTTGAAACTTTTTCGATTTTCATTGATAAACTATTTTAGTACTTTTATCGTTTTATATTTCTGAATAGCAAGATACGAAGTTTATGAGATTTTTTATAGTAGTTTTTTTTATTTTATTTAGCTTTTTTTCATGTAAATCTGACGGTAAGCTCACGGTTGATGTCTCAACTATTGAGGTAGATTTTTCAGTAAAAAGATACGAAGTAGATTTTTACAATACGATGAAAGAAGATTTGCCAGGTTTAAAAAACAAATATCCTTATTTTTTTCCAAAAGTATTTTCAGATAGTTTGGTAATTGCTAAAATTAATAACAAGGATGAACAGGAGTTATTTAAAGCAACTCAAAAAAAATATCCAACTCTTTTAGAATTACAAGCACAACTCACATCCCTTTTTAAACATCTTAAATTTTATAATCCAAGGTTTACATCGCCAGATATTGTTACTTTAATATCAAACATAGATTACAAGAGTAGGGTCATTTATGCAGACAGTTTATTACTGGTCTCATTGGATGTTTACTTAGGGAAAGACCATGAATTTTATGCTGATTTTCCGACGTACATCAAACAAACCAATACAAAAGAACACCTTATTGTTGATGTTGCCAATTCGATCATAGAAAAACAAGTCCCTTTTTCTTTAAATAGAAGTTTTATTGGTCAGATGATCCATGAAGGAAAGAAAATGTATCTAATAGATCGGTACCTTCCTGCTATTTCTGATCCTTTAAAAATTGGGTATTCTGATAAAAAATTACAATGGGCAATTGAAAATGAAGAAAATATTTGGATGTATTTTATAGAAAGAAAATTATTGTTTAGTACAGAAACGAAACTCCATAAAAGATTTTTAGAAAATGCTCCGTTTTCTAAGTTTTACTTGGAAGATGACCGTCAATCTCCCGGAAGAATTGGTGTTTGGTTAGGATGGCAAATTGTAAAATCTTTCATGCAAAATAATGATGTATCTTTGCAAAAATTATTAACCATAGATTCTGAAGATTTATTCAAAAAATCCAGCTATAAGCCAAAAAAATAATGTCAATAAAACACAAATCACAAGTCAATTTTGAAATTAGTTTAGATGAAAACAAAGTGCCTGAAGAAATTTCTTGGACGGCAAAAGATGGGGGAATTCATAATGAAGCATCCAAAGCAATCATGATTTCTGTTTGGGACCACAAGCAAAGAGATACCTTACGTATGGATTTATGGACCAAAGACATGCCTGTAGATCAAATGAAGCAATTCTACCATCAAACATTAGTTTCTATGTCAGATGCTTTTGAGCGTGCCACAGGTGACGATAAGATGAGTGCTACGATGCGTGATTTTTGTGATTATTTTGCAGAAAAGCTTGAACTAAAATAACCTATTATTACAGATCAGAGTCTTTTAATCTCTATTTTAGAGATTCTTTTTAGAGGCTCTTTATCTTTTTAATGATGCACTTGTAATCGTCCGGATTACTTACAAAATCTCTTCCTGAAACATCGATAATCACTGAATTCAAATTTTGTTCTGTATCAATGAAGTTTCTGTAGCCAAGATGTATTTTATTTAAATAACTAGGTTCAATATTTTGTTCATAATCTCTGCCTCTTTTTTTTATATTTTGTAACAATTGTTCCGTATTTTGATATAAATAAATATATAAATCTGGTTTTGTAATTTCCTTATACATAATATCAAACATTTTTCTATACAAGATATATTCTTCTTTTTGGAGGGTTACTTGAGCAAATATTAAAGACTTAAAGATATAATAATCCGAAACAATAAAGTTTTTAAATAAGTCAAATTGCGCTAAATCATCTGACAACTGTTGATGTCTATCAGCTAAAAAGCTCATTTCTAAAGGAAATGCATATCGCTCCTTGTCTTCATAAAATTTTGGTAAAAAAGGATTATCTGCAAATCTTTCTAATATTATTTTAGCGTTAAACTCATCTGAAATCATTTTTGTCAAAGAGGTTTTTCCTGAGCCGATATTCCCTTCGATTGCGATATAATTATATTTTTCAGATAAGGGTATTGGTCTTCGTAATTTTTCTTTAATCATAGAGATTTCTGAAGCATCATTACAATTTTGTGCACAAACAGAAAGTTGAGTCTTTTTTATTGGATGCAGCTCATTGGGCGCAATTTCAGCCAGAGGAATCAGTACAAACTTTCGATCCAACATTTTTGGATGGGGAACAATCAATAGTTTTGAAAATATGATTTCATCATCAAACAATAATATATCAATATCAATTTTTCTGTTTTGGTATCCTTTTTCAGAAGAACGAAGTCTTCCTAATTCTTGCTCGATCTCTAATAATGAGCTTAACAAGACCTCCGGTTGTTGATAGGTAGAAACTTTTATACAAATATTAAAGAAATTTTCTCCATCAAAACCCCATGATGGAGTTTGATAAACAGACGAAATTTTCTGAATTCCACCAACGTTATCATCAATTGAATCAATTGCTTTCTGAAGGTTTTCAAGTTTATTTCCCTGATTGGTTCCTAATGATAAGTATGTAATGCGTTGTATTTTCATATTAGTGAATACAAAGAAAATAAAAGCAAATTATAAATAGGCCATAAATAAAAAAAATCGCCAAAAAAATTGGCGATTTTAAATACGTATCAAAAAAAGAAATTAGTCTTCTTTTCTTGGTTCTCTAGGTTTTCTATCGTCACGTCTACGATTGTCTCTATTTCTGTTGTCACGTCCACCAGAACGTTTGTCATCTCTAGGTGGTCTTGCTACATACCCCTCAGGTTTTGGTAACAAGGCTTTTCTAGATACTTTTTCTTTTCGTGTTCTAGGGTCTAAACCAAAGTACTTCACATCAAAAATGTCTCCCATGTTTACTACATCAGAAACGTTTTCTGTACGTTCCCAAGCCAATTCGCTTACGTGAAGTAAAACTTCGTTTCCTGGAGCTTCTATGTATTCTACAACGGCACCAAAATCTAGCATTTTAATCACTTTTACTTGGTAAGCACTTCCAACAGTTGGCTTGAATAACATCGATTCTATACGAGCAATTACAGCTTCTATTCCTGCTGGGTTTGTTCCTAAGATTTCGATAATTCCTTCTTCAGTCTCAGCGTCTTCAGTAATAACAATAGTCGTTTCTGTTTCTTTTTGTAATTCCTGAATATGTTTACCTCCTGGTCCAATAAATGCACCAATATATTCATTAGGAATTCTTCTATTGATCATTTTTGGAGCATGCGCTTTTACTTCTTCGTTAGGAGTCGTAATCGTTTCTGTTAGTTTTCCTAAAATATGTAAACGACCATCTCTAGCTTGTTTTAGTGCGTTTACTAAAATTTCGTAGCTCAATCCTTTTACTTTGATGTCCATTTGACAAGCGGTAATCCCTTCGGAAGTACCTGTTACTTTAAAGTCCATATCACCTAAATGATCTTCATCTCCTAAAATATCAGATAAAACAGCATAACGATCTCCGTCAGAAATTAATCCCATTGCAATACCAGAAACTGGTCTGGTCATTTGAACACCTGCGTCCATTAATGCCATTGTACCAGCACAAACTGTTGCCATAGAAGAAGAACCATTAGATTCTAATACTTCAGAGACAACTCTTACAGTATAAGGACAGTCTGCAGGAATCATTCCTTTTAAACCACGCTGTGCTAAGTTACCATGACCTACTTCTCTACGAGAAGTTCCTCTTAGTGGTCTTGCTTCTCCAGTACAAAAAGGAGGGAAATTATAATGTAAATAGAAACTTTCCTCACCTTCGTAGGATGGCATGTCTATTTTATTTGCATCTCTTGATGTTCCTAAAGTAACGGTTGCCAAAGCTTGTGTTTCTCCACGAGTAAAAATTGATGAACCGTGAACGGATGGTAAATAATCTACCTCACACCAGATAGGTCTGATGTCTGTTGTTTTACGACCATCCAAACGCACTCCTTCAGAAAGAGTTAATTCGCGGATAGCTGATTTTTGAGATTTATTAAAATATTTCCCAACTAAATCTCCATATTCTTCTAATTCTTCTTCCGTTAAAGAAGCATTTAGTTCTTCCTTTACTTCTGAAAAAGCAGCACTACGCTCTGCTTTGGAAGTTCCTTTTTTTGCAATTGCATAACATTTATCGTAGGTAAAGTCATTTACTTTCTTAGCAAATTCTTCATCTTCTCTTTCTCCTTCGTATGTTCTTGTTTCTTTTTTTCCGAAAGCTTCAGCTAACGCTACTTGAGCCGCACACTGAACTTTAATCGCTTCATGAGCAAACTTGATTGCATCTGCCATTTCTTCTTCAGAAATTTCATCCATTTCACCCTCAACCATCATTACAGAGTCTGCAGAAGCTCCAATCATCATGTCAATATCAGATGCTGCTAACTGTGCTCTATTTGGATTGATTACAAATTCTCCATTTACTCTTGCAACACGTGCTTCTGAAATTGGACATTCGAAAGGAAAATCACTTAACTGTATGGCTGCAGATGCTGCCAAACCTGCTAATGCATCTGGCATCACGTCTTCATCATGAGACATTAACTGAATCATAACTTGTACTTCTGAATGATAATCTTTTGGAAATAACGGACGTAAAACTCTGTCTACAAGACGCATAGTCAATACCTCGCCATCACTTGGTCTCGCTTCTCTTTTAAAGAAACCTCCAGGATATCTTCCTGCGGCAGCAAATTTTTCTCTGTAATCTACCGTTAATGGTAAAAAGTCTACGGGACTTTGTTTGTAATTAGATACAACTGTACATAACAACATCGCTTTTCCCATTTGAACAACAACTGAACCGTGCGCTTGTTTCGCTAATTTACCGGTTTCTAGTGAGATGGTTCTTCCATCTCCGAGGTCTATAACCTCTCTAAATACTTTTGGAATCATAAAATCTTAATTATAATTTTTAATTACTTTTTGTTGTTGTGTTGTTGTTTGTTGTTGCAATGGAAATTCAAAAATGCTGTTACTATCTTTGATTTTTTATACGGATTCTGTTTGTTAGTCAGAATTAAATATTTTTAAATAAAAAAAGAGGCACGTTTATAGAGCCTCTTTTTGTTAGAATTATTTTCTAATTCCTAATTCTTTAATGATTGCACGATATCTATTAATTTCTGTTTTCTTAAGATAATCTAATAAGCTTTTACGCTTACCAACTAACATTACTAGTGAACGTTCCGTATTGAAATCTTTACGATTTTTTTTAAGATGCTCAGTTAAATGGTTGATTCTGTGAGTGAATAATGCAATTTGACCTTCTGAAGAACCGGTATCACTTTTTCCTTTACCGTGTTTTTCGAAGATGCTTTCTTTTACTTCTTTAGTTAAATACATTCCAATATTATTTAAATGATTTTTATGTACATCAATGATGTTTTCATTGAAGCTGCAAATATATGATTATTTTTTTAAAAAAAGTTTACAAACCACCTCTTTTAAAGGTTTTTGCTGTCTACTTTGTCTTTAAGCTCTTATTGGGTTATTTTGTATTAAATCTAAGTATAAATTTACCTGTTTTTTTAGGTTTTTACGTTCGTAAATAGCATCTAAAAAACCATGTTCTAAAACAAATTCAGATTTTTGAAAACCTTCAGGTAAGTCTTTTCCTGTGGTGTCTTTAACAACTCTTGGACCTGCAAAAGCAATCAATGCGTTCGGTTCAGCGATGTTAATATCACCTAACATTGCATAGGAGGCGGTAGTCCCTCCAGTAGTTGGATCTGTACATAATGAAATATAAGGCAATTTAACTTCTGCCAATTGCGCTAATTTCGAGGATGTTTTAACCAATTGCATTAAAGAAAGAGAAGCTTCCATCATTCGTGCTCCACCAGATTTAGAGATCATTAAAAATGGAAGTTTGTTTTCTATTGAATAATCGATAGCTCTTGCTATTTTTTCTCCAACAACAGATCCCATAGAACCCCCTATAAAAGCGAAATCCATGGCAGCGATTACAATTTCTTTTCCTAAAGACAACCCAACAGCTGTCCTAATTGCATCTTTTAATTGTGTCTTTTTTTGGGCAGCTTCTAAACGATCTGGATACTTTTTTGTGTCTTCGAATTTTAAAGGGTCCTTAGAAGTTAATGTTTCATTTAATTCTTTAAACGTATTGTCGTCAAAGAATAATTCGAAATATTCTTTACTTCCTATTCTAACATGGTAGCCATCTTCTGGACTTACATATAGATTTTTTTTTAATTCTTCTGTATCTATAATTTTTCCACTAGGAGTTTTGTACCACAAACCTTTAGGAGTATCTTTTTTATCCTCTGTAGAAGTTTGTATTCCTTTGTCTGTTCTTTTAAACCAAGCCATATTTCTTGTCGTATTTTAGATTGCTTTTAAATCTTTAAGTTCTAAAAAGCAGTTACATTACAAATGTAATTTTTTTTTGTTAAAAGTAACTTTTTTGACGCTTAAAGTCATAAAAAAAAGCACTTTGATAAAATCAAAGTGCTCTTTTATGAAAAAATTGGTATTATAAAGTGTCTATGTTGTTTAGGTCTGCAAAAGCTTGTTTCAAACGTTCTTTAAAAGTAAGTTCTCCTTCACGTAACCATTTTCTCGGGTCGTAATACTTTTTGTTTGGTTGTTCTGCTCCATCAGGATTTCCAATTTGAGTTCCTAGATAATCTGCTTTACCTTGCATGTAGTCTCTTATTCCTTCAGTAAAGGCAAATTGTAAATCAGTATCGATATTCATTTTAATAACTCCATATCCAATAGCTTCTCTTATTTCTTCAACAGAAGAACCAGAACCACCATGAAAAACAAAATCAATATGATTTTCTTCTACACCATATTTTTTTGTAATATATTCCTGAGAGTTTTTCAAAATCTTAGGAGTTAATTTTACGTTTCCTGGTTTGTATACACCATGAACATTTCCAAAAGCAGCAGCTATTGTAAATTGAGGAGATACTTTTAATAACTCTTCATATGCATATGCTACCTCTTCTGGTTGGGTGTATAATTTAGAAACATCAACATCAGAGTTGTCAACACCATCTTCTTCTCCACCTGTAATCCCTAATTCAATTTCTAGAGTCATTCCTATTTTACTCATTCTTGCCAAATAAGTTTTACAAATTTCGATGTTTTCTTCTAGTGGCTCTTCTGATAAATCTATCATATGAGAACTGTACAAAGATTTTCCAGTTTCTTCAAAGTGTTTTTCACTAGCGTCTAATAATCCATCAATCCAAGGTAATAATTTCTTAGCAGCATGGTCTGTATGTAAAATTACAGGTACTCCATAAGCTACTGCTAATTCATGAATATGTTTTGCTCCTGCAACAGCACCAGCAATAGCAGCTTTTTCGCCTTCATTTGACAATCCTTTTCCTGCATTAAATTGCGCACCACCATTTGAAAATTGAATGATTACCGGTGCATTTAAATCTTTTGCAGTTTCTAAAACACCATTGATTGTGTTCGATCCAACAACATTTACTGCGGGTAAAGCAAATCCCTTTTCTTTAGCAAGGTTAAAAATATCTTGAACTTCTTTTCCAGTTGCAACACCTGGCTTAATGTTATGACTCATGTTTTTTTTTTTAATCATTAATGATGCTTCAAAAGTAGTAAAAATAGGAATGAAGCAATCTATAAAATAACGAAAACGTTATAGGTTTTATTTGTCTTTAGAATGGGTAGTTGATTCCAATGTTATAAACTGCATTGGCAAAATTATAGTTTTTAAACCATTTGCCTTCTGTTAGATAAGGTTCGTATGTTTTAAAGCCTACATCAAAACGAAGAATTAAAAAACTAAAGTCTACCCTGGTTCCAAATCCAGATCCGATAGCCATGTCTTTTAATGAGGATAATCCGCTAAATTTTGCATTTTCATCAACGAAATCAGACCCTGTAATGTCCCATATATTTCCGGCATCTATAAACAAAGCTCCTTTTAATTTGTTAAAGACAGGAAATCTGTATTCTGCACTTGAAAGAAATTTAAAGCTTCCAACATTAAATTCCAAACCGGTATTTCTACTTCCAGGCCCTAATTCATATGTTTGCCATGCTCTAATATCATTAGATCCTCCAGCGAAGTAACTTTTTGTAAAAGGAATGTCAGAATTATTGTACGGGATAATTGCGCCCAAAAAGGTTTTAAATCCGAAAACCGAATTGTTTCCGACGTCCCAAAACTGTTTATATTCTGTATCAAGTTTAAAATATTGAGCGATGGGAGTATTGACTAGGATTTTTTTTCCATTTTCATTTGTTTTTTTTGAGAGCAATCCAAAAACACTCCCTGAATTGGCAATTCGTGCTTTAAAAAACGAGAAATTATTGTCATTAAATTTTGTTTGACTATTGTGCGTATACGAAAAGGCAAGAACAGGGATTAAAAAATTGGAGGTAACAATGTTGTATCTGTTTAAGATATTCAGAGCAGTATTGTATTCCTCTGGATTTGAAGTTTTAAAAGAACTATTATTAGAAACCGTTCTCATAAATTGAACTGCACCAGATACTTGATCATCTGGATTGTTTGAAAGTGGAAAATTAGGATTTGTTGAAATAGCATTAGCAATGTCGTAAATTTTAGCAACAGCATCTAAATTTGAAAATTCAGAACTATAGATGTTAAAGTAACTGTTGATATTTAAGTTACGAATGTATTGGGTATTAAAAATTTCTAATTGAATTGTTTTTTTGGGAGTAGATTGCCATTTATAGTCCGATAAGAAAGTAAATGCTTGTCTGTCTAGACCTATGTTTTTTTGAAAACTAGATCCAATAGAAAATAAAGTTCTCGGAGACATTTTTTTTGGGACTAATTTGTGAAGCCCAAACGGAGCTATAAATCTAGGGATTTCTAAAGAAGCATCTGCTCCAACTTCCCAACCGGGTCCGTTATTAGAATTGAAATAAGAACCTAAGAAAGAAACTTTCAATAATTCAGCACCTCTAAACGTATTTCTATCTGTGATCGAAAATTTAGCTGATGAACCAATATTTCTAATATTAGAGTGGGTGATTTCTGTTTCCAACCCCAAGGTGTATTTTTCAATAGGTGCTAAAAAAACATCCATTTTTAGTTCATTTTCTGTTCCTGGAATTGAACTAAATTTTATATTAGTAGATTTAAAATTTTTAAGTGATTTCAGATGATTTCTTGTTAGGTTTCTGAGGGTGTCACTGTAAATATCATTGGGTTTTAAAAAAATAGATTTTGATAAATATTTAGGATTATATTTGATTTTGTCATGCGCAAAAAAATGAATGCCTTCATAAGTTAATGAATCTAATAAAGGAGCTCCCTTTTTTGTAAAGGAGTAATCTGTCATCACATTTACCTCAGAAATTTTTTGAACATTAAAAGGATTGGCGATGTAGTTTCCTTGCTCTTTGATCAGCTTGTTCCCAGAGATTAAAAAATCTACATTGGTCTTGTAATCCACTCTTGAGGAATCTAGATAAAAGCCTAATTCAGATTCACTGAACTGATAAATACCGTTATTTCTGAATAATTTCAAGACTCTTTTTGCTTCTCTTCTGAATGTTTTATCATTGTATTGACTTCCGGGTTTTAGCAAGGAAGTTGTTTTGGTGTTTTTGTAAATAGAATCTAATACGGGTGATTCTATTTTAAATTTTATGGTATCTAGTAGCGTTGGTTTGCCGCGACTTATGTGGTACTCAACAGTTGCTTTTTTATTTTTGTATAGGTTTAATATGGTGTCAATTCTAGCTTTAAAATATCCTTGAGTTTTATAGTAAGCAATTAGGTTTTCTGAGGTTTTCTTTATTTTATTCCTATTAATAATTTCAGGTCCTTGGTAGTTTAAAAACCAATTATTTAATTTGATAAAAGTATTGGCATACCCGATACTTTGCTTTTCAGAAAAAACATGTTTAATGAAATTATAAGATCTTGGATTTTTTGTCCCCCATTCTGAAGGTGTTTTTGGTTTGTTTTGATTTCCTATGTTGTGAAAATACAATGCAAATGGTAAATTTAAAAACCTCGGATTGGGTTTTTGTAGAATGTATTTTTGGAGCTCAGTGCTTTTCGTTTTAGTACTATCAATAAAAATAATGTTCTGCATAAGCATGTGTTCATTTTCGGCGACATGTTTTGTAGAATTACATGAAACGAAAATGATCATCAATAAAAAAGAAAACGAAAGTTTTTTCATTACTTTAGCAGCGATATCAAAATCAAAAATAGTATTTTTAGCTGGTATATTTCCATTTACAATCAATTAATGAGCATCTCCAAAAATCAAATCAAATTAATAACTAGTTTATCTCAAAAAAAGTATCGACAAAAGCATAAATTATTCATTGCTGAAGGGGTAAAAGTTGTTGGTGAATTTTTAGCTTCTTCATTCGAATTAGAAACTCTTTTCTGCATAGATGGCTTTGACTCCGAAGTTTCAGATCAAAAAATAGTTCGAATTTCTGAGAATGATTTAAAGAAAATTAGCAATTTAAAAACTCCTAATAAAATGCTAGGTCTGTTTCGCATACCTACTCAAAAACCTCAAAAAAACAGTAATTTAATAATGGCTTTAGATGCTGTAAATGATCCTGGAAATTTAGGGACAATTATTCGATTATGTGATTGGTTTGGGGTAGATCAAATCATTTGTTCTAATGATACGGTAGATTCATTTAATCAGAAAGTAGTTCAAGCGAGTATGGGCTCTTTGACAAGAGTTTCTATTCTTTATTTAGACTTAGCGAATTATTTAACAAATACCAATTTGCCTGCGTTTATTGCAGATATGGATGGTGTAAATGTCTACAATACCCAACTACCAAAAGAAGGGATTCTTGTTATGGGAAACGAAGCCAATGGCGTTTCTGAAAAAATAAAACAACTCGTAACCACTAAAATAGCTATTCCAAGATTTGGAGTAATTCAAGAAACTGAAAGTTTAAATGTAGCTACTGCTTCCGCTATTTTATTAAGTGAGTTTAGGAGAGGTATTGAGTAGGGCAGCGTAGTTGCAAGAGAACATCCGTTTTATAATTTTCTTAATTGAATAGTTTCACGGGCCTTTGTTATTCAAAAGCCAAAGTTAGAAAAACACCTCGAGTTCCCATGTAATCTATTGGAGCAGTCCATTTACTGTTGGAATCTTTATCGTATTTTATTTCATTGTTTATCGCAAAAACGCCTCGAATGGAAGGGGAAAACTTAAAGAAATATAAATAAATATCTATTCCAACACCAACTTCATACATATAGTTGCTTGTTTTCATTCTGAACTGTCCAGATGAATTGTCATCTTGGTTGGCTTCATTACTTGAAAAATTATAGTCATATGAAAGTCCAGCCAATACATAAGGGCGAATATTTTTATATCGATCCGTACTAAATTTAAACAGCAAAGGAATATGAAGATAGGTAACACTTACCTCTCTAGTTTGTTCGTTCGCAAGGGGTAAATGATTAAAATTAATATTTTTAGTATTGGTCATCAGACCCGGCTCTAAACGCAAGTTCAAATTTTTATGAAGTCGTAAATCTGCGATCATACCCACATTAAAACCAATAGTTGGTGATACTGCTATATTTGCATCAGGAACCGCTTCAATATCTCGCATACCTACTTTTAAGTCATTCTGATTGAATCCCAAGTAAAAACCGTAATGTATTTTTCTTTTGTCAAAAGTTGGTAAATATTCAATGCGTTCTTGTTGGGCATACAAAGCAATTGCACTTGTTATAAAAAAATAAAAAAAGATGATTTTTTGATGCATCATTATAATCGGGCAGTATAAATTGTAGCGACTCCAAAAGTTACAGGAGTATCTTCTGTACTTGTAAACCCGTTTTTTTGTAAAATATTGTTGAAAGCAGCACCAAAAGGAAAAGAATTTGCCGATTCGGACAAGTAAGAATACGCAACTTTGTCTTTTGAGAACAATTTCCCTATGATTGGTAGAAATAAATGAGTATACAGTTTATACCCCTGTCTGAAAGGGAATTTCAATGGATTGGATGTTTCTAGAATAACCAATACCCCCGAAGGTTTTAAAACTCTTGCAATTTCTTTAATTCCTTTGTCTAAGTTGGCAAAATTACGAACTCCAAAAGAAACCGTAATGGCATCAAAAGTATCGTCATCAAAAGGCATTTCTTCAGAATCACCAACCACCATCTCGATCTTTTCAGATAAATTTACTTTGGCAATTTTTTCTTTTCCTACCGCTAACATTCCTTCAGAAATATCTAATCCTATAATTTTATCAGGAGATAATTCAGCCATCATTAAAGCCAAGTCTCCTGTTCCGGTGGCTATATCTAAAATTTGTTTAGGCTTGTTTTTGCCAACAATTTTTACAACCTTTTTACGCCATTTTACGTCAATTCCCAGAGAAATAACTCTATTTAAACCATCGTAATTTTTAGAAATTGCATCAAACATTTTGGCAACTTGCTCTTTTTTTCCTAGGTCTGAATTTTTGTATGGTTTAATAATTTTTGACATGTTTATCCGTTAATTGCAATTACTTCGTTAATTTGGTTTGGTAACATTTCTTTGAGTAAGTTTTCAATACCATTTTTTAAAGTAGCAGTAGAGGAAGGACAACCACTACAAGCTCCTTGTAAAATTACGCGAACAATTTTATGGGTTTCATCATAGGAACGAAATGCAATGTTTCCTCCGTCACTGGCTACAGCAGGTTTAATGTATTCATCTAAAATAGCTACAATTTCAGCAGAAATCCCTTCCAGTTTAGGTGCTGGTTCTTTTGTGTTATTCTTTGATACCGCATCGTTCTCTGAAGGAAGTTCTTTGATAATTGTTTTTCCTGCAACTAAATATTCACGAATAAAAGTTCTAACCTCTGTGAAAACATCATTCCATTCTACCATGTCATATTTTGTAACAGAGATGTAATTGTCAGAAATGAAGACTTCTTTTACAAATGAGAAATTAAAAATAGCGAATGCTAGGGGAGATGATTTGCTAGCTTCTTCAATATTTTTATATTCTACATCTGTTTGTGTCAAAGATTTATTCGTTCCAAATTTCATTACAGAGGGGTTTGGAGTTACTTCAGCATATACCTCTATTGCTTCCTTGTTAGCGTTTTGAGATTCTTCTACAACAACACCATTGTCGTTTAAATAGTTTTCAATTTGTTCTTTAACTTCTTCTTGGACATCTTTCCATGCTATAATATCAAAACGTTGGATAGCAATAAAATTTGCAGTAATGAATATCTTTTTTACAAAAGGCAAGTAGAACAGTTGTTGCGCTAGGGGAGCGTTTTTTGCCTCATCAATATTGTTATATTCATAACTACCCCCATTTATTAAAACTTGGTTGATATTAAATTTTATAATGGTATCGTTTGTCGTTTCTTGGATCGTAATTTTCACGTCTTGCATAGTACTCAAAATTGATTTGCAAAATTAAGGCAAAAAAGGCAAAAAGTATTATTTTAGGGTGTTAAAATAACAATTCAAGTAGAAGATATGTTTTATTTATTCTAGCAGAACTTTTTTTAAAAAACTTACAGATTTAAAGTTAAGGTAGTTGTAAATGTTCGATTGTCTATTTCTAACTCGGAGGGGTTTACATTATAACCACTATAGAAATTGTAAGAACTATTTTGATTGCTATTATTGTAGGAGAAATCTAATTTAAAACTTCCAAAGTGATATCCAGCTCCCAACGAATGCCCTTTTAAATTGTCGAATTCATCGGCAGATTTACTTGGGTTTTGTTCAAATTTATAACCACCTCTTAAGCTAAATTTATTAAAACGCCATTCTGAACCTATATTATAAGAATGTGTGTTTCTTAATTGATTTTGAAAAAATTGATTCTCTTGTGCGAAATTATCATTTGATAGTTTCATGTTTTGATAATTCCTAACCATATAATCAAGACTAAGTAAGCCATTTTTACCAAAAATAAATGCAGCACTTGCCGTTAATTTGCTCGGTGTTTTTAATCTATAAAGTACTTTTTGACTTGGAAAAAAGCCTCCAGTAGTATTGTCGTAAATAGTATTCTCATTGCTTACAGTTATCTCGGTATCTCCAAAATATCCTTCATTGTCAGTAATGTTTGTTGTTTCTATAATCTCTGAAAACCAAGTTGGTGATTGATATGCCATTCCAAACCTAAAATTAGCTCTAGCTTTGTATATAAAACCCAGATTAAAGGAGGCTCCTACACCATTAGTATAGTTTTCTTGGTATAAATTGGCGTCTAAGTTATTGCCATTTCCATCAGTATTGAATTCCGTAAGTTGTGATTTTTGACTGAAGTTGAGCTCGTAAAAATTAAAACTCAAACCTACGTGCATTCTTCTTTGATATACCGCAGAAATAGCAGCATTTATTTCAGATATTTCCCCGTTATAATTTGTAGAGAAAACTTGCTCGTCAGCTATATTATATTCCAACACTGGGTCGTTATTGTCCAATGGGAAATTTGTAAAAGTAGCAACACCGCTGTTTCCTCTTACGAAGATGTCCTCTGAAAAATCTTTTGTAATTCTATAATTAAAACCAATTGCAAACTTTTCCCATTCGGAGTCAAGAATATTTTTAAAAACCAGTACTCCACCAGCATGAGATAGATTTAAAAATTGGTCCTTATTTGTAGTAGAATTTCCATAGTAATTAGCAGTAATCGCGGAGTTTCTTTGGTTGAATGTACCTGAAAAAGTACTATTATTAAAAATTGCGATCCCTGCAGGATTTATATTAATTGATGAAACATCACCTCCTAAGGCACCAAAGGCACCACTCATTCCTGTAAAGCGTGCAGAGCCAATTTCATCATTTTGTGAAAAAAGGATTCCTAAATCCTGATAACCCAAAGATTGTGAATAAGATGAAAAGATAACTGTTAAAAATATTGATATACTTAAAATATGCTTCATTTAATTTGTTTTCAGTGGTTATTTCCCTCTTCTAGGAGAGCTGCTACGACTACTGCTACTACTTCGACTAGGGCTACTTTGGTTGCTTCTCGAAGGAGAATAACTTCTTCTCGGGGAAGAGTTACTGCTATTATTTCTCGAAGGGGAGTAGCTTCTTCTCGATGAAGAATTATTGTTATTATCTCTAGAAGAGGAATAGCTTCTTTTTGAAGAGGATCTAGTTCCCCTGTCTTTCGAAGGAGTGGTACTTCTTTTTGTTGAAGAATTTTTTCTAGTGATGCTTGTTCTTCTTGTTGGTGCCTTTGATTTTTTATTCCTTCCTCTTATTGTTTTTTCCAGTTCTTTATTAATGGATGTTCGACTTCTTCTTCCTGTAGTTCTTGAATTAACAGGTTTGTTTTTTCTGTAAGTAGTGTTGCTAGCCGTTCTTCTTCCGTAATTAGTGTTTCTACGATCGACGGAATTTTGCCAATAGTTACGATTTCTATAAGGGTTTCCAAACCTATTGTAGTAAGGTTGTTGGTTGTATGGATTGTAATAATTTTGATTCCAAGCATAATAGTTTTGATAAGGATTCCAAAAAGGGTTTTGATTCCATCCGAAACCATTGAACCCCCAGTTGTAATCATTGAACCCCCAGTCGTAGCCCCTGAATCTCCAGTCATATCCTCTGTATCCCCAGTTTCTATATCTCCAGTTGTTGTAATACCCATATCCATAAAAATTATCCCAATAAGAGTTGTCAATTACATTGATAACAATGTCATTGTTTTCATTTTGACCCCAAGGCTGATTTGGGTTGTAGTTTGCAGTTTTATCAGTAACAGTTTGATTCTTATAAATGGTATCAACAGAATTGTAATTCTCTACTTCTGTAAAAACATCCTCACGATTTATTCTATCTAAACTATTTAATTTTTTTAAAAAATAATTGTCTTCATATTCTTGATATTCTTGCTCATCAACCACGATTACTTTATTATACCCTTCAGTTTCTTGAACATCACCATAAATTCCGTCATTGTTGTAAGTGTTTTGATAAGCTCCACAAGAAACTAACAGACAACTAGTTGACAATAATATAAATAGCAGGTATGGATTCAGTTTTATGGGTAGGTGTTTCATAATGAATAGATATTATTGTTTAAATCTTACTAAAAACTCTTTAAATTATAGTAATTTTGTATTGATTTTTACAAAAATACTGAGTTTAAATATATATTATATTAAAGGTAACAATATTTGTGCCAAATTTTTGATTATGAGTAAACATTTAACAAAAAGAGCCGACGATTATTCTAAATGGTATAACGAATTAGTAGTAAAAGCTGACCTTGCTGAAAATTCAGCTGTAAGAGGTTGTATGGTTATTAAGCCCTATGGGTATGCTATTTGGGAGAAAATGCAATCAGAACTCGATAGAATGTTCAAAGCGACAGGTCATGAGAATGCTTATTTCCCTCTTTTCGTTCCTAAAAGTTTATTTGAAGCTGAAGAAAAAAACGCAGAGGGTTTTGCAAAAGAATGTGCAGTTGTAACTCATTATCGTTTGCAAAATGATCCTGACAATGAAGGTAAATTAAGAGTAGACCCTGAAGCAAAATTAGAAGAAGAGTTAGTTGTAAGGCCAACTTCCGAAGCTATTATTTGGAATACATATAAAGGCTGGATTCAGTCATACAGAGATTTACCATTGTTAGTAAATCAATGGGCAAATGTTGTGCGTTGGGAAATGAGAACGCGTTTGTTTTTGAGAACTGCCGAGTTTTTATGGCAAGAAGGACATACTGCACATGCAACAAAAAAGGAGGCCATTGCAGAAGCAAAGCAAATGCAAGAGGTATATGCAGAGTTTGCAGAAAATTTTATGGCAATGCCGGTAGTTAAAGGAGTTAAATCTGATAGTGAACGTTTTGCAGGAGCAGAAGATACCTATACAATTGAAGCTTTGATGCAAGATGGTAAAGCATTACAGGCAGGTACAAGTCACTTTTTAGGACAAAATTTTGCCAAAGCTTTTGATGTTAAGTTTACCACTAAAGAAGGGAAACAAGAGCATGTTTGGGCCACGTCGTGGGGTGTTTCTACACGTTTAATAGGAGGTTTAATTATGACACATTCAGATGATTTTGGGTTGGTATTACCTCCAAAATTAGCCCCAATTCAAGTGGTGATTATTCCTATTTACAAGGGGGAAGAGCAGTTAGAGGCAATATCAGAGAAAGTAAATGTTCTCGTAAAAGAATTGCGCTCAAAAGGAATTTCTGTAAAGTTTGATAATAGAGATACGTACAGGCCTGGAGCAAAATTTGCAGAATATGAATTAAAAGGAGTCCCCGTTAGAATTGCAATGGGTAATAGAGATCTAGAAAGTGGTACTTTAGAGGTGGCAAGAAGAGATACTTTGGAGAAGCAAACAATTGCTCAAGAAGATGCAGTAGCTTTTATCGAAAGTCTTTTAGAAAAAATTCAAGAAAATTTATATGCCAAAGCAATTGACTATAGAAAGGAGCACACAACAAATGTTGCTACTTTTGATGAGTTCAAAAATGCAATAAAAAATAAAGGAGGTTTTGTTTCTGCTCATTGGGATGGCTCAGAAGAGACAGAAGACAAAATAAAAGAATTGACAAAAGCAACAATTAGATGTATTCCAAATGATGCAGAAGAGGAGCTAGGAAGCTGTGTTTTAACAGGAAAGCCCTCGTTTAAGAGAGTTCTTTTTGCAAAGGCATATTAATTTTTAAAAAAACATCTTTTTTTTTTAAATAATTGTTGCAAAATTTAAAAAAGCTTGTATATTTGCACCCGCAATTGAGGGATATTTTAATTGTTATGGTCCGTTCGTCTAGGGGTTAGGACGCATGGTTTTCATCCATGTAACACGGGTTCGATTCCCGTACGGACTACAAAGTTTTAATAAAAAAACTAATAAATCAAGAATTATGGCAAATCATAAGTCAGCTT
>Ga0209405_1001358_pt1 | contig 17851 bp, 16 predicted proteins | sample COGITO_mtgs_1105_6_FD_184803 | JGI IMG/M metagenome (GOLD analysis project Ga0209405, IMG submission 184803) | Pelagic marine microbial communities from North Sea - COGITO_mtgs_110516 (SPAdes) (version 2) | ecosystem: Environmental > Aquatic > Marine > Epipelagic ...
AGGGTATTTTAAGATATAGAGGTTATTCAATTGAAGAATTAGCAAATAAAGCAGATTTTTTAGAGGTTGCATACTTGTTAATATTTGGTGAATTGCCTACTAAGAAACAATTAACAAAATTTTCTGATGATATAAAAGAAAGATCAATAATTGATGAAGACTTAAGGATCATATTAAATAGTTTTCCAAAATCTGCTCATCCTATGGGTATTCTTTCTTCTTTAACAAGTGGATTAGTAGCTTTTGATCCTTCTGCAGTTGATATAAATGATGAGGACGACATGTATGATGCAATTCTAAATGTATTGGCTAAAATTCCCGTTTTAGCAGCATGGGTATACAGAAGAAGAAAAGGTTTGCCCCTAGAGTATGGAGACACTTCTTTAGGTTATGTTGAAAACATTGCTAAAATGATGTTTCAACGTCCAAATAAAGAATATGTTCAAAATGAAACTGTGGTTAATGCATTAAATAAATTATTGATTTTACATGCTGATCATGAACAAAATTGTTCTACTTCTACTGTTAGAATAGTTGGCTCATCTTACGCAGGATTATTTGCATCTGTTTCTGCTGGAATATCAGCTTTATGGGGTAGGTTACATGGAGGAGCTAATCAAGCTGTAATAGAAATGCTTGAAGCAATAAATGAAGATGGTGGAGACACGAAGAAATTTATGTCTAAAGCTAAAGACAAGTCTGACCCATTTAGACTTATGGGTTTTGGCCACAGAGTTTATAAAAATTTTGATCCAAGAGCTAAAATTATTAAAGTTGCTGCTGATGAAGTTCTTAAAGATTTAGGTATCGATGATCCAATTTTAGATATCGCAAAAGGGTTAGAAAAAGAAGCTTTAGAAGACCAGTATTTCGTTGATAGAAAACTTTATCCGAATGTTGATTTTTACTCAGGAATAATTTATAAAGCATTAGATATACCAGCTGAAATGTTTACTGTTATGTTTGCTATTGGAAGATTGCCAGGTTGGGTAGCTCATTGGAGAGAAATGAGATTAAGAAATGAACCTATTGGAAGACCTAGACAAGTTTATATCGGTGAAAATCAAAGATCTTTTACTGATATAGAATCAAGATAAACTTTTATTTTTTTAATTATGGAATTTTTAGTTAGTGGTGAAACTTCTAGACTAAGATCAGTAATTATAGGTATTGCCAATAGTTCTGGTAATATCCCTGTTTTAAGTGAGCTTTACGACCCAAAATCAATAGAAAATTTGAAAAAGGGAACATATCCCCTGGAAACAGATATGATCAAAGAATTAGAAAATTTTGTTGGCGTATTGAAAAAATATGATGTTGAGGTTTTTAGACCTAGATTAATAAAAGATTATAATCAAATTTTTACAAGAGATATAGGATTTGTTATTGATAATTTTTTTTTTAAATCAAATATCCTTCCTAAAAGAGCTAAAGAATTCGAAGGAATAAGTTCTATTCTTTCTGGTTTTCATAATAAAATAGTTACTATGCCACAAGATCTTCATATCGAAGGTGGAGATGTACTATATCAATCTAATACTATTTTTGTTGGTTATTATGACTTCGATGATTACAGTGATTTATTTACTGCTAGAACAAATAAAGTTGCACTTGATTATTTTATTAAATTTTTTCCAGAAAAAAAAGTAAAAGGATTTCATTTAAATAAATCATTAACTAACGCAAAAAAAAATATACTTCATTTAGATTGTTGTTTACAAATTATTGCTAAAAATAAAGCTATAATACACCCTGAAGCATTTACATATAAGGAAGATTATTTATGGTTAATAGATTTTTTTGGCAAACATAATGTTTTTGAAATTTCTGAAAATGAAATGTATGATATGACAAGTAATATTTTGTCAGTTAATAATGAAACAGTTATCTCTCAACCGAAATTTATAAGATTAAATAACTGGTTAAAAAATCATGATATAGTTGTTGAAGAAGTTGATTTGTCAGAAGTTTCTAAACAAGAAGGACTTTTTAGATGTTCATCTTTACCCTTAATTAGATATGATGAATAATATTCACTCAATTTTAATGGTAAGACCCTCAAGTTTTAGAATGAATTCACAAACAGCATCAAACAACTATTTTCAAAAAAACACTCACTTAAATGATGCGCAAGTTTTAAAGAAAGCATGTCTTGAATTTGACAACCTGGTTAGTTTATTACTTTCAAATGGAATTCCAGTAAATGTGTTTCAAGATGATTTAATAAATGATACACCTGACTCCATTTTTCCAAACAATTGGATAAGTTTTCACTCAAATAAAAGAATAGCAGTATACCCAATGTATGCTCACAATAGAAGACTTGAACGAAATTATAAAATCATAAAATTTATTGAAAATTTGGGAATTAAAATTGATTTTATTAATGATTACAGTGATGCTGAAAATCATAATTTATTTCTTGAAGGAACAGGAAGTATGGTGTTGGATAGATTAAATAAAAAATCCTATTGTTCATTGTCTGAAAGAACATCAGAGAGTTTAATTGAGGAGTTTTGTGATGAATTTAATTATATGCCAATTATTTTTAAGTCTTATCAAAGTATAGATAAAAAAAGAAAATTGATTTATCATACTAACGTAATGATGTGTATAGCAAATAAATATTCTATAATCTGTTTAGATTCTGTTGACTCTAAAATTGACAAGCAAATTCTTTTAAAAAGCTTAAAAGATGATAATAAAGAAATAATTGAGATTAGCGAAAATCAATTAAATTCTTTTGCTGGTAATATGATAGAGTTGGTTTTTGAAAATAACAGTTTTCTTGTTATGAGTAGTCATGCTTATAAATCTCTAACTAAAAATCAAATTAATAAAATAGAAAAATTCTCAAAAATTATTCATTCTAATGTTGAAACAATAGAAAATTGTGGTGGGGGAAGTGTTAGGTGTATGATAGCAGAAGTGTTTAATTAGTTGATTTAAATTTATTTATCTTTTTTATGAACTCATGTTCATTTTTCTTTTTTGCCAATATTTTAATAAAATATTCATCGATATATATTGAATATACATTAGATTGCCCTTTAAATAATTTCAGTTTATAAAACGGAATTATTAAAGCATAAGTTTCTAATAATGACCTAAAACTTACTATAATTCCTTTTGGCCTTAATTCAATATTACATTGGTTAGTATTATTATCTAAATTTAATAGGTTAGTGATTATTGAATCTGTTTGTGATATGATGTATTTTGGAGAACCAACACCTCTAAGTTTAATTCTTTCAAATATTGTAAAAGGATTCCCTAATACATCATTGATTTCAGATTTGATTTTAGAATTATTGTAAGAAACGTTTTTTAACACTTAACCATATTATTAATTTCAAATATAAACCAATCAAAAAAATAATTTATTCATTTTATAATTATATTTACTCCAAATTAAATTAATGGATATTAATACAATTTTACAGTCTAAACTTTCAGAATATCTTAAATTAAAGTATGATATTGATTTTAATGATTTTGAAATTCAACTTACTAAAAAAGATTTTGAAGGAGACTTGACAATTGTTATTTTTCCGTTAGTAAAAATTTTAAGACAAAGTCCTGCTAATCTAGGTAACGAATTTGGTTCTTTTATAGTTAATAATTCTAAATATGTTACAGGGTTTAATGTTATTCAAGGGTTTTTAAACCTTTCTATTTCATCATTTTATTATTTAGAATTTTTAAATAACTGTTTAACTGATAATAATTTTGGATTTATAACTCCAAAAAAAAACAGTCCCTTATATTTAGTAGAGTACTCATCTCCAAATACTAATAAGCCCCTTCATCTAGGTCATATTAGAAATATTTTACTTGGATATTCAATGTCTAAGATTTTAGAGGCTTCTGGTAAAAGAGTCAATAAAACTCAAATTATAAATGACAGGGGAATACATATTTGTAAATCAATTATTGCTTGGTTAAAATTTGGAGAAAACAAAACACCTTATGATGTAAACCAAAAAGGTGACTTTTTTGTTGGAAAATATTATGTTTTATTTGATAAAATTTACAAAAGAGAAATTAAGGAATTAATTAATAGTGGTTTTTCAAAAATAGAAGCTGAACAAAAATCTCCAATTTTTATTGAAGCCAAAGAACTGTTAAGAAAATGGGAAGCTGGTGATAAAGAGATTATTAATGTTTGGAAATTAATGAACGGATGGGTTTATGATGGTTTTAATAAAACTTATAATGACCTAGGAGTTAATTTTGACTCATTATATTATGAAAGTGACACTTATCTTATAGGAAAGGAAATTATTAATCATGGGCTAGAAAAACAGATTTTTTATAAAAAAGATGACGATTCTGTTTGGATTGATTTATCGGATGAGGGTCTTGATGAAAAGCTATTGTTAAGATCAGATGGCACCTCTGTTTATATGACTCAAGATTTAGGTACAGCTTATAAAAGATATAAGGATAATCCTGAAATGAAAGGATTGATTTATACTGTAGGAAATGAACAAGACTACCATTTTAATGTTTTGTTTAAGATTTTAAAAAAACTTGGATTTAAATGGTCAAATCATTTATTTCATTTAAGTTATGGGATGGTTGATTTGCCCTCTGGAAAGATGAAAAGTCGAGAAGGTACAGTTGTGGATGCAGATGAACTAATTTCAGAAATGGTAAACAATGCTTCTAAATTATCTAGTGACCTTGGAAAGCTTGATGGATTGAGTATTGATGATAAAAATGCACTAAATCATACTATTGGTCTTGGAGCGTTAAAATATTACATACTTAAAGTTGATCCAAAAAAAAGAATTTTATTTGATCCGAATGATTCTATTGACTTTAATGGAAATACCGGACCTTTTATTCAATATACATACGCAAGGATTCAATCTCTTTTAAGTAAGGAAACTTTTGAAAATCATTCCTTAAATGAGGATTTAGACATAAATACAAAAGAGAAACAAATTTTAAAATTATTAACTCAATATCCAGACTTAATAAAATCCTCTGCAGATAATTTAAATCCAGCTTTAATTGCAAATTTCACATACGAATTAGTTAAAGCTTTTAATTCTTATTATCAAACAACTAAAATTTCAAAAATTGAAAATAATGAAGTCAAGTTATTCCGTTTAAGCTTAAGTTATAAAGTAGGTTTAATTATTAAATCTTCAATGCTATTATTAGGAATAAAAGTTCCTGACAAAATGTAATTTAATAAAAATATAATGTTTAATAATTTAACAGATAAGCTTAACTCAGCCTTAAAAATTTTAAAAGGACAAGGAAAAATAACTGAAATTAATGTTGCAGAAACGTTAAAGGAAGTTAGAAGGGCTTTACTTGAGGCCGATGTAAACTTTAAAACAGCAAAAGAATTCTCAATTAATGTTAAAAATAAAGCTATTGGGCAAAATGTTTTAAGTACCGTTAATCCTGGGCAACTAATGGTTAAAATTGTTAAGGATGAATTAACTCAATTAATGGGTGGAAATGCGGAAGGAATTAATCTCTCCAATTCATTTACGGTTATTTTAATGTCTGGTTTGCAAGGTTCAGGAAAAACTACTTTTTCTGGAAAATTATCAAAATATTTAAAAACTAAAAAAAACAAAAATCCTTTGTTAGTAGCTTGTGATGTGTATAGACCTGCCGCAATTGAACAATTAAAAATTCTTGGAGAACAAATCGGAGTTGATGTTTATAGTGATGAATTGGAAAAAAATCCAGTAAAAATTGCTTCAGATTCAATTTCACATGCAAAAAAGAATGGACAAAATTTAGTTATAATAGACACTGCAGGAAGATTAGCTGTTGATGATCAAATGATGAATGAAATTAAAAACATTCATACTGCGGTTAAACCTCATGAAACTTTATTTGTTGTTGACTCAATGACTGGACAAGATGCTGTTAATACTGCTAAAACTTTCAATGATATATTAAATTTTGACGGAGTTATTTTAACAAAACTTGACGGTGATACTAGAGGAGGAGCAGCATTATCTATAAAATCAATAGTTAATAAGCCAATAAAATTTATTGGAACTGGGGAAAAAATGGATGCAATTGATGTTTTTCATCCTGAAAGAATGGCAGACCGAATACTTGGAATGGGTGATATTGTTTCATTAGTAGAAAAAGCACAAAATGTTTATGATGAAAAACAAGCACGAATTTTAAGTAAAAAAATTGCAAAAAGTCAGTTCGGTCTTGATGATTTTTTAGATCAAATAAAAAAAATCAAGCAAATGGGTGACATTAAAGATATGGTTGGAATGATTCCTGGTGCGAGTAAAGCCGTTGGAGATGCTGAGATTGATAATGATTCGTTTAAACATATAGAAGCTTTAATTTATTCAATGACACCAAAAGAGCGTTCAAATCCAAAAATTATTGATAATAGTAGAAAAAAACGAATATCAAAAGGAAGTGGATTAGAAGTTCAAGAACTTAATAAGCTTTTAAAACAATTTGAACAAATGTCAAAAATGATGAAAATGATGCAAAGTGGTGGGTCAAATAAGCTTATGCAAATGATGAAAGGAATGAAATAAATAATTAATTAATTATGAAAATTATAGACGGAAAAGAAATATCTAATCAAATTAAACTTGAAATTAAAAAAGAAGTTGATCAAATTATCTTAAAAGGACAAAGACCTCCTCATTTAGCAGTATTGTTGGAGAAGATGGAGCGAGTTTAACCTATGTAGGAAGTAAGGTTAGATCTTGTAGACAAGTTGGGTTTGAATCAACTTTAGTAAAACTTCAATCATCAATTAGTGAAGAAAAACTTATTGAAAAAATTAATTTATTAAATAGCGATAAAGAAATTGATGGTTTTATTGTTCAATTACCGTTACCAAAACATATAAACGAAGAGAATATTTTAATGGCTATTGATCCAAATAAAGATGTTGATGGCTTTCATCCAACGAATTTTGGAAAAATGGCATTAAATATGGAGACCTTTATTCCGGCTACACCCTTTGGAATAATGGAACTTTTAAAAAGATATAATATTGAAACATCTGGTAAACATACTGTTGTAATTGGCAGGAGCCATATAGTTGGTAGACCAATTAGTATTTTAATGAATAGTAAAGGAAAAGCCGGTGATTCTACAGTTACTGTGGTACATAGTAGAACCGTGAATTTAGAAAGTTACACTAAAAATGCAGATATCATTGTTTCTGCTCTTGGTATTCCAGAATTTGTAAAAAGTGATATGGTAAAGAGTGGGGTAGTTATAATAGATGTTGGAATAACTAGAGTCAAGGATGATAATTCAATTAAAGGTTACGTGATTAAAGGAGATGTAGATTTTGAGTCTATGAAATCTAAAGCAAGTTTTATAACCCCTGTGCCTGGTGGAGTAGGTCCTATGACAATAGCTATGTTATTAAAAAACACTTTGCTTTCTAGAAAAATTTCTATTTAGCAAATATTTGACTGGAATCTTTAAATGATTTGAATTCTAAAGCATTTCCTGACGGATCTTTAAAAAACATTGTAGATTGTTCACCAGTTAATCCTTGAAATCTTATATATGGTTCAATAATAAATTCGATTTTTCTTTTTTTTAGTTTTTCAGCAAATTCTTGAAAAACATTCCATTCTAGTATAACCCCAAAGTGAGGTATTGGTACATTTTTTCCGTCAACAGGATTAGATTTTATATTTTTAATATCATTATCTAAATGAATTACAAGTTGATGTCCAAAGAAGTCAAAATCAACCCAATGGTCACTACTTCTTCCTTCACTACATCCCAATATATCTTTATAAAAAGTTCTATTTTTTTCAAGATTATTAACAGGAATTGCCAGATGAAATGGTGATAGTTTTTTCATGATTTATATTTTTAGTTCCATCCAATCATAAATCTTTTAATTTTACTTTCGGGTGGGATATTTATACTTTTAATAATTTGATCGGTACCCAATCTTAAATCTATTGGTAAATTTTGTTTATCAATAATAAAGTAAGCATCAATTTCATCTACATAAATAATTAAATTATTTATAGTATTCTGTATTGAATTTATTTTATGATTTTTTTCAATCATTCTAAATGTACTTTCAATATTTACTCCCTTGTTGGTTGTGAAAAGATTACTAACTATTTCAATAGTTTCAATAGTTTCATTATTATCATGTTGATTTCTAGGGGTTAGGGTAAGTAAATGATTTTTATTAGTGCTAAAAATTAAATATTTATCATCACCAGAAAACATATAATCTCCTTCGCCAATCCTTCTAACAATTGAGTCGTTTTTATATATTGAATCTAGTTGTTGAACTATAATCTCTTTATTTAATTTTCCAATTTTTCCTTTTTCAATTTTATACTCATTGGATGAGCATCCAACAATAAAAATTAGTAATGGAATAAATAGATATTTCTTCATTTTTTAAATTTAATTAAATGTAATAATTACTTTAAACACAAATTGATTTTATCTTATATATTTGCCAAGTGAATTCAAATAATGAACAAGAATTAATTGACAAGGGACTTCTTCTTCCTTTGATGGAATCATTTTATACAATTCAGGGAGAAGGATATCATAAGGGTTCTGCAGCTTTTTTTATTAGATTGGGTGGTTGTGATGTTGGGTGCCATTGGTGTGATGTTAAAGAAAGTTGGGATCCTAAAATACATCCTCCTACAAGTATTGATGATATTGTTTTTAATGTTAAAAAGAGTTCTAATACTGTAGTTATTACAGGTGGGGAGCCCTTAATGTGGAATATGAGTCCAATAACTCGACTATTAAAAGACAATAATATTAACATTCACATTGAAACTTCAGGAGCATATAAATTTTCTGGAAATTGGGATTGGATTTGTCTGAGTCCAAAGAAAAATAAGAATCCTCTTAATGAAATCTACTCAAAAGCAGATGAGCTAAAAATGATAATTTATAATTTAGACGATCTTAAATTTGCTGAAATTGAATCAAAAAAAGTTTCTAATAGTTGTTTGTTGTATCTTCAACCTGAGTGGAGTAAACGAGAAAAAATTATGCCAATTATTGTAGATTATGTTATGAGAAACCCTAAATGGAAAGTGTCTTTACAAACCCATAAGTATTTAAATATTCCTTAGTCGTATAATAAATATTTTACTCTGATATTATTAAATTTTTTCAGATCACTTTTCCAGCTTTTTTTAATCTGTTTTTCATTTTTACCCTCTATTATTTGTTTTTTTAAATCATATGTCCCTGCAAGTTTATTAAAGCTTTCTAAGAAAAAAGAAGTTTTATTTTTAGAATTATTGTAGGCTAATATTAACCATTTTAAGTTTATTTCATTTAGTTTTTCATATTTCCTTAAATCTAATCCATAGCACTTAGAATTAATGTGTTTAGGATATTTTGCGCCAGGCATCGACTTGGGTGTAAATGTAAAATCATAATTCTCCCAATTTGGATTTCCAATTACTTGAAATTGTAAATTTGTTCCACGGCCTACACTTACATTAGTACCTTCAAACAAACACAGACTAGGGTATAGGTTAATCGATTTGTGGTTTGGTAGATTTGGAGATGGTTTAACAGGAAGATTATAAGTGATATATCTGTTATAATTCTTCATTTGAATTATTTTTAAATCACATTTAACGTTACTTTCTAACCAACCTTCATTATTTATCATTAACGCATATTCTCCAATTGTCATTCCATGTACTATTGGAACTGGGTGCATGCCAATGAAACTTTTCAAATCCAATTTTCTTAAAGGTCCATCAACGTAATGACCATTTGGATTAGGTCTGTCGAAAACTATTAATTTAATATTATTTTCTGCAGCAGCTTCCATTACGTAATGAAGAGTAGATATATAAGTGTAAAATCTTGCTCCTACATCTTGAATGTCAAAAATTATAACATCTAATCCTTTTAGCTGTTTGTTTGTTGGTTTTTTATTTTTTCCATACAGGGAAATTATTTTAATTCCAGTTTTTGGATCAATATTATTATTAATTAATTCTCCCGCATCTGCTTCTCCTCTAAACCCGTGTTCTGGGGAAAAAATTCTTTTGATTCCAATTTTTAAGGAAATTAGTGAATCAACTGTATGAGTATATTTTCCTTTTTTATTTTCTATTAGGGATGTGTGGTTTCCGACGAATCCTACGTTTAAATTAATTAAATCTTCAATATAATCGTTGGTTTGATTTGCTCCAACGCCATGATAGTTTATGTCTTGAGAAAAAGAAAAGTTACATAATACATTAAATATTAAAAAAAAAGTAATTTTATGTATTGCTAAATGTAATTTCATAGACATGAATTTTGAATCATATATGGCTAAAAGATTTATAAAATCAAAGCCATATAAAAATACCGTTTCATCTCCAATAATAAAAATATCAATATTATCAATTGTAATCGGTATTGTGATGATGATTATTTCTATATCATCAAGTGTTGGTTTACAGAAAACTATAGAATCTAAGGTTTCTTCTTTTTTTGGTCATGTATCAGTGTCAAACTTTGAGAATAACTCTTCTTTTTCATCAATAAACCCTTTGAACAGCGATTTTGATTATACTTTATTAAACACTAACTATAGTATTAAATATTTTGATAAAGTAGCTTATAAATCTGCTTTGATTATTAAAAATAATAGTTTTGAAGGGGTTGTTTTAAAAGGAATAGAGGCAGATTTTAATTGGGAAAATTTTTCAAACTATATTACAAAAGGAAGAGTACCTTCTTTTGAAAAGAATATATCAAATGAGGTGATAATTTCTGAAAATCTATCAAAAAAATTATTAATTAATTTAGATGATAAATTTAAAGCTACTTTCTTTAAATCAAATTCAAGATCCGTTCCTAATGAGAGAATTTTTAAGGTTGTAGGAATTTATAGTTCTGGACTTATTGAATTTGATGAAACGTATTTTTTTGGAGATATAAGGCATATTCAAAAAATGAATAAGTGGAATAATGATGAGTTTGGAAGTGTCGAGATATTTCTAAAAAAATATTCTTACACTAATGATGTTTCTGTTGATTTATATAATCAAACATCAACTGAAACTAGTGTAATGTCAATTAATGAAAAGTTTCCAGAAATTTTTAATTGGATGTCTTTATTTGACTTTAATGTTTTATTAATAATAATCATTATGATTCTTGTAGGTGGTATCAATATGATTACGGCTCTTTTAGTTACTGTTTTAGAAAAAACAACAGTTATTGGTATTCTTAAAACTATTGGAGCTTCTAACAAATCAGTTAGATCTATATTTTTAATTAATGGAACTTATTTAATTGGTTTAGGCTTATTAATTGGAAATTTTATTGGTATTGGATTAATATTCTTTCAGAATCTTACAGGATTTATCAAATTAGATCCTCAAACTTACTATGTATCTGAGTTTCCATTTGATTTTAATTTTATATCACTTGTAATTTTGAATTTAGGAGTATTGTTTTTTTGTTTTTTGATGTTAATAATTCCATCCTATATTATTACTAGAATCTCTCCCTCTAGTTCAATTAGAACTAAATAAAGAAATTTACATTAATGTAATAAGCATGTATATTATTACATTTGCAAAGCTTTATGAATTATTATAAAAACATTTTAGAAACAATTGGGAATACCCCTCTTATTAAATTAAATAATTTAACAAAGAATATAGATGCTCTAGTTTTGGCAAAAGTTGAGTTCTTTAACCCTGGTAGTTCAATTAAAGATAGAATGGCTTTAAAAATGATTGAAGACGCTGAAAATGATGGTCGTTTGAAACCTGGATATACTATTGTTGAGGGAACCTCTGGGAATACAGGCATGGGCTTAGCATTAGCTGCTATAGTTAAAGGATATAAATTAATATGTGTCTCAACGGATAAACAATCAAAAGAAAAATTTGATGTTTTAAAAGCTGTGGGAGCTAAAGTTGTTGTTTGTCCAACGAACGTAAAGCCTGAAGATCCAAAATCTTACTATTCAACTGCAAAAAGAATCGGAGAAGAAACGCCTAATTCTTGGTATGTTAATCAATATGATAATCCTTCAAATTCACTTGCCCATTATGAGACTACAGGACCTGAAATATGGGACCAAACAGATGGTAAAATAACACATTTTGTAGTTGGAGTTGGTACTGGTGGAACAATTTCTGGTGTAGCGAAATTTTTAAAAGAAAAAAATCCACAAATTAAAATTTGGGGAATTGATACATACGGATCTGTTTTTAAAAAATATCATGAAACTGGAATTTTTGATCAAAATGAAATATACCCTTACATTACAGAGGGAATAGGTGAGGATATTTTACCTAAAAATGTAAATTTTGATTTAATAGATGGATTTGAAAAAGTAACTGATGAAGATGCTGCAATTTATACTAGAAAATTAGCTAAACAAGAAGGTATTTTTGCTGGTAACTCATGTGGAGCAGCTGTTAAAGGTGTCCTTCAATTAAAACATAATTTTAAAAAAAATGATGTTGTTGTAGTTTTACTTCATGATTCAGGAAGTCGATATATAGGAAAAATATATAATGATGAATGGATGAAAAAAAATGGTTTTAGCTTAGATTAATGAATGATTTTATTATTAATAATTGCTCAAATAAATTAGATAATAATCTTTCACATTCAATACTCAAAAATAGCAACTCTTATAAATTTCACACCAAGCAACATTACTACAATAAGACCCCACTTGTTCAACTAAATTCTTTATCTAATCATTTATGCCTGAATAACATCCATATTAAAGATGAATCAAATAGATTTGATTTAGATGCTTTTAAAGTTTTGGGTTCAACTTACGCACTTTATGAGATTTTAATAAAAAACTCTAACATTGATGTATTTTGTACGGCAACAGATGGTAATCATGGGAAAGGCTTAGCGTGGGCTGCTCAACAATTCAATAAAAAAGTAATTATTTTTGTACCAAGAGATACGTCAAAAAATAGAATTAAGGCTATTAAATCTTATAATGCGATTGTATATCAGCTTGATTTAAATTATGAAGAAACCTGTTTGTATGCATCTAACAAATGTGATGAAAATGGCTGGCAGTTGGTTCAAGATGCCTCATGGGAAAATTATGAAGAAATTCCATCTCTAATTATGTCTGGTTATTTAACTCATTTTAAGGAAATTGAGTTCCCAACTAATAGTAATTTTAAATCTAAATTTGATATAATTTTTTTACAATGTGGAGTTGGAAGTTGGGCTGCTTCTTGTATTTGGTATTATTTAAATCATTACAAGGAACATCGTCCAAAAATAGTTTTGGTTGAGCCTGAAGAATCGTGTGGTGTTTTTGAATCTTTTAAAAATGGTGATAGGATGACTCCCAATACTTCATTTAATACTATTATGGCTGGTTTGAACTGTGGAATTCCTTCCAAAAACGCTTGGGAAATTATTAAGATTGGATGTGATGCTGTTATTAAAATATCTGATGAAGAAGTTAAGAAAGCGATGAGACAATTATATAATCCAATCGGAAATGATATAAAAATAATTTCAGGGGAATCTGGTGCAGCTGGTTTAGCTGGATTAATTAAAGTTTTAGACTTTGAAAAATCTAATGATTTAAAAAAACATCTTAATTTAAATCAAGATTCAAAAATTCTTTTGTTTAATACTGAGGGTGCTACAGACCCAGATAATTTTAATAAAATTGTATCAAAATTTAATTAAATACATCTTTTGGAAATACTATGATACTTTCTTGATTATTAGTGCCAACGCTGGAAACTCCAAATAAAAAATTATCTATAACTATTCCATTTAAAGTAAATTCATTAGTATCACCAACAAACCTGCTGTTTTCCCAATAAGCTGAGGTGGTTTTTCTCCAATATATTTTATAACCTAATATTTTAGAGTTTTTTGGGTTTTCCCATTTAAGTTTAGTAGAAGGTTTTACTGCTCCTCCAATTTTTACATTTTTTGGTTCTTCAGGACTCCAACCTAAGCTTGCTAAATTTATTGCATTTACTGCTGTTAATTTTTTTGCATATTTGAAATTAACTCCAGAAATAACATCACCATATTCAATACCATTTTCAGTTCTAATATCTTGATGTTGTCTATTGTAATTTTCGTGAGCCTCCATTATTCTCACTCCAGCATATCCTAAATCATTAAATGGTCTGTGATGACCCCCTCTTCCAAATCTATCTAATCTGTATATCATCATTGGATTCATTTCTGGCATATACTTGCGAACAGTGTTATGAATATATCTTGCTAGTTGTCTTGAATTTCCATCAACTTCTCCACCATAAAACCTTCTTCTTTTAATAGAAACTTCTGATTCATTAGCTGGAGTGGGTTCAGAGAATATTCTAAAACTTAAATTATCAATTACTCCGTCTACACCTTCAATATTTCCAATCATATCATTATTTAATATTCCAATAATTTCCCAATTATTTTTTTTAGCGTAATTAGCTAATCCAGCACCCCCATATAGACCTTGTTCTTCTCCAGATAACCCTACGTATATAATACTATTATCAAATTTATACTTACTTAATACTCTTGCTGCTTCAATTACCCCAGCCATTCCGGAGGCATTATCATTTGCACCAGGTGAGAGTGAGGTGTAGTTGTTAGGATCACTGACTCTACTATCAATATCACCACTCATAATTATGTATCTGTTAGGATTTACTAATCCTCTTTGAATAGCAATTACATTATTAATCCAAACATCTTTGATTAACCTTCTTTTGTTTTTTATGAAATAATTTTTTTGATAAAAAACCTCTAAGCAATTATTGCAATTTGAGGAAATATCTTTAAAAGACTTCTTTATCCATCTTCTTGCTGCGCCAATTCCAGTTGTAATTGATAAAGTGTCACTTAATGTGTGCCTTGTTCCAAATGACACTAGTTTTTTAATATCACTTTCAATTCTATTTTCGGAAATTGAATCGATAATATTGTAATAATTTTCTTCGCTTTGCGAATAACACAATGAGGTAAAAATTAAAATAGGTATGATTTTGAAATAATTCATACCTAAATTTAATATAAAAACTTTTAATTTATTAAAAACAATATTTGTTTTCTTCTTTTAGTTTGTCTGCAATACTATTCTTTAATTTAATAACGTTTGGATATTCGTAATATTTTGTAAATCTTTTTAGCCCCATCAATAATCCTTTTTGTTCATCTCCTGAAGCAAAAGATACTATCACTTCTTTTCCTTTTGATTGTATAATATCCACAGCTTTATATAGATATAACTGAGTCATAGCAATTTGGTTAGTTTGAGTTTCTGTTCCAAGTCTATTACAATTTTTTTCAGTTCTTAGAAGCGCAGACTCTGTCATGTATATTTCAATTAGTATATCTGAAACTGCTAACAACATTTGTTGATGCTCTTCAAGTTTTTCTCCGAATTTTTTTATTCCAGCTCCAGCTAACATTAAAAACACCTTTTTAAGATTTTTTAATATTAATTTTTCTTGAGCAAATAGTTTAGTTAAATCAGGCACTTCAAATGATGGAATTCCCATCAATTCATCAGCTACTTTAGTAGCAGGATTGATAAAATCAATATGACCTTTCATTGCTTTTTTGATTAGCATTCCAACGCTTAACATTCTATTTATTTCATTAGTACCCTCATATATTCTACCGATTCTACAATCTCTCCATGCACCTTCCATTGGGGTTTCTGCTGAAAAGCCCATCCCACCGAACACTTGAATACCTTCATCAGCAATATTCTGCATATCTTCACTTATAGCTACTTTTAACAGTGAACATTCTATAGCGTACTCTTCTACACCTTTAAGCTCTGATTCCTGAAAGCTATTACCACTTTCATGTCTAATCTTAATTCGATCCTCAATATCCTTAGCAGCTCTGTATGTTGCTGATTCACCAACGTAAGTATCTGTGGCCATTGTAGCAATTTTTTCTTTTATGGCTTCAAAATCAATAATTTTTGTATTAAATTGAATTCTTTCGCTTGCATATTGCACAGCATATGATGTCACTCTTTTTTGCGCATCTAAGCAAGCTGCAGCTAATTTTATTCTACCTACATTTAAAGAGTTTACTGCTATTTTAAAACCACTTCCTCTTTCTGAAAGCATATTTTCAACTGGTACTTTTGTTTCATTGAAAAATACTTGTCTAGTTGAAGATGAATGTATACCTAGTTTTTTTTCCTCATCACCCAACGTAATTCCATTATTAGATTCGTTAGGTACTATAAAACCTGTTATGTTCTTGTCATCATCAATTCTTGCAAAAACAATGAACAATTTTGCAAATCCAGCATTTGAAATCCACATTTTTTGACCTGTAATTTTATAATGAGTTCCATCCTCACTTAAAACTGCTTTTGTTTTTCCACTATTAGCATCTGATCCAGCACTTGGCTCAGTCAAACAATACGATCCAAATATTTCTCCACTGGCAAGTTGTGGAACAAACTTTTTATTTTGTTCTTCATTTCCATAAAGAACTATTGGCATTGTTCCAATTCCAGTATGAGCTCCAAATGCTGTTGATAAAGAACCTACAGCTCCTGAAATAGTCTCACATACTAGCATTGTTGAAACAAATCCCATTCCCATTCCACCATACTCTTCTGGAACTGCTACTCCTAAAAAGCCAAGATCTCCAGCTTTTTTCATTATATCTTCTGTTAATTTATAATCTTTATTTTCAAATCTTTCACGATGAGGCATAACTTCTTTATCAATAAAATCTGAAACGGCTTGTTTCATCATCAGTTGTTCTTCAGAAAAATCCTCTGGTGAAAAGACATTTTCACAATTAGTTTCTTTAATTATAAATTCACCTCCTCTTGTTATATTTTTTTCATTTATACTCATAATAATTTTTTAATTTAAAAATTCATAGATTCCTGCTGCTCCTTGACCAGTTCCAACACACATTGTTACCATACCGTATTTAGATTTTCTATCTCTCATTTCATTAAAAAGCTGAACTGATAATTTAGCTCCTGAACATCCTAAAGGATGACCCAGTGCTATAGCTCCACCATTAACATTGATAATTTCAGGATTTAAATTTAACTCTCTAATTACTGCTAATGATTGAGAAGAAAATGCTTCATTTAGTTCAATTAAATCAATATTATCAATTTTCATGTCAGCTTGCTTTAAAACTTTTGGAATAGCTTTAACAGGACCTATTCCCATTATTTTTGGTGGAACACCAGCTACAGCATAATTAACTAGTCTGGCAATTGGTTCTATATTTAATTCTTTCACCATTTTTTCACTCATTATTAATACAAACGCTGCACCATCGCTCATTTGAGATGAATTACCAGCTGTGACGCTACCATTCATTGTGAATACAGGTCTAAGTTTATTCAAAACCTTGAGATTTGTATCTTTTCTAGGTCCTTCATCAGTATCTACCGTATATTCTCTAAATGCTTTTTTTCCATTTTCATCAAGATAAGTTTCTTCAACTTTAATTGGAACTATTTGAGATTTGAACTTACCTTTTGAAATAGCATCAACTGCTTTTGAATGAGAATTTAATGCAAACTCATCTTGATCTTCCCTGTTAATATTAAATTGTTGTGCAACTTGCTCAGCTGTTAATCCCATTCCCCAGTAATAATCCTCTTTACCTTGTTGTGCAATAGCATAGTCTGGAACAGGTTTATACCCACCCATTGGTATAAAACTCATGCTTTCTACTCCTCCAGCTATTATACAGTCAGCCATTCCTGATTTAATTTTTGCAGATGCCATAGCAATAGTCTCTAAACCAGAAGCACAGTATCTATTTACCGTAACACCCGGAACATCTTCAACTTTTAATCCCATCAAAGAGATTACTCTGCCTATATTTAAACCTTGTTCAGCTTCAGGTG
>Ga0209405_1001372_pt1 | contig 17661 bp, 10 predicted proteins | sample COGITO_mtgs_1105_6_FD_184803 | JGI IMG/M metagenome (GOLD analysis project Ga0209405, IMG submission 184803) | Pelagic marine microbial communities from North Sea - COGITO_mtgs_110516 (SPAdes) (version 2) | ecosystem: Environmental > Aquatic > Marine > Epipelagic ...
CGATGCTAAAATGGACAAATTCCTTCCCCCAGCCAACGCCCATAAGCAACGCTGCACTTAAATTCAGTCACCTTTGAGCACTGTCGTTGTGCATGGTGACCTGCGCCCCAAAAAATCCTGACGACGTACGGTGTTGTCTAAATTGACGCAATCGCCTACATTATCGAAGCACATCGATTACACAATTTTTCGTTTGGCTAAGAGAGCATAGATGTTTCAAGAAGACCAAATTCAAAACGCATTTCATCTATCGCAAAGTGCCATGGATGCTTTGCATAGCGGTACACACGCTGCACCTTTTGATGTTTTGGGACCCCACGTGATCGATGGTGATGTTTGGCTGACAACGTTCCAACCTGCGGCGGTAAGTGTTTGCGTCATTTGCGATGGAATACGTACCAAATTAACCCGCATTCAGGGCGATATTTTTTCTGGGAAGATCCCGAACAAACCTTATTCTCTTCGTATGCAGTATGCGGATGGCTCCGATCATACCACTGCCGATCCTTACTCTTTTGGTCCAGTTTTGACAGATCTTGACCATTACCTGATCGGGGAAGGTACGCATAAGCAGCTTTGGCGCGTCCTCGGTGCGAATGTCAAAACACATCAGAGCATGGCTGGTGTTCATTTTGCAGTTTGGGCACCCAATGCATTGCGTGTCAGCGTGGTGGGTGATTTCAATTCATGGGATGAACGTCGCCACATGTTGCGCCCATCGGGTCAATCAGGTGTTTGGGAAACTTTCATTCCCGGATTGACGGATGGTGCGTTGTATAAGTTCCACGTTGCGGGCGCAGACGGACAGGTGCGCGTCAAGGCAGACCCTGTAGGTTTTGGATCACAACACCCACCTGAACAAGCATCTGTGGTTCGCGATATTTCTGAATATGCGTGGACAGATGGCGACTGGATGAATGGGCGCGGAACGAAGGCGGACCGTAACCAACCCATGTCCATTTATGAGGTTCACCTGGGATCATGGCGCAGGCGTTATGATGATCACGGCAGATCCCTTTCGTACGAAGAATTGGCACGCGATCTCATTGGATATGTTACGTATATGGGCTTTACTCATATTGAACTGATGCCGGTTTCTGAATTTCCCTTCGATGGATCATGGGGTTATCAGCCTATTGGTCTTTATGCTCCCACAATCCGGTTTGGCCCCCCTGACGCGTTCCGTGCGTTTGTGGATACGGCCCATGCCGCAGGGATCGGCGTCTTGCTAGACTGGGTCCCAGGTCACTTTCCTACGGATGCACATGGCCTGGCCCAATTCGATGGTACCGCGCTGTACGAACATGCGGACCCTCGTGAAGGCTTCCATCAAGACTGGAACACTTTGATACCGAATTATGGCCGACGTGAGGTCAAGAACTACTACGTCGCTAACGCCTTATACTGGTTAGAAGAATATCACCTGGACGGTCTGCGCGTCGATGCCGTGGCGTCTATGTTGTACCGTGATTATTCACGCGACGCAGACAAATGGGTTCCGAACCAGGATGGCGGGCGTGAAAATTACGAAGCAATTGCATTTCTGCAGGAAATGAATGCGGCTGCCTATGGGCAGGATATCAAGATTATGACTGTGGCCGAAGAAAGCACGTCTTTCCCCGGTGTGTCGCAGCCTGTGCATTTCGGCGGTTTGGGGTTTGGATATAAATGGAACATGGGATGGATGAACGACACCCTGCGGTATATGGAAACAGATCCAATCCATCGCAAGCATGATCATCATTTGATGACGTTTCCTTTAGACTGGGCTTTTTCCGAAAATTTTATATTGCCCATCAGCCACGATGAAGTGGTGCATGGCAAAGGTTCGATGATCAACAAGATGCCTGGCAATGACTGGGAAAAGTTTGCAAACCTGAGAGCTTATTACGCTTTCATGTGGACTCAACCGGGCAAAAAGCTTTTGTTCATGGGATGCGAATTTGCCCAACCCGAAGAATGGAACCACGATTCGGAACTGAATTGGGGCGCAGCAGAACAGCCCGCCAACAAAGGTGTCCAGCGTTTGGTTCAGGATCTGAACCGTATGTACCGCGACACTCCATCACTTTATGTCAAAGATTGTGATCCTGATGGGTTTCAGTGGGTCTGCAATGACCCGGCTCAATCCGTCACTGCATATCTGCGCAAAGGCGGGGATGCTGATGTTTTGGTTGTCTGTAACTTTTCGGGCGTTGAACGGTCCGATTTTCGGATCGGCGTACCCTATGCAGGCAGGTGGTCGGAAATACTGAACACTGATTCCGCAATTTATGGCGGGGATGATCGCGGCAACATGGGGCAAAGTGTGACCCACCATCATGAACCCCACGAATTTGATCAGTCGTTGTTTCTGATAATACCACCGCTTTCTGTCATCGTTCTGAAACACGATCCTTGTCAAAAAAATCAATAACGGAGTATTCTTTATGCGACCTAAACGTATCACACAAAGAACCATGGCATTTGTGTTGGCAGGGGGACGTGGAAGTCGCCTGAAAGAACTAACAAATCTACGGGTGAAACCCGCTGTTCCTTTTGGTGGCAAGGCCCGCATAATCGATTTTGCACTATCCAATGCCGTGAATTCGGGCATTCGCAAGATTGCGGTAGCGACCCAGTATAAAGCCCACAGCCTGATCCGCCACACCCAAAGAGGGTGGAATTTCTTTCAGGCAGATCGCAATGAGTTTTTGGATGTGTTGCCTGCCTCTCAACGGGACGGAACGGAAAACTGGTATAAGGGAACAGCAGACGCTGTGGCCCAAAACATAGATATCGTCGACAGTTATAATATCGATTACGTCATCATTCTTGCTGGCGATCATATTTATAAAATGGATTACGAAATCATGCTGCGTCAGCACGTTGATGCGGGTGCGGATGTCACAGTTGGTTGCTTGACGGTGCCACGCGACGAAGCTTCGGCCTTTGGGGTGATGGATACCGACAAAGACGGACGGATCATCAGTTTTCAGGAAAAGCCTTCTGACCCGCCGGGCACACCGGAAGATCCTAATGTCACGCTCGCTTCGATGGGAATCTATGTTTTTAACTGGGACTATTTGCGTAATTTGTTGCAAGATGATGCACACAATGAAGCGTCCAGCCACGATTTCGGGAGCGACTTGATCCCGCATGTCGTTGAAACTGGAAAAGCAATCGCGCACCGATTTGACGAAAGCTGCGTTCGTGATGAAGCGGCACCTGTCTATTGGAAAGATGTGGGAACGATTGATGCGTTTTGGCAGGCCCATGTTGATCTGACTGGCTTTACGCCGGAACTGGACCTTTGGGACAAAGATTGGCCGATCTGGACCTACAATGAAGCAGTTCCTCCTGCGAAGTTTATTCATAATGAACATGGCCGGCGCGGCACTGCTATATCGTCATTGATTGCGGGCGGTTGTGTGATTTCAGGTACTGAAGTGCGGAATTCTATACTGTTCACCAACGTAAACACGAATTCCTATGCTGTTCTTGACCATGCTGTAATTTTGCCCAGTGTTGTGGTCAACCGGTCCGCGATATTACGCAATGTGGTTGTGGATCGTGGGGTGATTATTCCCGAGGGTCTTGTTGTGGGCGAAGACCCGATCGAAGATGCAAAGTGGTTCCGGGTCACCGATCGCGGCATTGCGTTGATCACCCAAGACATGCTTGACAAGCGGGCCGCGCAAAAATGACCAATGTACTGTTTGTAGTTTCAGAATGCGCACCCTTGGTGAAAACTGGCGGTCTGGCGGATGTGGCGGGCGCGTTGCCCGCCGCATTGGCGCAATATGATGTAAACGTGCGTGTCCTGTTGCCTGGCTATCGCACCGTCATGGCGCAGGTTCAGAAATCCAAACCGGTTGCGACGTACAATAACCTGTTTGGCGATTCTGCGGATGTGATCGCCTGTCAAGTCGCCGGTGTCGATTTTCTAATACTGGATGCGCCGCATTTGTATGATCGCGATGGATCAATTTACGGGGACGCCACAGGGGTGGACTGGCTAGATAACCCGGAACGATTTGCAGCCTTGTGCAAGGCCGGCGCAGGAATCGCGGCGGGTGATTTGCCCGATTGGCAGCCTGATATCGTACATGGCCACGATTGGCATGCGGGTCTTACGCCAGAATATTTGCGAAGCGCGGGGCTTGAGACGCCGTTTGTATTCACAATTCACAACATCGCATTTCATGGCAACGCCCCAGCGAAGAAGCTGGCAGATTTGAGCCTTGATGCGGATCGGTTCACGTCGGATCATTTCGAATTCTGGGGCCAGATATCAGCCTTAAAGGCTGGTCTGATGGGCGCTACAAAAATTAATACCGTTTCGCAAACCTATGCCAATGAATTGATGACGCCGGAATTTGGTCTTGGTATGGATGGCATTTTACAGGCGCGTCAGTCAGATATGTCGGGCATTGTGAACGGTATTGATTTGGACGCATGGAATCCGCAAACGGACCCAAATATTGCAAAGTTTAAATCCCCTGCCGGCAAATCAAAAAACAAGACGGCCCTACAAAAGACGTTCGGACTGGGGAAAGCTGATGGGCCATTGTGTGTACTCGTGTCGCGATTAACCGAGCAAAAGGGTATCGACTTGCTGTTGGATGCATTACCTGCGTTGTTAGATAATGGCGGTCAGTTGGCTCTTTTGGGATCCGGTGATCCTGCGCTCGAAGTTGCATTGTTAAAAGCTGCCGCAAAACATCAAAACCTGTCTGTCAAAATCGGATATGATGAAAAGCTGTCGCATCAGATGATGGCAGGTGGTGATGCAATCCTAGTGCCGTCACGTTTTGAACCATGTGGCCTGACCCAACTTTATGGTTTGCGCTATGGTACTGTGCCGTTGGTAGCGTTGACGGGTGGATTGGCGGATACGGTGATTAATGCATCTCCCGCTGCTATGGTGCGAAAAGTTGCGACCGGCATCCAGTTTTTTCCAATCAATGCACATGCCTTTGCTAATGCGTTTAATCGGTTGCTGACGCTGTATTCCGATAAAGATGTATGGCGCTCCATTCAACGCAATGCGATGAAGCAACCGGTAGGATGGGAAGCAGCCGCCCAAACATACAAAGATTTGTATGAATCTGTACTTTAGTCACCATAGGCAACATGACAGTTTCTAATATCCTTGCAGGAAAGGCATCCCCATTGGGTGCCACCCTAGACCCCGATGGGGTGAACTTTGCCGTGTTTTCGCGCCATGCCACAACCGTAACTTTGTGCCTATTCGATAACGCGGGGATCGAGGTTCGCCAGATTGCTTTGCCTGAAAGACAAGGTCATGTCTGGCATGGTTACATCCCCGGACTTAGAAAGGGGCAGCAGTACGGTTTCCGGATGGACGGCCCGTATAAGCCAGAGCAAGGTCACAGGTTCAATCATAACAAACTGCTGATTGATCCCTATGCTAAGCAACTGACCGGGCACCCCACGTGGAATGATGCGTTGTTCAGTTATCAACCGGGCCACAAGAACAAAGACCTCAGTTTCAACAAACAGGACAGTGGACCATATATGCCGCGTAGCGTGGTTGTTGATCCGTATTTCGATTGGGGGACAGTGACGGCCCCGGGTCATCATTTGAAAGACACCATAGTTTACGAGGCTCATGTCAAAGGGTTGACCGCAGGGCATCCACGGATTCCAAATCCTGGAACCTATGCGGCCATGGCGTCTGATCCAATGTTGGAACACCTGAACAAATTGGGAATTACGGCGGTGGAGCTGTTGCCTGTTCAGGCTTTCATGAACGACAAGTTTTTACTGGATCGAGGGCTCACGAATTACTGGGGGTACATGACTTACGGCTTTTTTGCCCCTGACCCGCGTTACATGAAGGGGGGCGATATTGCTGAGTTTCAGCAAATGGTCCGCCGTTTTCATTCTGCTGATATCGAAGTCATTCTGGACGTCGTTTACAACCATACTGCCGAAGGGTCCGAACTGGGTCCGACGCTGATGTTCCGTGGTTTGGACAATGCCAGCTATTACCGCCTACACGAAAACCCGCGCTACTATACTGATGATTCCGGTTGCGGGAACACGCTGGATTTTGAAAACCCGTTTGTCATCCGTCTTGTGATGGACAGCTTGCGGTACTGGGTCGAAGTCATGAAGGTCGATGGTTTCCGGTTTGATTTGTGTTCCACCCTGGGACGCACCGCACGCGGGTTTGAACGCGATGGCCCGTTTTTTCGTGCCATCGGGCAGGACCCTGTGCTCAACAAGGTTAAGTTGATTGCTGAACCGTGGGACATTGGTCCGGGCGGGTATCAATTGGGGGCCTATCCGTCGCCGTTTTTGGAATGGAATGATAAATACCGCGACGACACCCGAGAATTTTGGCGCAGGGGCAGTGGTACGTTTACGCGTATGGCTGAACGTTTGGTAGGATCTGCACCCTATTTTGACCATGATGGGCGGCGCGCGAACAGTTCATTGAACTTTGTGACTGCTCACGATGGATTCACGCTGCAAGATACGGTCAGCTATAATAGCAAACATAATCTGGCCAACGGCGAAGACAACCGCGATGGCCATTCCAACAACCAGTCGGACAATATGGGCGTTGAAGGACCGACTGATGATCCCGCCATCCGTGCGGCCCGTCAACAGCGCAAGCGAAACCTGATCACGACACTTATGCTGTCGCAAGGCACGCCGATGATCTTGGCCGGTGACGAGTTGGGGAATTCGCAGCAGGGTAACAATAATGCCTATTGCCAGGACAATGAAATCGGCTGGGTTGATTGGTCGGGCATCGACAAAGATTTTTTGGAGTTCTGCCAGCAGGCTATTGTTTTACGCAAGTCACACCCGATCCTGCGCCAGACGCGGTTCCTGCATTCACGTCAACGCAAATATGATGGAGAATCCGATCTGTTCTGGCGACGCGCTGATGGAAAACTAATGCAGCAATCAGATTGGGACAATTCTGATCTAGGAACTTTGATTGCGGAACTCCGCACCGCTGCAGGATCGCCGACTTACGTAAATCGCCAACGTGCATTGCTGGTCGTTCTGAACCGTGGCCCTGCGGTTGAAGTGATCCTGCCGGGTTTGCGTGAAGGGGATATCTGGACGCGTAGTTTTGATACTGCGCACAATCAGTCCTTAGACGGCACGTATATTGATGCGGACAGCGTTGTCGTGTTTACCAATGAGGCCGACGCCATATAAAGCAAAATTCACCCCTGTCCAACGGAGATTACACCATGCCAATGCAAACTGTTCGAACGACTCCCATTGAAGGTCAGAAACCCGGAACTAGTGGATTGCGTAAAAAGACGGCGGTGTTCCGATTGCCTCATTTTCTGGAAAATTATGTTCAATCAATTTTTGATGGAATAGGTGGGATCGAAGGAAAGACGTTGGTCGTGGGCGGTGATGGTCGCTTCTTTAACGACGATGCGATCCAGATCATTTTGCGGATGGCATCGGCCAATGGGGCCGTTCGGTGTATTGTTGGGCAAGACGGCATCCTTTCTACACCCGCGGCGTCTCATTTGATCCGCCTGCTGGAATCTGACGGTGGGCTAATCCTATCGGCCAGTCACAATCCTGGCGGGCCAGACGCAGACTTCGGGTTAAAGTATAATGGCAAAAATGGCGGACCAGCGTCGGAGGCCATAACGGACAAGATTTTCGCCCGAACCCAAACGATAGATTGTTACAAGATCGTCGCCGCGGACAATATCGACCTGTCAACGCTTGGCACGCTTCATATCGAAGGCATGGCGGTGGACATCGTCGACCCTGTTTCCGATTATGCAGCCTTGATGGAAACGATTTTTGATTTCGATAAAATTCGCGCGTTGTTCGCGGGTGGGTTTACCATGTGCTTTGATGCAATGCATGCCGTCACTGGACCTTATGCGCATACTATTCTGGAAGACATGTTGGGGGCAGACAAAGGAACTGTAATCAATGGTTTGCCTCGTTCTGATTTCGGCAACGGTCATCCTGATCCCAACCCAATTTGGGCAAAGGAACTGATGGACACAATGTATAGTGGGGCTGCCCCAGATTTTGGGGCAGCGTCCGATGGGGATGGCGATCGCAATATGATCGTGGGACCTGGCACCTATATTACACCGTCTGATAGCTTGGCACTGTTGACTTTCAAGGCGCATTTGGCCCCTGCTTATCGAGCCGGGTTATCGGGCGTGGCGCGATCCATGCCCACATCGCGCGCTGTAGATCGTGTGGCCGAAGGGCTAGGCATTCCCTGTTTTGAAACACCCACCGGTTGGAAATTTTTTGGAAATCTGTTAGATGCAGGCAAGGTCACACTGTGTGGCGAAGAAAGTGCAGGCACCGGGTCTGATCACGTTCGTGAAAAAGACGGGCTGTGGGCTGTGCTACTTTGGCTGAACATTTTGGCAGAAACAAAGACATCTGTGGCCGGTTTGATGACGGATTTGTGGGCGACGTACGGACGTTGTTATTATTCCCGTTTGGATTATGAAAATGTGGATAGCGATAAAGCCACGCAGTTATTCGGCTCTCTGCGAGCAAAACTTGACGGTTTATCGGGTCAAAACTTTGGTGACCTTGAAGTCGAAAATGCAGACGAGTTTGAATATTTGGATCCTGTGGACGGATCAACGTCAGCCGGCCAAGGCTTTCGCGTTTCATTTATCGGGCAGTCGCGCGCGGTGTTCCGTCTGTCTGGTACCGGAACCAGTGGTGCCACAATCCGCATTTATCTGGAACAGCTGCAAACGGATGCAAATCACCTGGATGATGATCCGACGCAGGTGCTGCACCCGGTTCGGGATGCAGCTTTGGAACTGTCAGATCTGGCGGCAATCACCGGCCGCACGAAACCCGATGTGATAACGTGACCTAAATAACCGCCATGTCACTGTGGGTCAGATAAGCAAACCCGTTGCCATCCAAAGTTAGGATGGAACTATCGATGGATGCGCTTGACCCACAGATGATATCAGCCGCACCAATCAAGGAAATGGTGTGCTTGTCTTTGGACAGGTTGAAGACACAGGTGATATGTTCAGCACCCTGCGTACGGGTGAATGCCAACAAGGGTTCCGCCAACGCGATAAAACGCGTCGAACCATGCGAGAGAACAGAGCTGTTTTTGCGAAACGCAATCATGGATTTGTAGAATGCCATAATCCCGTCATCGGGTTGTTGTTTAACTGCATTTGCGGTTTGCGGTGGCTTTACTGGCAACCATGGAACGCTATCCGAAAACCCGGCATTCGCGGCGTTCGCGTCCCAAACCATCGGTGTGCGGCATCCGTCACGCCCTTTGACAGCTGGCCAATACCTAATGGCGGGGGGGTCGGTCAGTTCTTCGAACACCAATTCAGTCTCGGTCTGCCCAAGCTCTTCGCCCTGATAGATTCCAATTGTACCTTCGAACGACATCAACATTGCGCAGGCTAGACGTGCCATCGCGTCTTCGGAAACGGAATAACCTCCCCAACGGGACACATGCCGTGGCACATCATGGTTGCTAAACGACCAATAGGGATGACCGTCGGGTGCGCCTTCTTGAAAACCTTCGATGCAATTGCGGAAATGCTCGGCGTTGAAATCGGGCCCCAACATCGCAAAGCTGTAGGCCATGTGCAGACGGTCGGTACCTTGCGTGTATTCGCCCATAATCTCGATTGATCGTCGTCCCATTTCACCAACTTCGCCGACCATCATGATATCTTCGTACTGATCGGTCAGCGCACGCAGGCGTTCCAAAAAGTTTAAATTCTCGGGGCGTGTTTTATTGTAGATATTGTTTTGCATCCCGTACAAATCCGTCGCCATGACCTGAGGTGCTGCCTGTGCAGGTGGGTTGGACCGTAGTTTCTCATCGTGGAAATAGTAGTTTACGGTGTCTAATCTGAAGCCGTCCAATCCACGATCCAACCAAAACTTACAGGTGTCCAGAATGGCATCCACTACATCGGGGTTGTGAAAATTCAGATCAGGCTGTGAGGCAAGGAAATTATGCAAATAATATTGTCCCCGCTGCGGATCAAATTCCCAAGCTGGACCACCGAAATGGCTGTGCCAGTTTGTAGGGGGTGAACCATCTGGCTGCGGATCAGCCCAAACGTACCAGTCCGCTCTGTCATTTTGGCGGCTCCGACGAGATTGTTTGAACCAGGCATGCTGTTCTGACGTATGTGATAGGACCTGATCAACAATCACCTTCAACCCATGTGCATGGGCACCGGTAATCAGTTTGTCAAATGCCGCCAAATCTCCGAACAACGGATCGACAGACAAGTAGTCGGATACATCGTACCCCATATCCGCTTGAGGGGATGCAAAGATTGGCGATAGCCAAATGCAATCCACACCTAGGTTGGCAATATGGTCCAACCGATGAGTGATACCCGCAAGATCACCTATCCCGTTTCCAGTGCTATCCTGATACGAACGGGGGTAAACTTGATATATAACGGCGCTGCGCCACCATTCTTCCATTAGTAATTCCTTCTATTTTCTCTTTTATAAATAAAATATTCTTTAGGGTACATGGATCAATTTTGCTGTCTGATGTCAGCGCTAATGGGTCTAAAGGGTACTGTCAGACAAAACGAGCTTGAGACGGAGCGGGCTGTTTCGTAGCCTCGCCGTATGACTAAACACTCCCCAACCAGGTACTTTAAAACGGGCCCAGAGATCATCCGTTTGGTGTGATTTTGTCCCCCCTTTGGTTGACCATACCCGCTATTTCCGCCACGCGCCCGCACGCCTGCGCGTCGTTGCAAACATGTGCGGTTTTGCACGTGGTTACGCGGCTGTTTGCCTGCTGGTACCACTCAGGCCCGCTGAAGACGCTACACAGGCAAGGTGTGGGGTTAGATTGCTTGCACGGTGCTAAATGAACGCCACTTTTACTCACGAGACAATTTCAAGCTCAATCGAACCGCCGCTCTTGCTGAGTGGCGCCAACTATTGAGCGCATAGTTTCAGGCTACGCCAGCAATCCGATGCGAGTTCTCATTCGTCTTACAGCATCCCTTAGAGGGCGTTTCCGAGGGCAATTAGATCTTTTGAGAATTGCAGCGGATCTGACGGCATTTCACCGTCAAGGACTCTTGCTTGTTCAAACAGAATTCTGCTTACGGCTTTCTGCAAATCTAGTGAAAGTGACGGAATCTTTTTCACGAGGTCGTGATTACAATTCACCTCTAATACCTTCTTTCCGCCCTCGAAGTCGGGATTTTGTGCTTTAAGAATTCTTTCGAGGTTGAAGTCTAATCCACCTTCACCTGCTACGAGCCTTACGGGGCTATCCACAAGTGCCGTTGTTGGCTTTACATCTTCAACCAAGTCAGTGATGCACTCTTTGATCAACGCAGCGATTGTATTGGTTTCTTCATCATCTGATGCTTCTGATGCAGCTGCATCATCTAAGTCTGACAGATCATACTTATCACGTGAGATGGATAAGAAGGCCTTTTCCTTGTAGGAAACCATCTGAGACATCCAAAATGCATCGATGGGATCTGTCATCAGAAGAACGTCAACTCCCTTGGCTTGGAAGCCCTCTAGGTGCGGGCTCGACTTCGCCTGTTTGAGGGTATCGGCTGCTAGGTAATATATCTTATCCTGCTTTTCGCCCATTTCTGCGATGTAATCATCAAGACTGATTAGTTTTTCATTTTTCAGCGAATAAACTCTGGTGATCTCTGCAATTTTTTCACGATTTTCAAAATCCTCATACAGACCTTCTTTCAGAACCTTGCCGAATTGTTCCCAAAATGCGTCGTACTCTGTCTCGTCCTTTTTCAGCTTCTTCTTCAGGTCTGACAGGACCTTTTTAGTGACGGACTTTGCAATTTTTTTGATTACAGGACTGTTCTGCACCATCTCCCTGCTAACGTTTAGGTCGAGGCTTGTAGTATCCAGGATACCTTTTACAAAACGTAACCATGTTGGAATTATCCCGTCGACATCTTGGCTAATAAATACACGATTGATGTAGAGGCTGACTTTTGTTTTCCGTTCTGGTTCGTACAGGTCAAAAGGCGCAGTCTTTGGGACGAATAATAGATTAGTGAAGTCTATGGATCCCTCAGTTTTGTTGTGTAGGGTGATGAATGGTTCATCGAAGGCACCCAAGCTGCTTCTATAAAATTCTGCGTATTCTTCCGCAGAAATTTCTGCAGGTGATTTTGTCCAAAGTGCTTGTGCGCTGTTGGCTTGTTCTTTTTCTGCATCCTTTGACGTCAAGAAAATAGGAACGAGAATATGATCCGAATATTTTTTAATGAGTGTCTTCAGTCTCTGACTGTCAGCATATTCCTTTGCATCTTTGCGCAAGAAGAGTTTTATCGAAGTACCAGTTTCTCGGATATCACTTGTTGAGGTGATGGTGTAACCTGTTTTGCCGTCACTTTCCCAAATGAGAGTATCATCTTCGCCAGCTTTTCTCGTTGTCGCTATCACTTTTTCAGCAACCATAAAGGCAGAATAAAAACCCACACCAAACTTACCAATAAGTGTCTTAGCTGCGTCTTTGTTATCTGGATTCTCACCGATAGCTTCTAAAAACGATGATGTTCCAGAACGTGCAATCGTTCCAAATGTTTCAGTCAGATCATCTGCACTCAATCCAATGCCGGTATCGATGATTTCGATCGTTTTCTTCTTTTCATCGAAGTTGATTGAAATTTCGTCTTCACTGCTGTTGAGAAGTTGAGGTTCTGTTTGCCCGAGGAATCTTCGTTTGTGGATCGCATCAGAGGCATTAGACAATAGTTCACGCAAAAATATGTCTCTATCGGAATAAAGAGAGTTAATCACAATGTTCAGAATTTTGCCTGTATCGGCCTCAAAGTCGTGGGTTTGTACCGCCATGTTTTCCTCCATTATTTGCTGCGATAAATAATGAAAGACGACAGATTTACAATATGTAGAGAAGCAAATTACTGATCGTTGTTATCTAGTACCAGTTCGTTTTTGGTGGAATAGATTTGATCCGATGTCTGCAGAAGTTCGCTGCAGTCCACTCTTCAGTCCACAACCATTTCAATCAGGAGCGCCACTTCTACTCACGAGACAATTTCAAGCTCAATCGAACCTCTGCTCTTACTGAGTGGTGTCAACTATTGAGCGCATAGATTCAGGCTGCGCCAGTAATCCGATGCGAGTTCTTATTAGCCTGCTTGCACCGAATGCGGCGATATATTTAGGGCATGGGTACGTCTGTTGTGAATTTCGGAACAGAATAGCCTGCTTGCACTGCCGGTCTCGCTGCGATTTTAAGGTACCAATCTTTAACGTTTGGGAAAACATTGAGATCAACCTCTTGCCATTCAAACCGCGACACCCAAGGCCAGCATGCCATATCTGCGATTGAATACATTCCATGGTCTTTGCCTGCAATAAAATCACGACCCTCTAACCGTTGGTTCAAAACACCGTACAAGCGCTGTGCTTCTGCGGAGTAACGCTTCTCGGCGTATTCCGATTTGCCTTTGTTATACTTTACGAAGTGATGGGTTTGTCCCAGCATCGGACCTAACCCGCCCATTTGCCACATTAGCCATTCAACCATTCGCCAATATTCATCACCATCGCATTGAAACTTTTTATACTTGTCCGCGAGGTACATCATGATCGCTCCGGACTCCATCATTTGAATGCCGGTCTCCTGATCTACAATCGCGGGAATGCGGTTGTTAGGTGCAATTTTCAGAAAGCCTGGTGCGAATTGCTCATCCTGATTGATGTCGATGGCATGAACTGTATAGGGGACCCCGAGTTCTTCAAGAAGGATCGAAACCTTGCGGCCGTTCGGCGTCGTCCACGTGTAGAGATCAATCATTGGCCTGCCTTTTCCATTCTTTTGTTAACGTCTTGCCTCTACTGGCGTCATAGGGGTGCGACTGTCAAGGTAGGACTATTTGGTAGCCAGAACGCGGGAAATGGACGCACACAGTACCCACATCGTCGGTGGTACGTTCTATGACAACCGTCTCTGCATTCGCAAAACGTATTTTACCGGCGACCGGTTGCTCGCCGCCATTGACGTCAGGGCGGATCGTTACGGTTTGTCCAACTGACAAACCCTGCGGATCGTAGTCGGTTACGCTAGTCTCGGCCGTTGGTTCCAGTCCTCTTGCGCGCGAAATGGCATCCAAGGGAGCCATTTCACTGGGGGTGCCATGGCCAATCGCACGGATATTTTCCTCCCAGCGAACTAGGTCTGTAAACTCGGACAAAAACGATGGTCCTTCTGCCCATCGGCCGCGTAGAAACCAAACCACATGGTAGAACTGTGCGTCTATCGCCGCAGGTTTTGCGCCCAGCAAGAACGCCCGCCCATCCGACATTTGCGCGTTCAGCCATGAAAGGGGTGCGCGCATTTGAGACACCAGATGCGGCAGTTCTGCATTGGCCTGTTTCAGCGCTGCAGCCCAGTCTTCGCCAAGATAAAGTCGCCCGCGATCCGCAGCAAAGTCCTTGTCTAAATTATCCCCAGCCGCACCCAGAACGTGTCGTACTGTTTGGTCAAACAAAGTCCCATCTGTCCATCTGCTGAGACACCACATCAAGCCCTGCTCGGACGTGGGCATTAGGGAAGGGGAAGGGTAGCGCCGTTCAAGTTCGCGGATGATGCATTGGCTGTCGCAGTAGATGTCCGCACCAATCTGCATTACCGGTGTACGTCGATACCCGCCGGTAAGGGCAGTTAGCGTGGGTTTAGGTGGTAGGCGTGGAATTTCCACGCTGCGCCATGCAATTCCTTTTATGCCAAATACGACCCTGACTTTTTCCGCCACAGGAGATTGCGGGTAAGCATGGAAGATCACTTCGGATGATTGATCGGACAATTTGTGTTCCTTTTTCAAATATTCGCTCATGGTCAAGCCGTAAATTTTTAGATCACAGCCGGAATGTCATCTATGAATTGGCACGTATCTTTCTGATTTAGTGACTATAATGTTAACTGCTCAATTCGATGGCGTAGTCAGCAACATCTTCTAATGAAGTCCCAATTTGGTGCGGTTCGACGCCAAGGCGTTCCAATGGAAGCCCGTATCGATTGAGCCAGATGGTGCGGTAACCGAACCAGGTTGCTCCACAGATGTCCCAGCAGTTCGACGAAACGAACAGTATTTCTTTCGTATGACAGCCCAAAGCATCCGGTCCCATTTGATACGCTTCTGGCGCCGTCTTGAAACGTTTTACGGCATCGACGCTTAAAATATGCTCAAAATATCCCTCAAGCCCAGAGGCCTTAACGGCTTGATCCAGCATCCATGGCGTTCCGTTTGATAGGATCGACAAATTGATCCCAGCGTCTTTGAGGCGAAGCAATTGCTCAGCGTTCTCAGGAAAGGCCGAAAGCTCGGCGTATTGCCCCATCAGGCGGCCTCGAGAGCTAGGTGTTGGTTCAAGACCAAGTGTTGCACAGGCATAATCAAGGGCGTCGCCTGTTACCTGCCAGAAGTCTGCGTACTTATCGCACAGGGTGCGCAAACGGGTGTATTCGATTTGTTTGTCGCGCCAGATAGTAGACAGTTGCGCGCCTTTTCCGGGGAACAGCTCTTCGGCTAAGGAGCTTACCGAATATACATCAAATAGTGTGCCGTAAGCGTCAAAGGCGATGGATTTAAGGTACATTTTTATTATCCTTCAGTATTCGTTTTAGCTCTATGGAAAAATAGCCTCGCGCATTCAGTACGATTGGATGCCTGATTACACAACACCTACTCTCAGATAAGAGCATTAAGACATTAAAAGGTACTGTCAGACAAAACGAGCTTGAGGCAGGCAGGGCGGTTTCTTAGCCTCGCCGAATGACAAAGCTCTCTTCATTCAGGTGCTTAAAATGCGTCCAGAGATCATCCGTTTGGCGGTGATGCTGTGCGTTCGTTTTCCACTTTCTCTTCGTAATGTCGAAAACCTGCTTCATGAGCGAGGTTTTAGCTAGATGCCAAAGTAGAGCGGTGGAGCGAGTGGAGCAAATTCCATGTAACTTACGCAACGCCACCGCGGTGCGAAGCACTACTTCCCAATTATACCATAATATACATTTTAAAACATACGGTTATATATGCTCTAATTGTTTCGGTATAATTGCTCCACTCGCTCCACCGCTCCCCACTAATAGGGGCGGAAAGCGCGTAACGGAGGCTTGCTCCACCGCTACGCTCCCCTCTTTTTTACGGTGGGGGGCCAGGCCGCATGAACGCCATCTTTACTCAGGCTTCAATTTCAAGCTGAACCGTGCCGCTGCTCTTGCTCAGTGGCGCTAATTGTTGAGTGCAGAGGTTTAGGTTGTGCTAAAAATCCCATGGTAGTTCGCATTAGCCTGATTGCACCGGTGGAATTCCAATCTTAATCATTCACACTTCAAAACCATTTAAGCCGCTTCAGAACAAGCAGTTGAAGTCCAAAAATTACGAGAAGCAGTGTGCAAAAAACAATGAATGCGTTGGGCGCGGAAACCCCTGGCATACCAGCAATATTTATACCGAATAGGCCAGTTAAAAAACCAAGTGGTAGAAACACAGCCGATAAAATAGACAGCCTGTACATATTATTATTCAGGCGTTCGTGGTTGTATTTAGTGATTTCGTCCTCTGCTACTCTCAATCTCTCAGTATTAAGGTCCAGGTCCTCCGAAATTTTCAAATAGCCTTGATAGGTTTCGAAAAGTGCGGCTCGATTTTCACTTTTAACCCATTCCATTGGAAAAGAGTTTGCAGGGTTCAAGACCTCTTTCTGTGGACGCAGAAAACGCTGTAAAATTATATTCTTTCGACGTTCCAAACTAATTTTTTCAGGAGGTGACACCTTGCCATGATCAAAAACCTCATCTTCGATCTGATCAACCTGGATCGTTCGTATTTCTACTTCAGATGCGGTCGTTTTCATGAGTTTTTGAGTTAACATTATCAAAAATTCAGCACTGTTTCCTGGTCCATGTCCTTGCTGGATATCTTTAACAACGTCATCGATGGCGGAAAGATTTCGTTTTTGAATAGATATTATCCGATGTTCATCTATCCATAGACGCGTTGAAACCATATCTTCCGGATCAGAATTTTCATTACTATTTACTCCACGAAGTATCAGCAACATCCCGTTACCATGATTTGAAATTCTTGGCCTAGTTTCATCAGCCAGTAGGGCAGATATCAAAGATTCACCCAAGTAACTGACGTTTGTTTTTAACCACTCATGAACATCCGCTGCAGTTAAATCCAAGTGTACCCATGCCAAGCGTTCATCCTCAAGCAGTTGGGATATTTCCATTCCAAACAGCGCTCGAGTTGATCGATCATTATCGAGTTCATAGGAAAATAACACTGCCATGTTCAAACTTTCTGTGCGGATACTTCGCTATTATTATGTAACAATCTAACCAAAGTCATTATTTACGACAATAACCGCAATTTTGGCACTGTCATGCGTGGACGGCTCCTTTTGTGCAAGGGTTAATTTGAGTGACTTTCATGTTTGCAGGTTGCGGTCATGTGTCCGGCCTTTTGGTTATGTCAGACAAAACTACTTGAAACGGGCAGGGCGACTTTGCAGTGTCTTTGGATAAAAAAACATTCCCCATTTAGCTACTTTAAAACCAACCCCCCGTTCATTCCTTTGGCCACTCTGATCCGCTAAAGGCGCAACAGGGGCTGGGTGTGGGGTTAGGTTGGCTGTGAG
>Ga0209405_1001380_pt1 | contig 17595 bp, 19 predicted proteins | sample COGITO_mtgs_1105_6_FD_184803 | JGI IMG/M metagenome (GOLD analysis project Ga0209405, IMG submission 184803) | Pelagic marine microbial communities from North Sea - COGITO_mtgs_110516 (SPAdes) (version 2) | ecosystem: Environmental > Aquatic > Marine > Epipelagic ...
AAGGATTTGGGGGTCGCTATATCTCGTCATCTTCATCAAAATCTCCTCAGATATCTTGCCGAGAAAATTCTACTTCCGCATCCCCTTAGTTTTGGGGAGGATTACCCTTCTGGAGAACGCAACGTTCGTAGACAGTAAAGTCCATCACGAAATTTATTCACGGTGCAATCCGGAGAAAGGCGATATTCTCTACATCAAGGACGGGGCAACGACTGGCATCGCAACGATTAACAATCTCGATGAACCGTTCAGCATGTTGTCCAGCGTGGCGCTGCTAAAGCTCCCTGATTCAGTTTTCAACCGCTTGATTTTGGAATTCCTAAGATCGCCGTTTTTCTACGATCAGATGCGCGCCTCAATGAAAGGTGCGGCAATCACAAGAGTCACGTTGAAACGGATGTCTCCAGCGCTGTTCCCTCTCCCACCCCTCGCTGAACAACACCGCATCGTGGCAAAGGTCGATGCCCTGATGGCCCTGTGCGATCAGCTGGAGGCCAGCCTCACCACCACCGCCACCACCCGCAGCAAACTCCTGGGCGCCCTCCTGCACGAGGCGCTGGAGCCTGCTGCCGGTGAACTGGAGGCCGCAGAATGACTGAGCCGCGCATCTTCAACGTCTATTGCGATGAAAGCTGCCATCTGGAAAATGATGGCATTGCGGCAATGGCTTGGGGTGCCGTCTATTGAAACCGACCTGAACCGCGTGTTCATGACCGAAATTGCACGTGAAGGCCTGACTTTCAGAGGGGAGCGGGTGAATTGCCGCCGCCATCATGAGGTTGCCGGGCGAGGGAACATGGAGTAATATCAAGTCTTTCGAACCTCGCGAATGAAAGGCTGACGAAGTGTTTGCCTTGCAGCCCACGTCCTGTCGCCGTCTCCAGACCCGTCTTTGGGCAAGGGCACGAAGCGAGAGGGAAGTTCGTGCAGGTGCCGCCTGACCTGGAATTTCAAGACTGCAGTTACCGAGGTCAACGCACACTCAGGATCGTACCGGTATCAAGTTTCTTGACGTAATCGACTGCGCTGCCATTCCAGTGGTATGCAAAATGCGCCCCCTGTGCGGGGATCGAAACCACATCCGGCCAGAACGCGGCGATGCAATTGCCCCCCGCGTAGCGCACGCTTGGCCAGGTGATGCCGTCAGAACCCGCCGCGCGGCGTTGGGCACCGAAGATTTGAGAAGCGGCATAGTCATCAGTGTGCAGCAGGTCATCCATCCCTGAGACATCGTCAAATTCGGCATCGACAGACCCGATCAACTCGCGGAACTGCGATGTCCAGCCGGGAGCTTCCTCTGTGGCGAGCATGGTTTTCGTATGGTGATGGATGGTTTCGGCTACCGCGACCTCGGTGCTGTCGCCCGCGTAATACAACCCGAACGTCCCATCGGAGAACCGCCCCGGCCGCAGCGGCGAGCAATGCACGAAGGGTGCCATAACCCAACTGGCACCCGGACCAGTGACGCGCCGGGCCAGCGGTACCTTCGCGAGATCGCCGATGCTGTCACGGATGCGCGGATTTAACTTGGCCTCGGCTGAGGCCAGCGCCTCCCAATCCGCAGGATCAGCGATGTCCTCGAACAGGTCAATCGGCGGGTAGATCGAGCGGATGATCCTGGTGCTTCGCGGCCAGATCACGCGGCGCACCGGCGCTGTCACCACGCGCCGCGCTCGGCGTCCAGATAACAGCGCAGGTCGATCAGATCGGTGATCTCGCCGCGCATCATGACGTCGAGCGCGCTTTTGCCGTTGAGGGCCGCGTTTGGCTTTCTGATCCAGTCATAACCTCGGGCGGGATCGCTGAAGAGATAGCGAAGGCCTTTGTGAATCCCCATGAGGACTGCCATCCTTGCCCGCAGATCACGGTCAATCCGGCCGATACTGCCTTCTTTCCAGCGCGCCCATGTGCGCTGGGCCATATCGCCAAGAAGGGTTCGGGCCTCGATGTCGCTGAGCTGCCAGACGCGGAACAGGTTCACCGTGGTGCGCGCAAGGGCGGCCGCCTCCTCGTCCGTGATGGAGGGAAGGTCTGGGCGAGCGGCTGTTGGATGGATCGTGGCAAATTGCATGGCAACACCCCTTTGGCATCAACATAGAGTTTAAATGCCATTTGGCAAGATATGGTTTCCGGTGAGACCGGTACTGCAATCAATTCCATGGCTGCGCTTTTGGCATTGCCGCCACCACCACGACCTCCCGCAGCATCTGGTCCACCATCAGCCCATCGCGCACCCAATGCAGAGCCTGCCACCAATCCTCATAGCCGCGCCGAGCAGAGGCGATCTGCTCCGGGTGGGGCCGCCAGGTCACCGGACAGGCTAGAACCTCGACCGTGCGCCATTTGCCCCGGGTCAGCACCCGTTCGGTGCCCACAACTTCCGTCATGGCCCGAACGCCATGCTGGTTTTGTCGCGTTTCCACCGGAACGCAGCGCGGCACGACGCCAGGCATCCAGTCAGGCGTCATCCCGGCGCGCGCCAGTTCTGCCACCCGGATCGCCATGCGGATGCCGCCGAGACTGTCGGGGAGCCCGGCAACGGTGGCCGCGATCACCTCGGCGTCCACATGGGTATAACTGCCCATCTTGTGCTGACCGCCGTCCACCTTGCAGCCCAGCGCGGCACGCTGCATCAGGACATATTCCAGGCCGAAGCCAAAGCCCTCCTCGACCACATCCTCTGGAGGCGGCAGTTCCAGCTGTGCCTTTTCCACCCGGAACGCCCATTCCAGCGCCGCCTGAACGCCCAGCGCGCGTTTCACTTTTACGCCCCCAGAACGCCCAAACCTTCCGTGCATGCTCATGGCTGCAACCCTTCAAAGAGGTTCATCTGCGCTGGGCCCTCCGGCTCGTCCATCGGCTTCCAGATCCACGGGCCCGAGGCCATGGGCAGCTGCGAGAGCGCGCCACGCATGCGCTGCTGCCAGTGGGTGAACTCCGTTGCCGAGCAGTCGCAGAGCGCGTGCCCGATGGGCCAGCCCATCAGCCATCCGACGAAGAGCGGGTTGAGCCGCCGCCGTGCCCGGGCTTTCAGGATCCGCCGCGAGACGGCCCGCCCATGCGAGGCAATCATGGAAGCCCACAGCGGGCGCGAGATCGGGGCATGCGGTGAGGAGCGCCGCCCATGCGGCGTGATCACCGGGTCTGGGCGGATGAAGCCCTGCTCGGCGCGGTAATGCAGAATATCCATCCGGGATTTGCCATCGGCCCGCGTCACGCTCTCCGGGCTGCTGCCTTTCCAGTTCTGGGCTGCCGGTGTGGGCCAGGATGAAGATACGCAGCCGCTGGTGCGGCGCACCGACTTCTGCCGCGCTGAACAGGCCCCCCGCAGGCGTGTAGCCCATGTCCCAAAGCTCTCGCAGCACAGCCTCAAGCCCGAGGCTGATGTGCCCGGGTACATTTTCGAGGAAGACCCATTCGGGATGGCATTCCCTGATGACCCGGGCGACCTCGGGCCAGAGGTGCCGGGGATCGTCGGCACAGCGCCGATTTTGAGGCCACAGGTGTTGCGATCATCGACCCGTTTTAGAGCTGTGGGACGTCGTTGACGAAATGGGGCACGTGATAGCCGCGCTGCGCAGCGGGCCGCTCCGCGATGCGGGTATACCACGCCGCGACATTGGGGAAGGCCGTGAGGTCGATCTGCTGCCACTCAAAGCGGCTGATCCAAGGCCAAACGGCCATATCCGCAATGCTATAATCGCCGACGATATAGTCGCACCCCTCCAGCTTGCGGTCCAGCACACCGTAGAGACGCTTGGCCTCATCAAGGTAGCGTTCCTCAGCGTAGGCAGACTTTCCGGGGTTGTATTTCACGAAGTGGTGGACCTGCCCAAACATCGGGCCAACGCCCCCCATCTGCCACATCAGCCATTCGATCACCGGCCACCTGTCCGCGCCCTTGGGCAGGAATTGCCCATACTTTTCCGCCAGATATATCATGATCGCGCCCGTCTCCATGAGGCTCGTGCCGGTCTCCCGGTCCACGATGGCGGGGATCCGGTTGTTGGGCGCGATCTTCAGGAAATCGGGGGCGTGCTGCTCGCCCTTGGAGATGTCGATGGCGTGCGTGGTGTAGGGCACGCCAAGCTCCTCCAGCAGGATCGAGACCTTGCGGCCGTTCGGGGTGGTCCAGGTATAGAGGTCGATCATGGGTCTGAGGCTCCCGGTTAGGCTGAGGTTAGCGCGCCCTCAATATCAAAGTCGACCTCACGGCGCAGGCGGTCGGCCAGCTCGTGCCCGCGGGCCTCGGACAAGGGCTCCAGGGGCGGGCGGACGTTGGCCCAGCGATGATCGCCGCTGCGCAGCGCGAGAAGCCGCTTTTGAGCGGGGATGGGGGCGTAGTCCTGCACGATCAGGCGCAGTTTGCGCACGACCTCGAAGGCGGCGCGGGCCTCTTCCATCTTGCCCGCGCGGTGCAGGTCCACGACATCTGTGATGGCGCGTGTGTTGACGTTTGCGGTGGCGGTGATGCAGCCCGGGCCGCCCAACTCGAGCGCCTCAAAGAGTGGCAGTTCCGAGTCGGGGTAGACGGTGAGGCCCTCAATATCGAAGAGCGCGCGGGTGTTTGCCCAATCACCGCCGGAATCCTTGATGCCGACGATCTGTTCGGGGAAGGCCTGCTTGAGGCGGGCGACGAGCTCGATGCTGAGGCCCACGCCGGAGACTTGCGGAATGTGGTAGAGATAGACAGCCAGCGTGTCGCGTCCCACTTGCTCGATCAGGCGGGCGAAGTAGTCGTAAAGGCCCTCGTCGCTGACGCCTTTGTAGTAGTAGGGGGGCAGGATCATCGCGCCCGCGCAGCCCATATCGACCACGCGGCGGGTCAGATCGGCGCTTTCGGACAGGCTGGTGAGCCCGGTGCCGGGGATCAGGCGGGCGGGGTCAATCCCGCTGGTGGTTAGGTGCTCCAAAAGCTCCAGCCGCTCCGCGATAGAGACCGAGGCGGCCTCGCCCGTGGTGCCGAAGGGGGCGAGGGCGGCGCAGCCATCCTCGATCAGGCGGTGGACGTTTTCGAGGTAGAGGTCTTTCGCGATGGAAAGATCATCCTCGAAGGGGGTGAGATTGGGGGCGATCACGCCGCCGGCGATGGGCGGGGGTGTGGCAGTCATCACGGGCCGCGTGGACAAGGAGGGATTAGGGCGGGGGGCTTGGGTGGGGACCCGTTGGAACACGTCTGCGAACTGCTCGCGGATCTGGTTCTTCTGGACTTTGCCCATCGTGTTGCGGGGCAGCTCGGGCAGGACCTCAATGTGGCGCGGACGTTTGAAGCCCGCGAGGTCAGCCTTTGTTTGGGCCGCGATAGTGGCGGGGTCGATGTGCGCGCCATCCTCGGCCACCAGTACGGCGACGACGCTCTCGCCAAAGTCGGGGTGCGGCGCGCCGATCACAGCGCTTTCCTTGACGCCGGGTAGGGCATCAAGGAACATCTCGATCTCTTTGGGGTAGATATTGTAGCCGCCAGAGATGATGAGATCCTTGCCGCGCCCGACGATATGCACGTAGCCGCGCTCATCGACTAAGGAGAGGTCCCCGGTGATGAAAAAGCCGTCCGCGCGCAGTTCTTCGCGGGTTTTCTCGGGCATCTGCCAATAGCCTTTGAACACGTTGGGCCCGCGCACCCAAAGGACGCCGATCTCGCCGGTGGGCATCTCGGCGCCGGTCTCGGCATCACAGACCTTGACCTCGACGCCGGGCAGCGGGAAGCCCACGGTGCCCGCGCGACGCTCGGCATCATAGGGGTTTGACGTGTTCATGGAGGTTTCGGTCATGCCGTAGCGCTCAAGGATGCGGTGGCCCGTGCGCGCCTCGAACAGCTTGTGGGTCTCGGCCAAAAGCGGCGCGGAGCCGGAGATACAGAGCCGCATATGGGCGGTCAGATCGCTGGAGAAGCGCTCTTCCTCCAGCAGACGGGTGTAGAAGGTGGGCACGCCCATCATCGTGGACGCGCGGGGCAGTTGGGCCAGCACGGTTTCGACATCAAACTTGGGCAGGAATATCATGGCCCCACCCGCAAGCAGCATGACGTTGGTGGCCACAAAGAGCCCGTGGCTGTGGAAGATCGGCAGGGCGTGCAGGAGCACGTCATCGGCCGTGAAGCCCCATGTGTCCACGAGGGCTGCCGCATTGGACAGCAGGTTCTCATGGGTGAGCATCGCGCCTTTGGAGCGGCCCGTCGTGCCGGAGGTATAGAGCAGGGCGACGAGGTCGTCACGGTCGCGCGGTTGCGCTTCAAACTCCGCCTCTTGGGTGGCCGCGAGGAGCGACAAAGAGCCCTGCCCATCGGCCCCGAGGGTTGTGAGGACGGCACCTGTGGCGGCGGCGATATCCTGCACGGCGGCCTCCTCGGCGGGGTCGCAGACGAACACTTTCGCGCCGCTGTCGCCGACGAAATAGTCCAACTCACGCGGGGTGTAGGCGGTGTTGAGCGGCAAAAAGACTGCCCCCGATTTGACGCACGCCGCGTAAAGCGCGAGGGCTTGGGGTGATTTCGTGACATGCACCGCAACCCTGTCTCCGGGCGTGACTCCGAGGGCTACGAGTGCATTGGCCGTGCGGTTGACCGATGCCAGAAACGCCCCGTGGGAGAGCGTTTGGCCGTCAGCCAAGTGCAGGAAGGGGGTCGATTTGCCCTCATGGGGGGCAAAAAGAGCGTCGTAAAGCGGGTTTGTCATTGGGCGCCTTTCTTGTTTAGCCGCTTGTGGCCGTGTCATTTGTTTCTGCCAACTTCATGTAGCGTTTGAGGCCGGATGTGATGTGGTGCTCGGCGGCCGCGCGCGCGGCGTCAGGGTCGCCTTTGGTGACGGCCTCGGAGATGGCACGGTGCTCCTCGAGCGAGCGGGCGATATTGGTGGCAATCGACAGGCCCCGGCGGCGGAAGAGGTGCATTTCCTTGACCATTTTGTCGTACATCGCCTTGGCGCGGGGGTTTCCGGCGCCGTCCAGCAGTGTCTCGTGGAAGGCGATGTTGAGGGGGTAGTAGGTCTCTGTATCGTTGTTTTCCAGGGTCGCTTGCATCTGGTGCAGGTTCGTCTTGAGGCCCGCGGCGAGGTCGGGCTCGGCCCCTTCGGCCACCCGCCGGGCGGCCGCCGCGCAGGCCATCGCGAAGATCGCGCCGCGCAGGTCATAGAGGTTGTGGATTTCGTGCAGCGTAGTCTCGTGGACGACGGCGCCGCGGTTGACTATCAAGTCAATGAGCCCGGAATCCGCCAGCGAGCGGATCGCCTCCCGCACGGTGCCGCGGCTCACGTCCATCGCCTTGGAGAGCGTGAGTTCGTTGAGCTTGTCGCCGGGCGCAAGACTGCCCTCGACGATCATTCGTTCGATTTCCTCGCGGACTTCGCCAGCAAGCGTTGCGCGGCCTTGGCCAATTGGTTTGATTGATAGTGCCATGTTGTCTCATCTCCCACGAGTAAAAATTTGTCAACAATTAACATTTATATTGTCAATCGCTGATCGCCATCATATATCATATTTAATAGTTATCACGGGAGACCCAAGATGCCCCACCCCACTCATGACGCGGCAGACAATTCATTGGAGCATGGCTCTCAAAGCGGGGCACCGGTGGCGAGTTCTGCACTTAGCGGCATTCGAGTTCTTGACTTGACGCGGGTGCGGTCCGGGCCCACATGCGTCCGCCAGCTGGCCGATTGGGGCGCCGACGTGATCAAGGTCGAGACCCCCGCTGACACGGCGCAGCTTGGCGGCCCCCGCTCGGGCGCGGACTTCCAGAACCTGCACCGCAACAAGCGCTCGCTCACGATCAACCTCAAGTCTGAGGCGGGTGTGGCGGCGTTCAAGGCGCTTGCGAAAACCGCCGATGTCATCGTGGAAAACTTCCGCCCCGGTGTGAAAAAGCGCCTCGGGATCGATTATGAGACCCTGTCATCGGATAACCCCGGGCTGGTGTATGCCTCGATCTCCGGCTTTGGGCAGGACGGCCCTCTGGCCGAGCGTCCGGGTTTTGACCAGATCGCGCAAGGCATGGGCGGGCTGATGTCCATCACCGGCAAGCCGGGCGAGGGGCCGATGCGCGTGGGCATCCCGATTGCGGACCTCTGCGCGGGGCTTTTTGCCGCCCAAGGCATCCTGATCGCACTGATGGAGCGCACGAAATCAGGCAAAGGCCAGTGGGTACAGACCTCGCTCCTGCAGGCGCAGGTTTTCATGCTAGATTTCCAGGCCGCGCGCTTCCTGATGGACGGCGACGTGCCAAAACAAGCGGGCAACAACCACCCCACCTCGATCCCCACGGGCGTGTTCAAAACCAAAGACGGGTTCATGAACCTCGCAGTTGCGGGCCAGGAAATCTGGAAGCGGTTTGCCACTTCGATGGGCCGGGAGGACTGGATCACGGACGCGCGCTATGAGACCGCGCCGGGCCGCTCCGAGCACCGCGACACATTGGGCGCCGAGATCGAGGAAATCACCGCGCGTAAAACCACCGCCGAGTGGATCGAGATCATGAATGCCGCGGGCGCGCCTGCCGGAGAGATCAATGATATCGGACAGGTATTTGACAACCCGCAAGTGCATCACCTCGGGTTGGCTCAGCCGGTCAAAAGCCAAGAGCGCGGGGACACCCATGTGGTGGGTCAGCCGATCCTGATGAGCCGCACACCCAGTTCTATTGTGGCGCCCTCGCCCATGGCCGGTCAGCACTCCAGCGAGATCCTCAAAGAGCTCGGATATTCCGACGCGGATATCTCCGAGCTGAAAGCCCAAGGCGCAATCTAAACCAACGGAGAGTTCTATGACCGATAAAATCATTACCGAGAAATCAGGCGACATTGCGCGGATTGTCTTCAACCAGCCCGAAAAGCGGAACGCGGTTTCGCTGGAAATGTGGGAGGCCGTGGAGGCCGCGCTGACCACCTACGCCGCAGACCCTGAGGTGCGTATCCTCATTCTGTCCGGCGCGGGCGGCAAGGCGTTTGTGTCCGGCGCGGATATCTCGAAGTTTGAGAGCGAGCGGGCCAGCGAAGATGGGGTTGCGCGCTACAACGCCACTACGAAGCGCGTCTATGACGGGTTGGAGGCCTTCCCCAAGCCCACGATCGCCCAGATCGACGGCTTTTGTGTGGGCGGCGGTGTGGCGCTCGCGCTCAGCTGTGACCTGCGGATCTGCGGTGAAGGCTCCAACTTTGCGGTGCCTGCGGCCAAGCTGGGCCTTGGCTACGCCTTCCCGGGCATCAAACGGCTCGTGAATGTCGTGGGCCCGGCCTTCGCCAAGGAGATATTCTTCACCGGCCGCCGGTTTGACGCGGAAGAGGCGCGGATCATGGGGCTCGTGAACCGCGTTGTAGCCGATGACAAGGTCGGCGAGGTCGCCCAGGAGACCGCCAATATGATCGCGGGGAATGCACCCATGACGGTGTCGTCCGTGAAGTTCATCGTCGGCGAGACGGTGAAGGATGTGGCCTCCGCAGACTTGGCTGAGTGTGACCGCCGCGTGAAAGCCTGCTTCGACAGCAAGGATTATGTTGAGGGCCGCCGCGCCTTCCTTGAGAAGCGCAAACCTCAGTTTGTGGGCGCCTGATGGCAGACGGAGCCCCCGCCCGGATCGACGAGACCGCGGCCCGCGCGCATTTTGAAGAGGCCTTCGAGAGCCACGAGCAGGCCTTCGAGAGCTTCTTCTTTGCGCGGTTTTTGGGGCTGTCGTTCGAGTATTTGCCCGCCGGTGTGCCCGACGCGGACAAGGAAGTGTGCCGCCTGACTTTTCCGGTCAATGACATGCTGCGCAACCCGCAAGGCTCGCTCCACGGCGGGGCGATGGCCTCGGCCATGGATATCTCGATGGGACATCTGGTCAAAAAGATTGCTGGGCCGGGGGCCACGATCGAATTAAAGGTTCAGTTCATGCGGCCCGTGATGAACGGCTTGGTGACCTGCGAGGGCCGCTTCATCAAAAAGGGGCGGTCTTTGTCCTTTATGGAAAGCCGGCTGATGGGGCCTGACGGAAAACTGGTGGCTCTGGCCACTGCAACATGGAAAATGCCGGTATTATGAACGTACAAACACCTATGATTGATGCGGAGCTGCTCTCCGAGATCCGCAGCCGTTTCGCCCATGTCGACACCTGCCCCTTTGAGGGCGAGCGGGTGTTTTTCGAGAATGCGGGCGGCGCGCTCACGCTGAATTCTGTGGTGCAAACCTCCGCGAAGTTTGCCGCGATCCCTGACAATCAGGGCCGCGATAATGGCGCGGCGCACGCGCTTGTGGCCTTGATCGAGAAGGCCAAGGCCGACATGGCGGTGTTTTTCAACGCGCCTGAGGGGTGTTTTTTCGTGGGCGAGAGCGGCACGGAGCTGCTCTTTCGGTTAATCCGGACAGCGTGCGTGGCTACCCCCGAGGGCCGCGTTTTGGGCAGCACGTTTGAACACCCCGCCACGCGCAGTGCCGCGCGGCATTGGTCGGAGGTGACGGGCAAGACCCATGTGATGGTCGCCCATGACGACGCAACGGGCGCAGTCGGGACAGAGCAATACATTGCCGAGATCACTCCGGACACCCGGGTGGCGACGATCCTGCACACCTCGCCCGTCACGGGCATGGGCGTGGATGTGGCCGCGATTTCGGCGGCCATCCGCAAGGTTGCTCCGGAGTGCATTATTATTGTCGACGGCATCCAGCATGCGGCGCACGGGCGGCTCGACATTGAGAGCTACGATGTGGATGGCTATGTTGTCTCGCCCTACAAGGTGTTTTCGCGCCACGGCTACGGTGTGGCTTGGGTCTCGGACCGGTTGAACGCGCTCAAGCATGAGCATCTGATTGATGCGCCGGGCGAGCCCTGGGAGTTTGGCACGCGGGATACGGGCGCTTACGTTGCCTTCTCCGACGTGGTCGATTACTTCGATTGGCTTGGTGCGCAAGTGTCCGACTCCGATGATCGCCGCACGCGCATTGTGGCCGCCGGGGAGGCGATCCACGCCTATGAGAAGGCGCTCACGGACGGGATGATCCACGGCGTGGGCAACCAGACCGGCCTCGCCGATCTGCCCGGCATCACGATCATCGGCGGCGTGGACAATCCGCGCCGGGAGGGGCTCGTGTCCATCGCGGTGGAGGGCATGGCCGCGCCGGATGTCGTGACGCATTTGCGAGAGCGGGGCGTTCGCACCCACACGCGCAAGGCCGACCATTATTCGGGCAATATTCTGGACCCGCTGGGCATGGAGGCCGCCGTGCGCGTGTCGATGTGCCACTACAACAGCAAGACCGAGGTGGCGCAGTTCCTGAGCGCTCTGCGTGAGCTGACAGAGCCCGCAGCTTAAGCCGCTGCGAGGCGCTGCAACCGCTCCAATAATTCCGAGGTGATCTCCATCCCGTCCGCGCGCGCGCGGGCGAGAGCGGCGAGCGCGCGCGTTCCGGGGAGCCGGGGCGCGCCTTGGGAGGCAATTCCAGGCGTGGCGCTGTCTTTGACCAACCTGCGGGCATCGTCCAGCCGCGTGCTCAGGGCCTCGGGCATCATCAGCTTGGCTGCATCGAACACGATGAAGAGGTGGCCCACGTTGGCGGTAGCGTGTGTGTCGATGTTGGCGTTGGGCACCTCCGAGAGCATCGCAGCGCCAGAAAGACCCCCCGCCAAAAGGTCAAGACAGAGCGAGAGGTTCGCGCCCTTCGCCCCTCCGATGGCCTGCATCATGCCCTTCATGGCGGCGGCCGCATCGGACGTGGGTTGGCCGTCTGCGTCCGTGGCCCATGTGTCGGGGATCGGCTCGCCGATGGCCGCAGCGCGGCGGACCTTGGAGCGGGCCGCGACAGACAGCGCCATATCGAGGAGCGCGTGATTGCCGCCCACATCAGGCACCACAATGCCCACGGGCGCGTTGCCGATGACCGCACGCGCGCCGCCCGCAGGCGCGATCATCGGGGAGGTGTTAGTTGTGAAGAACGCCGCATAGCCCGCCTCTGCCACATGCAGAAGCTGCGGGGCCAGCGCGCCCAAGTGCGACGACGCCCGGCAGAAGGCCGCGCCAACGCCAGCGATGCTTGCCGCCTCTATTGCCGCGTTGGTGGCGCGGAGCGCGACGGCGGCGCCCAGACCATTTTGGCCATCAATCTGGCGCAGGGCAGGGGCGGGGGCGGTGATAACGGGCAGGGCATCAGGGTTCACCCCACCATCGCGCAGCCGGTCCACATAGGGCGCGACCCGCGCCAGACCGTGCGTGCCAATGCCCATCATCTCTGCCAGCACTAGCATCTCGGCGGCATCTTCCGCCATATCCGCGCGCATCCCTGCGACGCGGAAGACGCCCGCGACCAGCACGCGGGCGTCCTGCTCGATCAAACGTGCCATGGGCCTAACTCCCGGATTTTTCCGCCTCGCCCGAGCTGGTTTTGCCCAAGCGGTTCATCAGCGGCAAGAGCGCAACCAGCGCGATCGTCACGCCGATGATCCAGAGCGACGGTGTCCGCTCGATAAAGATTGAGAACGAGCCGCGCGAAATGGTCATCGTTTGCCGCAAGGCCTCCTCCGCCAAGGGCCCGAGCACGAGCGCCAGCACAAGGGCCGCCGGGGAGAACCCGTAGAGCCGCATGAAGAAGCCCGCGATGCCTGCGCCAAACATAATGTAGGTCTCAACAAAGCTCGCGTTCACGCTGAACGTGCCGAGTGCGCAGACAACCACAACGCTGGGTCCGAGGATTCGGTAGGGCACTTTGATCATCAACACAAAGAGCGGGATCGCGAAGATGGAAATGGCCAAAAGCGCCATGTTGCCCAGATACATCGAGGCGATCAGGCCCCACGCAAACTCAGGGTTTTGCTCCATGAAAAGTGGCCCCGGGCGCAAGCCCCACAAAAGGAAAGCGGACAGCAGCACGGCGGTAGAGGCGGAGCCGGGAATGCCCAGCGTCAGCAGCGGGATCATTGCGCCCGACGAGGCCGCGTTGTTGGCGGTCTCTGGCGCGACAAGGCCCGCCATCTCACCGGTGCCAAATTTCTCCGGGTGTTTGGAGACGGACCGCTCGGTGGAATAGGCCATGAGCGAGGCAATCGTGGCACCGGCGCCGGGGATCACGCCCACGACAAACCCAAGGATAGAGCCGCGCACCATGGTCCAGCGCGTGGACATCCAGTCATGCGCGGTGGGCCAGAAGCGTTCCTCTTTGTCATATTGTACGATGCCGCCGGTGCCGGTTTTGTGCAGCCCGGTATAGAAGGCGTAAAACAGCTCGCCCAAGCCAAAGAGGCCGATCGCGATCGGGATGAAGTAGATCCCGCCAATAAGTTCCGCCGAGCCGAACGTATAGCGGCTTTGGCCGGTCTCGAGGTCCACTCCCACGGTGCCGAGCGCAAAACCGATAAGCGCAGAGATCACCCCAAGCCGCCAGTTCGCGCCGATCATCACCAGAAGCGTCAGCATGCCCATCACGGCGAGCAGGAAGTACTCTGGCGGGCCGAAGTTGCGCGAGACCTGGCTGAACATTGGCGCAAGGATCGTGATCAGGATCACGCCCACTGTTCCGCCCACAAAGGAGGCGGCCGCTTGCATCACCAGCGCGGGCCCCGCTCGACCCTTTTTGGCCAGCGGGAAGCCATCAAAGGTGGACGCCACCGTCGCACTTTCGCCGGGGGTGTTGAGCAGAATGGAGGTGATCGTGCCGCCATACATCGCGCCGTAGTAGATGGCAGAGAGCATCATGATCGCGGCAATCGGATCCATCCCGAAGGTGACGGGCAGCAGGATCGCCAGCCCCGCAGAGGGCCCAAAACCTGGGATCACGCCAACGATCATGCCCACGAAGGCACCGATCAGAAGATAGAGGATGTTGATAGGAGTGATGGCGACGGAAAGCCCCATCATCAGATTCGCAAAAATATCCATAATGCCTACTCCGGCAAGGTGCTGGTGCGCAGCACGGTGGTGAATTCAAATTGGCAGATCGAAGAGAGCCGGTGGCATATTTGCGTTCAACACGCGATCAAACAGCAGGTAGACGCCACCGGGTATAAGCAGCGTGAGCATCGCGTTTTTCACCGGTTGGCCCCGGTTCAGGATCATCAGGCTGATCCCAAGGAAAAGCACGGTCGCGATGAAGCCGCCGAAGAGGCGCAGCATGACCGCGTAGCTGATGGCCAGCGCCATGAGCAGCACCACATCTTTCCAGCGCGCAGGATCGCTCCGCTCGCGCTCGCTGTTGCGCAGATCGGAGACCAGCGTCCAGAGGGTGAAGGTAATCCCAGCGATGCCGATCGAGCGTGGAAAAAACCCAGGGCCAGGGCGGCCCGTGTGAGTCAGAAAGTTCAGATCCACGAAGGCGACATAGGTGTAGAAGATCGCCGCGGCTAGAAGGACGACGAGGAAGACTATACGCATATGCTAGATGTCCCTATATGCAGGATGTCCGGCCATGGTTGCCGCCATGGCCGGACGTTTGTCAGAATGATTGGGATCAGTCGATTGCGCCAACTTCGCGCAGAACAACTTCAAAGCCGTTCTTGGTGTTCTCGAGGAACGTACGGAAATCTTCACCGTAGAGAACCGTCGGCGTCAGCGTGTTGCTGGCGATGTATTCGCCCCACTCAGGGGTCTCGACAACCTTCTTCATCGTTTCGATCCACCACTCCTGTGCTTCCACGGGGGCGTTGGGGGGCAGGATCATACCGCGGGGCATGGACACACCGATATTAAAGCCGATGTCACCCATTGTTGGCACGCCTTCCAGCGCGGCGGGGGTGCTTTGGCCGGAGAAGACGAGAGGCTTCAGGTCACCGGATTCGATGAGGCCAAGGATCTCTCCGGGGTTTCCGACCATCGCGTCGAGTGCGTTGGACAGAAGCGCGGTGGTTTGCTCGGACATGGAGTTGAACGATACGTAGTCGAACTCGAAGCCAGCCTTTTCAGCAAAGAGCGTTGGCACGATGAAGTCCACGTTGACCGAGCCGGTGCCGCCGATGTTGATCGGGCTCGCTTTGGCGCGCTCGATGAACTCTTCAATCGTTTCGATTTCCGAGTCGCCGTTCACGACGAGCACAAGGTCATCAGTCGCCAGAAGAGCCACGGGGGTGAAGTCCTCGGGCTGCCAAGGCGTGTCGGCTTGGAGCGGCGTGGTCACAAAGCTGCCAGACGTGGTGGACACGCCGTATGCGTTGCCGTCCTGACCGAAGAGGTAGCCCCAACCCACGGCGCCGGAGCCGCCTGCGCGGTTTTCAGCGGAGATTTCGCCGGGATAGAGCTCATATTTGTTCAGGATCTCGATGATGCTGCGCGCCATGATGTCGTTGCCGCCACCGGGGCCGAAAGCAATGGTCCAATCCAGCGTCTCGTCTGCCGACGGAAACGATTGTGCGTCCGCTGGGGTTGCAAACGCCAAAGGCGCGGCAAGCGCAGCTGCGGCAACTGCGCCGAGCACACGGTTTCCGAGTGTGTTTACTGTAGTTGTCATAGTGTTCCTCCCTAGAACATGAGTTTTTTTGGTACTCACCGCTCCTTGTGTGGAGAGTGAGGCGTGGTCGTTTTATGGTCTGCGGATCGCTGCCCTCACAGCGTGTCCAGCAGGCGTTCTTTGCCTTTGATGTGGTGGGCTTGGCCTTCTTTCTGTGCCTCCCCAACGTCACCCCGTTCAATCGCGCTGACAATCCGGTCATGCTCGGCGTTTGAGGCGACAAGCGATGTGTTCCCGCTCAAAACAAGCAAGCGAAACAGCCTAACCTCTTTGCCCAATGCAATGTAGTGCGCCGCCGCGCGCCGTGTTTCGGCGCTTTCGGCGATGCGGTCATGAAAGGCAAGATTCTCGGAAAAATATGTAGCTTCGTCTTCTACGACAATGGCCTTGGCCATGCGTGTCACTCTGGCGCGGAGATCCTCCCGCGTGGCCTGACTGGCGTTTTCAGCAGCCCGGCCGCAGAGGTGTCCGGCAAGCACGGCCCGCAAGTCATAAAGTTCCAGCGCGTCCTCGATCGACAGTTTGCGCACAAACACGCCCTGATTGGCGATTGTTGTGACCAACCCGTCCCGCTCCAAAGACCGCGCGGCCTCCCGGACCGGGCCACGGCTTACCCCCATCTGCGCCGCGAGGCTGTGCTCATTGAGGCGCTCGCCCGCAGGCACTTCACCACACAAGATGATGCGTTCCAGCTCGTCGCGTACCTCAAGAACGAGGGGCTGTTGCCGCCTCACGCCGAAGTGTTCTGGTCTAATTTCATCGTGTTTCATTGAGGCATACAGAATGATTAAATGTCGATTGTCAACATTATTCCGTTGATTGATGACGAATTGAGCGTTAACCAGACTCATACACTTGGCGTCGGTCCGGCACTCCCGGCCGAAAAGGGAAGCAGTCTTACTATGGAAAAAACGCTCACAGGAAAGACAGCCTTTGTCTCCGGCTCCGGCAAGAACATTGGCCGGGGCATTGCGGTGCATCTGGCTGGGCGCGGCGCGAATGTCGTCGTGAACGGCTCCTCTGATGCCGCCGCCTGTGCCGAGACCGCCCGCTTGGTGCAGGCCGCAGGCAGCGAGGCGCTTGTCGCCATGGGCGATATGGGCCGCGCTGAGGATGTGGCGGCCATCGCGGAGGCCGCGCTCGCGCGCTTCGGCTCCGTCGATATTCTCGTCAACAACGCCGCCAGCCGCCCCCACAAACCCTTCCTCGAGATGACTGACGCCGATTGGGACGGCGTGCTCGACGTGGCGCTCACCGGCGCCTTTCGCGCCGCGCGCGCGTTTCTGCCCGGCATGGTCGATCAGGGCTGGGGCCGGATCATCAACTTCGCCGGAATGAAGGCGATCAAGGGCTACTATGAGGGCGCCCCGATCTCAGCCGCCAAGCACGGTGTTTGGGGGCTCACGAAGGCGCTCTCCACCGAGTTTGCCTCCAAAGGGATCACCGCAAACGTGATCTCGCCCGGCCAAATCCGCAAAGACAGCCTGCAAGAGGATGACCCCAAACGCACCGCCTCGATCCCCGCGGGCATTATGGGCACCTCCGCAGATATTGCCGCCGCTGTCGGCTTCCTCGCCTCCCTTGATGCGCGATTCATCACGGGCCAGATGGTTGCGGTGAACGGCGGCGAGACCACCTAAGTTTCAGGGAGGCTGGGTTTGAAATCTGAGCTGAACCGCATCGTCGGGACCACGGTCCTTGCTGCCGCCGGAACGGCCGTTTTTGTCTGGATCGGCCTGCCGCTGCCGTTTCTGTTTGGCCCCCTGTTCGCCTGCCTCATCGCCGCACTTGCAGGCGCGCCTGTGGCCAAACCGGGCAGAATCGGCGTCCTGATGCGCACGGTTCTAGGGGTAGCGATCGGGGCCTCAATCACACCGGAACTGGTGGAGCGGCTCCCGCAAATGGTGATCTCTCTGGCGCTCGTGCCGGTCTATGTGATCGTTGTGGGCCTGATTGGCGTGCCGTTCTTCCGCCGGGTCTACGGGCTCGACAAACCCACCGCCTTTTTCGCCGCAATGCCCGGCGGGTTGCAGGAAATGACTGCCTTTGGCGAGGAAACGGGCGCGAAGGTGCGCACGCTCACGCTGATCCATGGAACACGGCTTTTGGTCATTGTGCTCGTGGCACCCCTCATCATGGTGTTGGGCTTTGGCGCAGACCTCGACAACCCCATAGGCGACCCCGCCTCGACAATGCCGC
>Ga0209405_1001391_pt1 | contig 17500 bp, 20 predicted proteins | sample COGITO_mtgs_1105_6_FD_184803 | JGI IMG/M metagenome (GOLD analysis project Ga0209405, IMG submission 184803) | Pelagic marine microbial communities from North Sea - COGITO_mtgs_110516 (SPAdes) (version 2) | ecosystem: Environmental > Aquatic > Marine > Epipelagic ...
GCAATTTGATTTTATAAAACAATCGAGCGCTTGGTAGCGGCAATTTTACATAATGACAAATTATAGCTATCAAATGGATAAACCTTTCTTACTAACTAAACAATACATTTGTACTATAATTTATATTATGTAAAATAGAATATTTCAACTTCCAATGCCCTCTATTCAGTTTAGTTCACTAATTTTGTAGCATACAAATAAAGCCAATGAAAACTCTTACCATATTCCGTGTCATCGCCTTTTTAGAAGGCTTGTCGTATATTCTATTACTATTTGTTGGCGTGCCTTTAAAGTATCTTAATGGCGACGTGACACTTGTTAAAATGCTCGGCATGCCGCATGGGTTTCTATTTATGGCGTATATCGCATTTGTGATCGTATTACGATTCGATCATAAATGGTTTAAAAAACATTTTATTTTAATTGCCTTAGCGTCTATCATTCCTTTTGGAACGTTTATCGTCGAATACAAACTCAGAAAAACAGCCTAAACAATGGAACATATTATCGATTTGATCGTTCAGTTATTAACTTCATGGGGGCTATCCGAAAACATCGCTTCATTTCTAAGTATTTCTGGTTTGTTTATACTTCTAACAATCCTTATTTATATTGTTGATGTTGTTTTAAAGAAAATTATTCGGGCAACGTTTACAAAGATTGCAAATAAATCTAAAACGGATTTTGATGATATCATGCTCGAAAATAGAGTTCCTGGTAGCATTGCTCAAATAGTCCCTTATATCCTAACCTATAATCTCATTCCTAGTTTATTTAATGGGTTCGAGAATGGGAAAGAATTTTGTGAGAAAACCATTTTATTAGTTGGAATAGGCCTTACAATTTGGGGCGTAAGAAATGTCCTCAACTCTTTAAAAATATATTTCAAAACCCTTAGTTTCCTTAAAGATAAACCTGTAGATAGTTATATTCAGGTCTTTATGATTTTTGTATGGATGACCGGAATTTTTGGAACTGTCGCTATAATCACCGGAATTTCATTTTTTAAATTTATTGCGGGATTAGGAACCGTTTCGGCCATTATTATTTTGGTGTTTAGAGATACTATTCTTGGGTTTGTGGCCAGTATACAGGTGTCTATTAATGACATGGTTCGTATTGGAGACTGGATTACCTTAGAGAAATTTGGTGCCGATGGCGATGTCATTGAAATTAATTTAGCAACGGTAAAAGTTCAAAATTTTGACAACACCATCACCACCATCCCCACCTATGCCCTGATCTCCGACTCCTTTAAAAACTGGCGCGGAATGGACGAATCGAACGGAAGACGTATTAAGCGTTCTTTGAACATTCGGATGGAGAGTGTTAAAAACTTGAGTCAGGATGATATTCTAAAAATGTCTAAAATTCAACTTATATCCGATTATATTTTACAACGCTCTCAGGACATCAATACCTATAACGAAAATCATACGATTGATAAATCGCTACTAATTAATGGACGAAATCTAACCAATATTGGCGTTTTTAGAAAATACATGGAAACATTTATTGAACAACATTCGGCGATCAATAAAGACATGATGATTATGGTGCGACAGTTACAACCTACAGCGCAAGGGCTACCCATTGAAATTTATGCCTTTAGTAGTGATAAACGTTGGAAAAACTATGAATTTATTATTGCAGACATTTTTGATCATATGATAGCATCTGTAAATGATTTTGATCTAAAAATTGCGGAATCGCCTCTTTTTCCAGCCTCTAAAAAATAAGCCATGAGTTTAAGAGATTCGAGTTTAAAATCCCTTCGACCTGACGTCATAACAGGAACGGTTAAAACGGAAATGTCATCCGAAGAATATTTTCAAAATTCCATTTTACGACCGATTATAAAGTTTCAAAATGATCTGTTAATTGCCGTATTTTTGAATTATTGCAACACCTACAAAAACGTATTTTTTGATTTGTCGGTTGAGAAAAAAATCATGTATATTGATACTGCGATTGTAAAAAATACCGCTTTTAGAAACAGCTTAAAAGACCTCATTATTGGTCTGTTTTCTGTCGAAGAATATTCCCAGTACATTGAAAATGCATCCGCCTTAAATAAACGAATGACCGGCATTATTAAAGAACGTTTAATTAGCCATGTTCAGGTACTCTCAGAAGCCCGCCCTACAACGTAGATTCGCCATTCAAATTGGTGGTTAATACCGAGCTCATATAATCAAAATAAGGTCTGATCACTTTAAAACTCTCAACGATTTGATGTTCAAAGTCTTTGGATAATACGGCTTTATCAGAATATTTTCGCACAAAAATAAACTGTTTTTTACGAATCAAATCAATGTTTGGATCTTGCTTGTCAAACCCTCTTGGAGCCGATTTCAATTCATCCCCTTGAACCGTCCCCCAAACCGCTTTAAATGCAGGTGTATCCATCAACGCTCGGATATCTTCCGAATCCGTTTCAAACTCTTTACGGATTCTCAAAAGGTCTTCTTTACTAGGATCCCAAAAACCAGTGGCAATAAAACTTTCGTTTTCGGGGGCAAGATGTAAGTAATAACCCCCTCTTAATTCTGGTTTCGTCCGATGAAAGCTCCCCCCAAAATGGGTTTTGTAAGGTAATTTATTCTTTGAAAAACGAACATCTCTATAAATTCGAAATACTTTAAATGTATCAATCGAATCAAACTGATTTAGTTGCTCAGATAACTGACTATAAAATTGTTTCACGTCCAATTCAATTTCCTTAAAACTCGCTTTATGGTCATGAAACCAATCGCGGTTATTGTTTTTTTGCAATTTTTTTAGAAAACTAAATACATCTTTGGAGATCATAACTTATGGTTTTTTAAATTCTATTTTATGTAAAATCAAGCCCGATGCTGGTGCAATATAATCCATGACAAACTCACTTTCAGATTTCAAACTGTCTTTAATATACTCCAAATCGATTTCGCCCCGTCCTAATTTGATCAAAGCCCCCATCATCAATCGAATTTGATGCCGTCCAAACCCTTTTCCAATCACTTTTAAAACATAACTTTTTTTAGGAAAAAAACTGGCCGTGTACAGTGTGTTCTCAATCAGCTCACAACCGATCAATTCTCGATCATAAACGCCTTCATTCGTAGGTTTATAACAATAGGTTTTATAATTGTTTTTACCTTCAAACAACAGTGCCCCTTCTTTCATTAAATCGATATCCAACGGCTCTAAAATAGTGGTCAGTATCGGTGCTGCAAACGGATGAAACTTTTCGCCCTGTGCAAATACATAATGGTATTCTTTTAATTTTGAATCCTGAATGATATTAAATTTCGCATCCACTTCTTCAATGCTCAACGCTCTAATATCTTGTGGAAGGTTTTGATTAAACGTTCCCATAAATTCGACTAAATCCTGTAAGGGTTGTCCATCTAAAAACAATTCAAAAGCAGCCTCACTCGCAGAGACCATGGCATCCGTTCGCCCCGCTCCGAGTGTTTTAAAAGATTGTTCTCCCAGTATAAATTTTAGGGTGCGATCAATCATCAGATGCACAGTTTTGGTGTTGGGTTGTTTTTGCCAACCATGAAACCGGTAGCCTAAAAACTGAACTTTGACTAAATAAAAATAGCGTTTTTGCAACATGACTACAAGGTCGGTATTTTAAAAAGAGTTACAAAATTAATGTCTCGATTTCAAAACCTCAATAACCGAATCGAGCTTAAAGCCTTTTGCTTGCAATAAAATTAAGTAATGAAATAATAAATCGGCACTTTCATTTAAAAACAAATCATCGTTTGCATCTTTCGCTTCAATCACCACTTCAACGGCCTCCTCGCCTACTTTTTGAGCAATTTTATTGATGCCTTTTTCAAATAATTCGGACACATAAGACGTTTCAGCGGAAGCATTTTCTCTTCGATCGGAAATAATGGATTCTAATTCTGATAAAAACCCATACGATTCGGCGTTAGTCGCCCCCCAACAGCTATCCGTTCCTTTATGGCAGGTTGGGCCTTCTGGAGTTGCCTGAATGAGTAAGGTGTCGTTATCACAATCATTCTTCAAACTGTTTAAGGTTAAAAAATGACCACTCTCCTCCCCTTTTGTCCAAAGGCGCTGCTTGCTTCGACTAAAGAAAGTTACCTTATTAGTTTCCAGAGTTTTGGAAACCGCTTCGGCATTCATATACCCGAGCATTAAAACGGTTTTGGTTGTCGAATCTTGAATAATTGCTGGGATTAATCCGGCACTGTTATACTTGATGTCCATTAGAGTCGTATGTTTATTTGTTTTGATTGTAATTCTTGTTTTAAATCTTTTATTTCAATTTCACCAAAGTGAAATACACTAGCTGCCAAAGCGGCATCTGCTTTGCCGTCTTTAAATACATCCACAAAATGCGCCATAGTTCCAGCACCCCCAGAAGCAATAATTGGAATGTTTACGGTTTCTGAAAGTTGTGCAAGTGCCTCATTTGCAAACCCTGTTTTGACGCCATCGTTGTTCATGGAAGTGAAAAGTAGTTCACCTGCACCTCGAGTTTCCATCTCTTTGGCCCATTCAAACAAGTCTAACTCTGTAGGAATCGTGCCGCCAGCCAAATGTACTAACCATTTACCATCCACTTGTTTCGCATCGATTGCCACAACAATGCATTGGTTTCCAAAGGCCTTGGATAGCTCGTTGATAAGCGTTGGACGTTTGATAGCCGCTGAATTTACACCCACTTTATCGGCCCCCGATTTTAGGAGGATTTCGACCCCTTCTTTGGTACTCACCCCACCACCAACCGTGAACGGAATGTCGATTTGTTCTGCAACAGACCGCACCATTTCGATGGTCGTGGAACGAGACTCTAAGGTCGCCGTGATGTCTAAAAACACCAATTCATCGGCACCGTTTTCGGCATATTGTTTTGCCAAGGCGACCGGATCCCCAGCATCTCTAAGGTTTAAAAAATTAACCCCTTTTACGGTTCGGCCGTTTTTAATATCTAAGCATGGAATAATTCGTTTTGCTAACATACTTATGGACGGTTTAATTGATAGGTTTCTAATTGTTTTAAACTGATATTTCCTTCGTAAATGGCTTTTCCAATAATAACCCCTTCACATCCCAATTTCGCTAATTGAGGCAACTCTTCAAACGCTGAAATCCCTCCAGATGCAATCAGATTGACAGGGCTGACAGTGTTTAAAATCGTTTCATATAACTCAAACGAAGGGCCCTGAAGCATGCCATCTTTTGAAATATCGGTACAAATCACATAGGAGATGCCTTTTGATACAAATTCTTTTATAAATTCGATCACTTCCTTGTCACTCTCTTCTTGCCAACCTTGAATGGCTATTTTTTGATCTAAACAATCGGCGCCCAATATAATTTTATCAGCACCAAAAGTATCCAACCAATTTAAAAACTGTGTTGGATTTTTAACCGCAATACTGCCCCCAGTAACCTGATAAGCACCAGAATCAAATGCGATTTTTAAATCGGCATCGGATTTTAATCCACCTCCAAAATCGACTTTCAAACTGGTGTTCGTCGCAATGGATTCTAAAATATTGTGATTGATAATATGTTGAGCCTTCGCCCCGTCTAAATCTACCACATGAAGATGCTCGATTCCAACACCTTCAAACATTTTAGCAACTTCTAAAGGGTTTTCATTGTAGACTTTTTTGGTGCTATAATCACCTTTCGTCAGTCGTACACACTGACCATTAATAATATCGATTGCAGGTATAATTCGCATGTTATAAGTTTAAAAAGTTTTGTAATAATTGAGCCCCGTCTTTACTGCTTTTTTCAGGGTGAAATTGAACCCCATAAAAATTATTGGATTGCAATGCCGCCGAAAATTCTAGTTCATACCTAGAGCTCGCAATGGTTTGCGCCCCAATCGCTGCATAATAACTATGAACAGAGTACATATAGCTATTTTCAGGGATCTCTATCAATAAATCCGATTGGAGGTTTTGAATTGTATTCCATCCCATATGCGGCACTTTCACCGCATTTGTAAACCGTTTGACTTCTACATCAAAAACGCCAAGTCCTTTAGTATCGCCTTCCTCAGAATGATTGCACAACAATTGCATGCCTAAACAAATCCCTAAAACATCTTGTTTGAGCGTTGGTATCAACCGGTCTAACTTAGATTTTTTTAACATCTCCATGGCCTGACTTGCTTCGCCAACCCCAGGAAATATGACTTTATCAGCACTTAGAATTTCATCGACAGAATTTGATAAAACCGCCTGGATGCCCAAACGTTGAAACGCGAATTGAATGCTCTGAATATTCCCTGCTCCGTAATCGATTATAATGACTTTCATTTATTATAAAGTTCCTTTGGTTGACGGTAAAATCATTTTATTGACATCTCTTTTGACAGCCATTTTTATCGCCTTTGCAAATGCTTTGAATATGGCTTCAATTTTGTGGTGTTCATTCGTCCCATCCGCTTGAATGTTTAAATTACATTTGGCGCCATCGGTAAAAGATTTAAAGAAGTGCATGAACATTTCTGTGGGCATTTTCCCCACATATTCACGTTTAAAATCGGCCTCCCAAACCAACCAATTTCTCCCTCCAAAATCAATCGCCACTTGGGCAATACAGTCGTCCATTGGCAAGCAAAATCCGTAACGTTCAATTCCTAGTTTTGAGCCTAACAACGTATGAAATAAATTCCCTAAAGCAATGGCTGTATCTTCGATTGTATGGTGTTCATCTACTTCTAAATCGCCCACCACTTTAAGATCCAAATCCATTTGACCATGACGCGCAATCTGATCTAACATATGATCAAAAAAGGCAATCCCCGTATCGATTTTGCTTTTACCAGTCCCATCCAAATTCAGCCTAATATTTATCTTAGTTTCATTGGTATTTCGTACACTAGATCCAACCCGTTGATCGGCTTTCAAAAACTCATAAATAGTTTTCCAACTATTGGTTTCTAAAGCGATATAAGGGGTTAATGCATCCTGATTTACGGATATTTCATTTTCTCCTAAATGCGTTTCATCATTGATATAAATGCCTTTACAGCCTAGGTTTTTTGCCAATTCTACGTCGGTGAGACGATCTCCAATCACAAACGAATTTTCTAAATCATAGGCTTCTGTGAAATAGTCTGTTAACAAACCTGTTTGAGGTTTGCGTGTTGGCGCATTGTCTTTTGCAAATGTTTTATCAATGAATTGTTTTTCAAAAACAATCCCTTCATTTTTAAAGGTATCGAGTATAAAATTATGAACCGGCCAAAACGTGTTTTCAGGGTAAATAGCAGTGCCTAAACCGTCTTGATTGGTAATCATTACAATTTCGAAATCCAGTTCTTGACAAATCTTTTTCAAATTAGAAAATACATCCGGGTAAAATTCTAGCTTTTCAAAAGAATCAATTTGTTCATCGGCCGTTTCTCTGATGATGGTTCCATCGCGATCTATAAATAATACAGGTTTCATTTTAGGGTATTTAATAGGGTTAATAATTGAGCGTTTTCAGAAGGGGTTCCTACTGTAATTCTGAGACCGTTTTCACAACCAAATTGGGCGCTTCTATTTCTGACGACGATTCCATTTTTTATAAGTTCTGTATACCGTTTATGGGCATCATCCACTTTGATTAAAATAAAATTTGCATCGGAAGGATATATTTTTTCGATAAACGAATACGACTCAAAGGCTGTTGTTAAATGAGCACGTTCCTTTAAAATCAGGGCAATCTGTTCAGTCACCACTTCCCTATTTTGGAGCGCCTCTATGGCTGCATTTTGGGTAAGCGTATTGATGTTATAAGGTGGTTTTATGTTATTTAATACCGCAATAATGTCTTTAGATGCATAGCAAATCCCCAATCGGATGCCCGCGAGCCCATAGGCTTTTGAAAGGGTTTGTGTCACAATTAGATTTGGATACATGTTTAAATACGCTGTCCAGCTCACTTCATTAGAGAAATCAATATAGGCTTCATCAATGATGACTAAGCCATTAAACGCCTTTAAAAGGCGTTCTACTGCCTTGCGATCAACCACATTTCCAGAAGGATTATTTGGGGAACAGATACACAGTAACTTCGTCTCTGGTTGAACCTGTTTTAAAATACGATCGACGTCTAAATTGAAGTCTGACGTTAAGGGCACTTGAATATTTTTAATGGCGTTCAAATTTGCCAATACGTCGTACATCCCATAGGTTGGTGGAAACGTCAGAATACGGTCTTGATTGGGTTCACAAAACGCTCTAAAAATTAAATCTAAGACTTCATCACTTCCATTTCCCAATAAGATTTGATCCGTCGGAACCTTTTTTTGTGCTGAAATTAGTTTTTTTAAGGCCGTCTGTTGGGGATCGGGGTATCGATTTAACGAATTGTCAAACGGGTTTTCATTGGCATCCAAAAACACCATGTCAGCTTCCAAATCTTTGTATTCATCGCGCGCAGACGAATAGGGTGTCATCCCATTAATATTAGATCGAAGTAATTTATTTAGATTCATCTTCAATTGATTTTAGTCGAATAGACACGGCATTCTTATGTGCCATTAAACCTTCGGCTTCCGCCATAAGTTCGATAGTCGTTCCGATAGTTTGCAAACCCTCTTTAGAGATTTCTTGAAAGGTGATGTTTTTTAAAAAACTATCCAAGTTGACCCCCGAATACGCTTTTGCATAGCCATTTGTTGGCAAGGTATGATTGGTTCCAGACGCATAATCGCCCGCACTCTCAGGCGTGTATTTACCAATAAAAACAGAACCTGCATTGATCACGCTATCTACAAAAAAGGATGAATTATCGGTGCAGATGATATAGTGTTCAGGACCATAAAAATTGATTAGATCGACCGCTTCCTGATCTGATTTTACTAAAATTAGCTTCATGTTCTCAAGTGCTTTTTCTAGGATCGATTGACGTGCTAATAATTGAGTTTGAATACGGACTTGTTTCGCTGTTTCCAAAAGAAGTGTTTCGTCGGTTGACACCAAAACCACCTGACTATCAGCACCATGCTCGGCTTGACTTAATAAATCTGAGGCCACAAAAGCTGGATTAGCATTTTTATCGGCCATAATAAGAAGTTCACTTGGGCCCGCAGGCATATCGATCGCAACTCCATATTTTGTTGCCAATTGTTTGGCGACCGTCACATACTGATTCCCTGGTCCAAAAATCTTAGAAACTTTAGGAATACTAGAGGTTCCAAAAGTCAACCCAGCAATGGCTTGAATCCCGCCTACTTTAACAATCGTTGTAATGCCACACAAAGCTGCGGTATACAAAATTTCACTTGCAATGGCGCCTTTCGCATTTGGAGGGGTACATAAAATGATGTTCTTACATCCCGCTAAAGTCGCAGGCACTCCTAACATTAAAACCGTCGAAAACAAGGGTGCAGTCCCGCCTGGAATGTACAATCCAACCGTTTCAATAGGCCGTTTTTCTTGCCAACAACGAACACCTGGTTGTGTTTCAACATCTACTTTCGCTGTTTTTTGAGCAGCGTGAAAAACTTCAATATTCGATTTTGCTTGTTGAATGGCTGCTTTTAAATCGTTTGACACGAGTTCCGATGCTTGTTCAATTTCTTCTTGAGAAACAAAAGAAGCTGTTAATTCAACCTTATCAAACCGTTTTGTATAGTGAGTAATGGCCGCATCCCCTTCTTGTTTGACCGCTAAAAACACTTCATCCACAATTGCTTCGATAGCCTCCACAGATTGAGTCGGGCGTTGTAACAAAGTTTCCCATGTTGAAATGGGTGGATATTTGGAAATAGATGCCATTAGAGAACCATTTTTTCGATTGGACAAATAAGGATGCCTTGAGCTCCTAATGCTTTTAAGTCGTCGATAATATTCCAAAATTGGTTTTTATCAATCACACTGTGTACCGAGCTCCAGCCCGATTCCGCCAATGGAAGAACGGTTGGACTTTTCATGCCTGGTAAGAGGTTAATAATCGCTTCTAAACTCTCGTTAGGTGCATTCAAAAGAACGTACTTGGACGATTGTCCTTTAAGCACCGACTCAATACGGAATTTTATTTTATCTAAAATAGCTTGTTGCGCTGCATTGATGGTTGGAGACACTGCTAAAACAGCTTCCGATTTTAGAATCACTTCCTTCTCAACCAAGTTATTTTTAAACAAGGTGCCACCTGTAGAAACAATATCTACAATGGCATCTGCTAACCCAATGTTGGGTGCAATTTCAACTGACCCATTAATGACATGGATACTGGCTTTGATATTGTTCTCCTCTAAAAACGCATTGACGGTATTTGGATACGAAGTCGCAATTTGCTTGCCGTTCAAATCATTGAGAGATTGATATTCCATAGCTTTAGGAACCGCAATAGACACCCGACATTTAGAAAATCCAAGTTTAGAGATATACTCAATCGAATTGCCCTTTTCTACCAAAACATTGTTTCCAATAATCGCGGCATCGACCACCCCATCTTTTAGGTATTGAGGAATATCGCCATTACGAAGATAAAAAACCTCGACCGGAAAGTTGGTCGCTGTGGCCTTTAGTTGATCCTTCCCATTATCAATTGAAATACCAATATCTTTCAATAATTTCATTGAATCGTCTTTAAGTCGACCTGACTTTTGAACTGCAATTTTTAAAGTGTTCATTTTTAATGTATTTTTATTTTAAAATTAAAAAACCCGCTTGATTGCTCAAACGGGTCTGTTATATAGTTTAATTATTTATCCTACACATCGTTACCTCGCTTGATCGCTAGTAAGTAAATGATGGTGATGTATAAATAATGATAATTTCATTCTAATAATATTGAGTACAAATATTCAAAAAATAAATAGTGTAAACCTAACTTATTTCTAAAAATTATTGATTTCTTAAAAAAGCCAGTATAAACTAACTAATCGTTTGTAAATTATTGATTCCCTAAAATAATTGGCAATCCAGTTTTTCCAGAACCAATAACAATCACTTTGCTGTTTGGAGATTCCGATAACTTTACAGTCGCTTCAATCCCTTTATCTTGAAGGATTCGATCGTTAAGAGACGCACTTAATATTTTATTGGCATCTGCTTTACCTTGTGCTTCAATACGTACTTTTTGAGCTTCTTTATCAGCCGTTACTAATCTAAATTCATACTCTAAAGATTCTTGTTCTTGCTTTAATTTACTCTCAATCGCATTTTTAATGGTGTTAGGAAGTTTTACATCTTCTACCAATACACGTTTTACATTTAAAAATTGACCATCTAATAAAGTGACAACTTCGTCAAGAATTTCTTGTTCGATCACATCACGCTTACTAGAATACAATTGTTCAGGCGTATAACGCCCAACCACACTTCTTGCCGCTGCATTGACCGCTGGATTTAAAAGCTCGTTGACATAGTCTTCTCCTTTGGTTTTAATTAAACTTCCAAGGTTTTCGTATTCTGGTTCGTACCAGATCGTTCCATTGACTTTCACTTCAAGTCCGTTCACTGATAAAACATTCATTTCATCCGAAATAGATTGCTGTCTTACTTTGTGAATTAACATGCTGTTCCAAGGGGCTACAATTTGAAAGCCTTCTCCGTATGTTTTATCGGTAACAATTCCTTGCCCAAAGCGTTCGAATAAGACACCGCCTTCTCCTGGACCGATGGTCACTGCTGTTTTTGATATTAAGAGTACTAAAACTCCAAGTATCACGATAATTGGGAGTCCGATTTTAGGTAATTTTTCCATTTTTTTGTTTTAAATTATTTAAATAAGTCCGTTGTATTTTCTTATAATCCATTCGATTGCTAAACTCAACACCAGCAATAGCAACCAAAATTTTAGATCGATCAAAGGTACTGATTTTTTAGTGAATTTCTGGATACTTGAAAACCGATTATCAGAAATTAAGTGCGCTATTAAATCGTTGGTTTGAGTATCAAAATAAGTCGTTCCATCGGTATGAAGAGCGAGTTGCTCAAGTTGCTCTACATTCGCATTTATAAATTGTTGCTCAATATTAAAGTTTAAAATTTCGAACGAACCAAAAGCGCGGTGACTTTTTTTATTTGCACTCACTTCAAAGTTGTAGACACCTGGCTCTAAGGCGCTCAGATTGATCATATAAGTGTTTTGATTCGACACCATGGGGTACTCAATTTGACGCCCCGAGGTCGTTTCTTTAAGTGTAATGTTTAGTTGTGCATTGGGATCTGGTTCGTAGTTTTTATTAAAAAATTGTGCCGATAGTTCAAGAGGTTGACTTCCATCATAAATGGATTCATAGTTTAAAACCAGTCGTTTGGTTTGATTTTGAATGTTTAGATATTGAATCATTTTAGCCATGAATGCATCAAAGATTTCAAAATTTTGGGTATCTCGATAGGATTGCATGCGCCATTTCCAGATATTTTCAGCTAAAAGAACGGACGACCTTCTAGCATTGTTTTCGTAAGTAAACCACAAAGGCTCTTGAGTATCGATGCCATTAATCGATTTAAACACGAACGTTTCATGTGGCACATTAATGTTGATACTTCCAAATTCTGTGCTTAAGGGCGGATAGGAATTAAAGGTGAAATCGGTCGTGATGAAATTAGCAAAACTTGGATTGATTCGTCCTTGATAGTTTTCGTTTTGACCTGTAATTTCCTGCTTAAAGCCCGATTGGATAGCGTTTAAAAACGACCACTGGGTTTGGTTCCCTCCTATGATAAAAGTGTTTAATTTTTTTAGATTAATAAAATCAAATGCCGCTTTGAAACTTGAGGTTGGTTGATACAAGATTGCAAGGTCATAATCGTCTTTTAAACGCAGAAAATCAGATGGTGAACAAATAGTGACAAGCCGTTGCTCGTTGGTTTCGATGGAGGCTTTCATAGCGCCTAAATCTGGATGCGATATAGATGAAATTAATGCGATTTTGGTGCGTTCATCAATACTTTCAATGGCAATAAATTTTTGATTATTAATCGTATTTTTTTCGTTTTTAAGGGGCGATAAACCCACTTGATACCGCTGTACCCCTACTTTGGTGGCTGTAATTTTTGGCGTTACAATTTTGATGTTTTGATCTTGTGTAAACCGAACCACCTCTTTGTGAATAATTCGTGAACCAGAACGAATCGTTAACGCCGACTGAATCGGCGAATTCCCAGAGTAGGACGCTATAATTTCAACGGGGAACTTATTATTTAAATAGGTGTATTTATTGACGTTTATTTGTTGAATTTTCAGATCTGTATGAAACATACGATCTCCTAATATAAGCGGAAAAACAACTTGCTCAAACGCTTTTGAAGCATACTGATAATCTGTTCCAATGGTTTGATTCCCATCAGATATGAGTACAATTGGTGCCAATTGGGAATCATAAATAGCCTCAATACCCTGAAGGCTTTTAGTGATATTGGTTTGATGGTCATCAAAAGTAAGTGTCGTATTTTGGTTGAGTTGCGCCCCAAAATTATAGAGTTGAACCTTATATTTAGAAGCAATTTCTTTGTTATTTAGGATCGACTGCACAGCTTTTGAAGCAATACTGTCTTTACCTAAATATTTGACAGATTGAGAGTTATCGACCGCTACCACAAGTGTTGGTTTCACAATCGTACTTTCTATATTTTCAAACTTCGGATTGATGACAAGAAGCAGTAATGAAAAAATTGAGATGAACCTCAAACACGCCAACCCCCAATGCAACCGATGACGTTTGGTTTTATATATATACTGAAAAAGCGCTACAAAGAGCGCTAAAATTCCAGATCCAATGATATATAAAATTGTTTGTGTAGGCATATTAAGATCGGTTGAGAACAACCATTGTTAAAATGGTTTAAGTGAGCATTCCACCATCAACATTAATGGTTTGTCCGGTGATGTACGCCGATAAATCGCTCGCCAAAAACACACAGGCATTGGCAATATCTTCGGGAGTACCACCTCGTTTTAGTGGAATTCCAGTACGCCATCCTGCAACCGTTGCTTCGTCCAATTTAGCCGTCATTTCTGTTTCTATAAAACCCGGAGCAATCACATTACTTCGGATGTTTCTAGAACCAAGCTCTAAGGCAACAGACTTTGAAAATCCAATAATCCCCGCTTTGGAAGCCGCATAGTTGGTTTGACCGGCATTTCCTTTCACACCGACCACCGAACTCATATTGATAATAGACCCTTTTCGTTGTTTTAACATGGTACGTTGTACGGCTTTGGTCATATTAAATACAGACTTAAGATTGACTTCAATAACTTTATCAAAATCAGCTTCGCCCATCCGCATTAGTAAATTGTCTTTGGTGATTCCAGCATTGTTTATCAGAATATCAATCGCTCCAAAATCGGCTAACACATCTACTGCAAGTTGTTGTGCTTCGTCAAAATTAGCAGCATTACTTTGATACCCTTTCACCGTTGTTCCATATGCTTGAAGTTCGGTTTCTAAGAGGTTGGCAGCTTCAACAGATGCACTGTACGTAAACGCTACATTGGCGCCATGCTGTGCAAAAACCGTTGCGATTCCTTTTCCAATCCCACGACTCGCGCCTGTAATAATGGCTGTTTTTCCTTCTAATAGTTTCATAAACAATAGCTGTAAAAATTATTAATTTCAAATATAGTAAAATGGTTTCAAATAAAATTCCTTAAAATCTGATTTGTGAAGGTGAATATCAGTAATCATAAAATTGAATATAACACTTCCTATCCAATCGCTGACGCAAGCGTCTCGGTTGTGTCTTTAACATAATCAAAGAATTTATGGTCTTATTACATTTATTACTCAATAACTTGTAAGCTTCCTTATTGTCATGGGCACGAGCAAAAGATGCTCCCGCGAGCTGGGCTGGTTTTGCTATAATCATTCATAATACCATTTTTCAGAAATTGAATTAAATTTAAGTTTATTGTCAAATCCGATGTTAAAAAAAACCACAAAACAGGAGTCATTAATCTTCTCATAATAAGGCCCCTCTCCCATTTCATTTGAATAAAAAAAGTCCGTAGAGTTGTTGGGTAGTTCTCCATTTAGTTCTTTATAATTACTAATTTTCTCTAACATTACATCTCCTTTTCCTTTATAATCTCTTAATTCTATTTGCTTTAAAATTAAAATAAATAGAATTAAGAGACTTATAATAACAATGATAAATTTAATTGCTTTTTTCATAAACTACTTAGTGAAAAGTGGATTGGTGGTTTTATTGATTTTGATAGGATTATTTTTCGAATCAGAAGATGGGATTTGATTGTAATTAGGAGCATCACTCGGAATTGATGATTTCAAGACATTATTGAAATATTTCAGTAGTTGCTCTGAAAAAGTTAAGCTACTGTTTTTATCAAAATGATTAACAGCAAAATCTGCACCAAATTTGTCACTAGGTAAATCTTCATAACTATATGCAGAGTGTTTAGCTACAATAAAATCCGACCATTCTTGCTTATAACCATCTTGAACAGCTTCACCAACAGGCTTTTCACTCCCGTTTAATTTATAGCTGTATGCTTTCCCTGCATAAAACATAAAATGCGCCATGTCAATCCAGCCTCCTTTTTTAGTATATATATACCTACCCTTTTTGGTGTTAAAAAACCCTGTTTGAGTAGGTAAAGGTCTCATCTGTTTAAAATTAAATTTTGTATTTCCGAGACTTTTTAAGTATTCACTAGCTAAATAATTCTTGAACGCTCCAACTTTACTTGGACTATTATCTAGTAAATCCTTAAAATCATGAATAGTTCCAGCATATTTTATATTTGGTTCATTGTCATTAAAATCAGTAATACCATTATCTGTTTCTATTCCACTCATTAAAGCCGTAATCGTACTTTTAGCAAACTCATAAGCATTAAAAGAATTATTTTCAGCTAAAAAATTAAAAACGGCTACCGTTTTTTGAGGATTATTAGCCAAATAATTAAAAGCAGAATAATTTTCAGTTCGTAATTTATAAAGGAATTTAAAAAATTGAGTGATAAAACGTTGTTTATTATTATGATCTTCGAGAGTTGTTTGTGTAGAAGTCATATAAGAATTAATGTATGAAACATATACTTGATTATAGTACGTTGTGATTTTATTTTTTAATTCTGGAAAATAATAAAAATACCTTCTATTAAATGGAGTTGGAGTTGAGTTAGAATTTGTGTTTGGAATTGTTAGATCTTCAACTGAAAAATATCGAACTGGGCTTGTATAATTATAGCCGTAACCAGCCGGAGCCCGATTGTTGTAATTAACCCCTAAAAAAACACCTGCTGCCTGCAATGCAGCAGCTACTTGTGGAGGTAAATTACTCAATGGAGGTAGACTATACGATGAACCAGATCCAGAATAACCACCATATCCGCTATTATTGCCATATCGTGTCCACCTATTTGACCCATTAGCGTCACAATTAAAAATACCATCACATTCGTGGTATCTGCGTCTTCTAGCAGAAACTTTGCTACTTTTAGGCGTGGCTTCAATTATTTCAATTTCTTCTAAATCTAAATAATAAATTTTATCCCAAAAACCATCAAAACTTTGGTTTGAAATTGCAGTTTGCATTTCTTCATGAGTTAGGTTATAACCTATTAAACTAGCTTTTAATTCATTGTTGGCGTTGTAATACAAGTTAAGATTTACAATTTCATTAACTATACTTTCACCAGGCGAATTTGTTTTTTAAATACTCAGTTAATTTAGGATAAAGAGTTTCATAATTAGAATTTGTTGGGTATTTAATCAAAGGAAATGCAGTCACTAAAGTATTATTTATTTCATGCGTTCTTTGACCAATATTGTATCTTTTTTAATAATAAGCTTGTAGATACTATTTGTAGGACAACCATTACTATAATAGCCAAAAGCCTTATTTGTGTTTTTTGCTTTTTTGAATATTTCAATAAAGTAATTACCATCAATTTTTTTTACATCATTCATATTCAAGGTTAGTTTTGAACGCTCTTTTGGCAATAATTTAGTTATTACAGACTTATTTCTATAGTTAGTACCACTACATGAAATTTTAACTGAATCTATTATACTTTTAGACTCATTAATAATTTCAAAATCAGCAACTTTATTATTATGACAAGTATAAAACAAGGTTAAAACACATATTATTGAAATTGTCAATCTTATAAATTTCTTCATTAGTTCGTAGGTATTATTTGAGTAGAACTATTTATTCCAAAATTTGGTGGTAAAACTGCGTCTAATGGAGACAAGTAAACTAACAGTCCATTTAATAAACTCTGATAAACGGAACTGGAAAGGTCTTGGTCAGAAATAAAAATACTTGCATCGTCTCCAATTGTATGACCAACATTATTATTATGTAAATCCATTTGTACTTCCAAAATCAAATTTGAAGTAACTTCACTTTCATGAGCATTAGAAAACAATCTTGCAACTGTATCACCTGCATCGTTAGAATTCATGGCGCTCCCGCGAGCTGGGCTGGTTTTGCTATAATCATTCATAATACCATTTTTCAGAAATTGAATTAAATTTAAGTTTATTGTCAAATCCGATGTTAAAAAAAACCACAAAACAGGAGTCATTAATCTT
>Ga0209405_1001394_pt1 | contig 17476 bp, 20 predicted proteins | sample COGITO_mtgs_1105_6_FD_184803 | JGI IMG/M metagenome (GOLD analysis project Ga0209405, IMG submission 184803) | Pelagic marine microbial communities from North Sea - COGITO_mtgs_110516 (SPAdes) (version 2) | ecosystem: Environmental > Aquatic > Marine > Epipelagic ...
AAAAAGTTGTAGAACCTGTTGAAAAAGTTGTAGAACCAGTTGTAGAAAAAGTTGTAGAACCTGTTGAAAAAGTTGTAGAACCAGTTGTAGAAAAAGTTGTAGAACCTGTTGAAAAAGTTGTAGAACCAGTTGTAGAAAAAGTTGTAGAACCTGTTGAAAAAGTTGTAGAACCTGTTGTTGAAAAAGTAATTGAATCAACTGAACAAACTGAAAAAGTAGAACCAGTTGTAGAAAAAGTAATTGAAAAAGTAGAACAAGTTGTAGAACCAGTTGTTGAACAAGTTGTAGAACCAGTTGTTGAACCAGTTGTAGAACCAGTTGAAGAACCAGTTGAAAAAATTAAATCAAAAAAAAGTTCTATGTTTTTTTTTAATATTAATAAAAAACATGTTAATTATAAAGAGAGACGCCCATTTTTATTTAAATTTTAATTATATATGAATTGGTACTGTTATTTAATTAAAAATGGAAATTATACTTATAATGGTTCTACTAACAACCCTTATAGAAGATTAAGACAACATAATTCAGAAATAAAAGGTGGAGCTAAATATACAAGTAAATTAAAAGGTGGGTGGGAATATTACTGTATAATGACGGGGTTTCCAGATAAAATAAATACTTTACAATGTGAATGGAGATGGAAACATTGTAACGGTAAACCAGGAAAAAGAGAACAAAAATATTGTGGAGTTAATGGTAGAATAAAAGGTTTAAATAATGTTTTGAATAAAGATATATGGACAAGTAATTCAATAAATACTAAAGATTTTAAATTTAAAATATATATTTTAAAAGAGTTTTATGAATATTTAGAAGAAGAATTAATTACAAAAAATATTGAAATAATAAAAGTTGATAAAATAGACCATAATGATTATAAATAATATTCATATATTGTATGACATGCAAAAAATATAGAAGTTGTAAAAATGTCCCTTGTGGTGAAACGATGAACAGATGTAGTCCTGAATATTGTTATTCTAAAATCAATTCTTCGTCAAAAAATTGGAGTAAATGTAATATGAAAAAATGGAATCCAAAATATAAGAAATATTGTAATAGCGAAAGAAAATGTAAAATGAATAATACAAAAAAAATAATTAAGAACAGTGTAGACGTATTAACTTTACATAGTAAAATGCCTTATATATGGAGATATTTAAAACCTAATACTAGAAAACATATAATTAATTTATCAAAAATGCAAATTAACGAAATAAATATACCATTTTATTTATGGAGTAAAGGTAATAATAAAACTAAAAAAAAACTTGAGAAAAAATATAAGAATATTTAAATCATTTGATATGTTTTTGAAAATTATAATAATGGATTAAATTTTAATATTAATTCTTGTTTTGATATAGATTTAGGTCCAACTGTATTATTAAACTCATATGTTATAATAGATAAATTTCGTATATTTTCATTTGTAGATTTTTCATTTGTAAATTTTATAAAATAATGTGATTGAATACTTTTATCTTGTATTATTTTATCTATTTTTCCAGAATTAACACCTACGCGCCGAAATGAAATATCAGGATTTTCTGTTTTTTTAACAAATATAAAATTATTAGGGTATAACTTGTCTTGAACAATTCTATTTATATTTCTTTTTTCCCATATTTGAAAAATACAAGGAACATCGTGTTCTATATCATCTACTAAAAATGATTTGTCAGGCAAATCATTTTCAAATATAAGATGAAAGTTTAACGGAATTTTATTTTTTAAACTTTCCTTTTTAAAACTTTTAGGTAAGATAAATGAAATACTATCACAAAATTCACAAGATTTTTTTATAAATTTAATTGCTAATGATGATTGACGACCGAATGGCGGATTTCCTATTATATGTATTTTATTATAATCGTTCTTAACAATAGTATAGTCGTATAATAAATAATCTTGTATTATAATTTCGTTATTATCTGGTTCTAAATCATAAAATATATAATTGTTTGTTAATTCTCTAATACCATCTATAAAGGAACCATTTCCCGCACTTGGTTCTATAATTAAATCATTTGCATTTATTTCTATATATTTTTTTACCAGTTCTAAACATAAATCTACAACATTATTTTTTGTGTAATATTTGTCGATACTATTCCTTTTTAATCCTTTCGTTTGTGTCATACTAATGATTTGTTCTTTAATCTTTAAATTCAATTTTAATAAAATATAAAAATATTCAATCTATATATATGAAATTATTGTTATTGTTATTTGGACATGCTTTATCTCTTAAACAATTATATAAATATCATCCTAATATGCACGTGCTAGGAAATCACGGTTTTGGTGGAAAAATTCATGCATATATCGCACCATTAGCAACAAAATTAATAGATAAAATAGCATATGATAATAAAAATATAAGAGAAGAACTAATAAATACATATGAAAATAAAAGTGTGCTTGATTTATGTTGTGGTGTAGGAGTTAGCACTCCTGGAATTAATAAAAATATATTAAATAAAGGTGTTGATATTAGCAAAGAAATGGTAACTGTTGGTAACAAACTTTTTAAAAATAAAAATCTGGTATTAGCAGATAGTGAAACATACCAAGATAAATATAAATATGATATAGTAAATATATGCTTCGCGTTCCATGAAATGCCACAAAAAGCGAGAAAAATTATTATAAAAAATGCTATAAATAATTCAAAAGGTAAAGTATGTATAATGGATATATGTCCTACATATAACCCCTCACCATCAATGTTATTAGGAGAACCATACTTAGAAGATTATCTAAATAATATTGATAATGATTTAAAAATTTTCAATAAAAATATTATAATTCCTAATCACGTAGTTTTATGGGAATAAAATCACTAATAATCAACTAGAACTTGTATTCAATAATGCTCGAAGTTTCTTCAAATATCATAACAAAATACCTTAAAATAGATGATCTTTAAATATAATTAGTTCCCAAAAAAGGAAAAATAAATTAATGTTCTCCCTAAAAAAGTATAAAAAGATTATACTTAAAATAAAAAAGAATAGCAAAAAATAAAATAAAAAAGTTAGCTATAACCGAAAATAATCTACCAAAATTATATAGATAAAGTGTAATAACGATAGAAAATAAAGTAACACAAACGCCTAAAATGGCGTGAATTAAAAAACCTTTAACTGCAACGGGTCCTTTGTCCCAAACAATAAATAATAAATAAAAATAAATTAATGGTGCTCCCCATAAAAAAGTTACTATTTTAAATAAATAAGGTTTATCTTCATATATGGAGGTTAATAAAGAAAATATACCAACGATTAGACCCCCAAAAAAGAAATCTCTGAAAAAGGTTAATTTCATTTATATATTTAAAAGAGATTAGTTAGACATTTCGGAAAATATTATAATTCCTAATCACGTAGTTTTATGGGAATAAAATAATTTGTAATATCGTTAATAAACATTATATTGATAATATTAAAAAGAAAAGAATGCTATAACCAAAAATAATGAGCCTAAAATAATAAAGCCTAAAATGGCGTGAATTAAAAAAAAAGGGTCCCAAAAAATGGTGTTCCCAAAAGTTAAAGAAAATATACCAACGATTAGACCCCCAAATCTCTGAAAAAGGTTAAAAGAGTTAGACATTTCGTAAATACGACAATTTTATCACTAATGATTCAGACAAATTAGTTAATAAATTGTCTGATTCATAAGTGAGTCAAATTAGTGATAAATGTCACTCATTTATAATCGCTCATTGTCTGATTCATAAGTGAGTCAAATTAGTGAGTCAAATTAGTGAGTCAAATTAGTGATAAATGTCACTCATTTATAATCGCTCATTGTCTGATTCATAAGTGAGTCAAATTAGTGAGTCAAATTAGTGATAAATGTCACTCATTTATAGTCACTCATTTATAGTCACTCATTTATAGTCACTCATTTATAGTCGTTCATTTATAGTCGCTCATTGTCTGATTCATAAGTGAGTCAAATTAGTGAGTCAAATTAGTGATAAATGTCACTCATTTATAGTCGTTCATTGTCTGATTCATAAATTGTCTGATTACATAAAAAAAAATATTATTTTAAAAGACAACATGTTCAACCTGTTTGGTGATTTGTGTTTTTTAAAAAGAATTTTTAACATATCTTGCTTATGATGTGTTTTTAATGATTTACTTAGTCTTGAAAAAGAAGGTATGGATACCTACTTCATTAAGGAGCTTCTTAAATAAGTTTTCTTCGCTCAGTTGAACGAATTTGAAAGTGACAAAATGTCATATATAATTATTCATATCATTTTTTATAAATTTATTTATATATGAAAGAATTAATAGTAGATAAGATTATGACAGATAAACAAATAGAGTCCTATGAAGGAAAAGAGATAAAACGTTCCATGATAAATATAATACTAACAGAAGATACAGACGTATATACAAGAGAGAATAAATTGTTATGCAGATTTCGTAAAAATGCATTGAAACCAAAAAAGGTTGATGTTTTTTTTGACAATGTGATAGATTTTGCTATGAATGTAACAACCAACCGTGGAACAACATCAGGACAGAAAAAGACAAGGAAGAATGTAAAAGACAATAAAAAAATAAGGTCAAACATACTAGGTTATATAGATGGTTTTTCACCGAAACAAAAGTTTAATATGAAGAAACAAAAAATATATCCCCTCTTAAATGTAAGAGAAACCAGATTTAATATAGAAAATCCCGAAAAATGGAATAAATGTCTCCCAATGTTAAAGGAAGTGGATAGTCTTTATAAAAAAAATATTCCAACATATTATAAAATTCAGAGACAAAAAGCAGATGAGACCCATTATAAAATAAAAGATACAGCGTTTACAACGATAACAACCAATGTTAATTTTAAAACCAGACTTCATAAGGATCGTGGTGATGACGACGAAGGATTTGGTAATTTAATTGTTATAGAAGACGGAAAATATGAAGGAAGTGAAACATGTTACCCACAATATGGTATAGGAGTTGATGTGAGACAAAATGACATATTATTTATGAATGTGCATGAATGGCACGCTAATTTGCCTATGAAACCTGAAAATAAAAACGTAAGACGTTTATCTGTAGTATGTTATCTAAGATTAAATATATGGAAAATAACAAAAAATATAGACAAATCAATATTAAAAAAACACGACAATATTGTTAGACAATTAGGTAAGCATCCAGAACGTTTAACTATGTAGTTTTATTTCAAACATCTCCTTCCTTTTAAAAACAGAGACAATTTGTGGATATTTATTAGATAGATATAATGCGGCATCTTTATTTGCTTTATACCTACCCTCTATTAATCCTAAACCACCATGTGATTTAAATTTAGTTTTAATTGTAATATTATTATATCTCATAACACCACCGTCTTTTAAAAAATATAAAATAGATTGTTCATAGTCTTCTTTTTCTTTACATACTGGTTCAAGTACTTTAGTATGTCGTACAATAAATCCGTATAAAGTTCCTATTATAAATTTTAATTTGGTTGTAATAGTATTTTTCATAAAAAATGGATTTCTTACAGGATAAATACCCCAAATAAAAAGATTTTCTTTTTGTATACGAATGAAGGAGTTTGTGAAAAAACTATCCAGATTATGAACCATATTCAGTTTGTCTCCATTTAATTTATTTACTTCTTCAACGTCGTCGTCTATAGAGACAACTTGGTCGCCTTCTTTGAAGTAATTCTTTATAAATATTCTTTGGTTTGTTATTCCAAGTTTCCCTATTATAATAGTATACCCTTTTATAATTTGTTTATATATATTATATTGTGATTTATTCGCAACAAATATATATATTCTATTGGAAGGAACTTTACCTTTATGTAATGTATTTAATGTTTTTGTCAATAATGTTTCCGCTCTATCATAACTTGGTATAGCAATATAATACATTATATAGATTATATATAAAAAATGAAGGAGAAAAATTGAAGGAGAAAAACACATTATACTGAAACACTTCAATATGGAATTCTCAATTATCAAAAAATACACCAACGCGAAAGGATTTTCCCACGATGCCCACTTTAATGCAAATGGTAAATATATCGGTTCTGTAAAAAAACATGACAAAGACCCAATTCAACTAAAAATGAAACAAGCAGACGAAGTTCAATATTCAATTATTAAAAAATACACCAACGCGAAAGGATTTTCCCACGATGCTCACTTTAATGCAAATGGTAAATATATCGGTTCTGTAAAAAAACATGGCAAAGAACCGATTCAACTAAAAATGAAACAACAAGTGGACAATGTCGAAGCTGTTGAAGCTGTTGAAGCTGTTGAAGCGGTTGAAGCTGTCGAAGCTGTCGAAGCTGTCGAAGCTGTCGAAGCTGTCGAAGCTGTTGAAGCTGTTGAATATGATGTATTGTTTAAACAAATGATATATTTACAGCTAGAAAATCAAGAACTCCGCGAAAATATTCAAAAACTATATGTCGTAAACTAAAATTATATAACAAAAAAAATGTAGTTTCTCGATAAAACTACCATTTTTTTTTTACCTTTATTTTTCACCAACTAATATCCGTAACCGTGATATATTTATCATCTATTTTTAGTATATTTCCTACTTTAATGATTACATTCTCCATAGTTTTCATTTTATTGTAAATAACTCCTTCAGGTTTTAATGATTCGAATACAGCTAATGATATTTTTACTCCTTGTTTCGTTTGTATTTTTTTCTCACACAAAGATTGTGTAATTTTTGACGCGTGTATAAACTTATATATGTCGATCATCATTTCATTCACTATAAGAAACGATTCAGTACGCGGTCCGCCAATAACAAACCCATTTTGGTATAGTTTCTTTAGTGGTTTCGAAAATATTTCCTTTTTTGTAGTAGTGGTGCATTCAACTGGAATATCTGATTTCGCATATAATAAATAAGACCAATCACCAATATTGTAAATATTTAATTCGGTATTGAGCTTAGCACCATGACCAGCTTCAATCGTTGGAACAACTCCTTCTTCCAAAATCATTTTACCAGGTAGTTTGAACTTATAACCATTTTCATCTATTTTATTGAGAATAGGAACGTTCAACAAACTTATACTTTTTTTCGCATTTGACCGATTGATCATTGGAATCTTAATAACTTGTGCATATTTAACGGTTCGTCTCTTATGAAGAATATTCATTCCAGTTTTAGGAGAAGTCGCACCAATCGTAGTGAAATACTTCACATATTCGGACGGACCGTTTTTATTGTTTTCGTGTATATAGAATTTAACTTTCTTATTTAAATAACGACCATTTTTTTTGTCTTCATACCCACAGAACCTTCCCATAAGTCCTTGTAATAAAGTATCCGAGTTAGACTTTTTTGCCGTTTCCATACAAAACATGACATTTCGTTTATCTTTGATTGTTTTCCCCATTTTTAGTTTGCCCTTTATAATAATCACGCGAGACTTCGTCGGTTTTGTCTCAATCGCATTCGTAAGTTCTTCATCACCAGCATCTTTATCATAGAGTTTACAAGAAACCTTATAATTGTCACAAATCCTCCTTAAAATGGTTAATTTATTTTCACCTTTTCCATCTTCTCGGAGACGAAAGACACCAATTTTAGGAATAGGTGATGCGCTTAGTTCACGAACGAGTTCCTCCATTTTTGTAGAATAGTCATCGAATGTTTGAATGAGGTCATTTTCTATCATTTGCTTTATTCCAAAATAATTATTGTTTGGTTTCTGAAAGATAACCATTTTTTTAGATTCTTCTTCTTGAACATCAATCACTTCTGAAAAGGGAGTAGCCGATACAGATAAATAATACACACTCTGGAAAGAATCGAGACCTAAAGGACAAATTCCGCACTTAGAACAAAAGTTATCCACTTCTTGTTCATCACTTTGTCCATAGTGAGATTCGTCCCAAATATAGAGAGTATTTGTGAATATATCTGGATTATATTTTTTCAGTTCGGGTCCCCATACAACTTCGGTTACATCCTTTAACAATTCATTTTTAGAAACACTATCCATTGTTTGTTTCCTCAACATTGTTTCACGATTTCCACTAAAGATCACAATCTTTTTTACAATTCCGTTTTTTATGGCGTCTATCGCAACATCAAAATAAGTCGATGTTTTGCCAGACTGCATAGGCGCAACCAATGTAATTGATTTATTTGTTTTGTAATATTTATTCGTCTGATTCACCGTAGCCTTACGTGAGCGAGTAATCTTAAAGATACTCATTATGATTTTAGAAACACACACCTATAAACTAGAGACACATTATTCGTAGTTCAATTTTTTTGTGTTCTTAGTCTGTTCAATAAAAAACGTTTGTCATTTTTTTTTGGTTTTATTGTTGTTTTTGTAATTTTTTTTTGGTTTTATTTTTTGTTTACGAATCAATACTTTCTGCCTCACTTTCAGAATCAGCTCTGGTTTTGAATGTTTTCATATCTTCATCGTCTACAAATAAACGAATTAATTTATTGAGTTTGTATTGCTGTTCATCGAATAGGTATTGTTGTTCTTTGAGTTGTTTTTCTAGTTTTGTGAGTTTCTTGTGCTGTTCATCGTGTAGGTATTGTTGTTCTTTGAGTTGTTTTTCTAGTTTTGTGAGTTTCTTTTGCTGTTCATCGAACTTTTCAAGTGTTATATTAGTTCTTTCATCCGATACTATATCTTTCATACGAACTTCCACCTCATTTTTATCCAATAAAGCACAAGCGTATTTTTTTAAAATAAGCTTGGTTTTAATCGTTCCATCTGAATATGACTCAGGGTCTTTTTCAATAGAAACCATATCAGTATTGAATTGGGTCTCATCTTCGCAAAATTCAAAGTAATTTTCACGAATAGTCTTGATTTTTTCACAAATATCATCGTGTTGGGTTTTCAGAGTTTCCATGTTGGAAATATCAGCCATGGTAGCAACACTTAAATAATGATTTCAATCAATTGAAAAACTGGCTTCAATTTTATCAAAAATTGTGTATCAATTTTTTGTCTGATTCATAAATTGTCTGATTCATAAAAAAAAAATTATTTTAATAAAAGACTTCTTCGTGAGTAGTTCCTTTAATTTTACGCAAATTCATACCCTTTTTAGGAATATCCTTATGATTAATAAACATATTAACATATATTTCAAGTTCACCACTTGATTTAATTTTATCAGGAATATATATTTTAGTATTAGTATTAGTATTATAACCACAAAAGCGTCCAATTAAACCTTGTAGTAGAGCATCAGTATTTTTTGTAAGAGTAGTTTCCATACAAAATTTAATATATTGTTTGTTTAAAATAGTTTTGCCCATTTGTAATTTACCCTTAAGAATGATAACAGTATGAAAATTGTTATCATTACAAAGAACATCTTCTATATTACCTAGATAATGGCGGTCATATATGATATATTTAATTTTTTTAAAGTCCAAAATAGATTTGATGATATTAAATTTACAATTCTCGTTGTTAGATTCATATAACCTTATCATAGAATAACCAGTATTATATTTAACAATAACTTCATTAAACGTGTCTCTTAAATCGTTATAACCAACGATCTGGTTTGTTTTTAACATTTTTCTGACACCCCAATAATTTTTTGTATTTTTCCTCCATATGATATTATACGGGTCAATATTATGTAATTCAGAGAAAGGTGTTGCTGACACAGAAAGTAAAAAGTTACCGTTTTGTCCTTTGCGTCCAGGAACAAGATTACATTTCTTAAGAAACATAGATACAGCCTGTCCCTTTGTTTGTCCAAAATGCGATTCGTCCCAAATATATAAAGTCTTCTCAATAGGAGGTATGAAACTATTTAATTGTGAACCCCATACCACTTGAACCCCTTTGAAACTTCTATCTTGCGTTTGTTTCCGTAGTTCAGTTTCACGATTACCGCTAAAAATAACAACATTTTTAACTTTATTACATAAAATCATATTATAAGCAAGTTCAAGGTAAGTGCTTGTTTTACCAGTTTGCATTTGTGCCGCAAATAAACAGTAATCTGTGTCATTAAATTTTCTAAATATTTCGAATGACCAAATATTAAAACCATAGAAATCCTTAATTAAACCCCACGAATTAGAAGGTAACCGCATTGGTTATCATATAACAACATATACCATTCAATTTTAAAAAAAAAATGGGGTTTTGCCCCTTTTTTTGTTTTTTTTTATTCCATTTCTTCAGCCCAAGAGAAACCCATTTTCCATTTAATTTCATGCGAATTTGTAGAGCGCATGAAAATCGGTATTTTTAAAGAAATTTTTAAAGATATTTTTTCTGATTCTTCATATGTCTCTTCATCCGTGTCTTCATCTGTGTCTTCAAGAGACAAACTATTGTATAGATTTGGTGACTTGACCTGTGTCTTGACCTGTTTCTTGACCTGTGACTTGACCTGTGGCTTGACCTGTGGCTTGACCTGTGACTTGACCTGTGGCTTGACCTGTGACTTGACATGTGGCTTGACCTGTGGCTTGGCAAGTTGGCAGTATGAAGTCATATGTCCGAATTCCATACACTTAAAACATTTCATTTTTTTAAGTTCAGGACAAGTAACGATATTACCTTGTTTAATACTATGCCCAGTATAACAGGATTCGGTCTTTTTCATATCGTAACAAATTTTACAGAACATTATATAAGAATATCCTATGGTGATATGTATGTAGAAACAATAATGTATCAATTTTGTAATGGTTAAAATTGACACGAGAACCCAGGCGACTTGGGACTCACAAGAAATAAAAATAGGGTTTTCCCCATTTTTATAAGAATGTTTTAATAGTTCTCAACAGGTCATCACTTATTTTAGACCTCATAGCAAATGTATTAAACGCATAACGGCGTGTATCTAATAAAGCAATTGCCCAGTTTTTTTTTAAAGACTTATTACCTTGAACGTTTCCATGATTTTTATAGACCAGTTTTTTTATTTCATTTATTTTATACTTTTCGATAATATCGTTTGTTTCCTTGTCTAAATTGAGAGTCTTTAAAATGTTTAAAGTCTGATCTGGAATAATTGATTTCAACCCATTCGGTATATTTTCGTAATCGGTTGTGAGTAGTTTCTCACGTAATATATATATATTCGCCATACCATATATAATGTAGTTTTTTTGTATCAATTTTCAAGACAATACGTCAAGTAACTTATAGGCGAATGTGATGACTTATGTTGTTCTTAATAATTATGTTTTTTCAATAAAACTTCGGTTATTCATGTCGTCTATAAGGTCTTTGTATATTTCTGACAGTTCTGTATAATGTGAATAATTCTTCGAAGTTTCTCTTTTGAATAATTTTAATGGTCCAACTCCTAATACCCCACATAGTTCATTTTGTTTTTCAAACATATCTTCATACTTAATACAGTGTATTTTATAATTTCTTTTTTTATTTTTAGTAGCATAGTTATTATAGAACTCAGTTATGCCAAATAAATCTTTTTTCTGGGAAAGGACGTCTTTCAATTCGACGTTTCTGTTGGTTTGAACGTGGTCCATGTGATCTTTATGACAGTCTTTATAATATGGTATATATCTGGAATAAATAGCCTTAATAGGGTCTTTATAAATAAATATGACAATAATATCGTCCAATTCACTTTCAGGAACTTTTATTCCATTAAACCATTCAAAGTAAGCGTCGCCTCCTTTGTTATTCCCTACGTATTCTAACTCTAATGGAGGATTACGTGAATGGATATGCTCTACTCGTCCATACGGCTTCAACGAGTTTGCCAGTAAAGTAGACCCTGAACCACCAAAACTACATACATAAAAGGTTTTCATTGTATATTAAAATAAAAGAGAAGTATTTATATCTTGTTATAATTTTAAGTAATGGTTTAGAATCCGGGTCTCCCTGAATTGTTGTTCGGTGATTTACACGAATGCCGGTGTGGTTTTTTGAATGGTTCCTCAATAACGTCTTTGAAAGAGGTGTAAAAAATGGGGGAAAAACCCTATTTAATCTGTGTAAAAAAAATAGGGGTTTCCCCCATTTTTTTGTGTTTTTTTCTGATTATTTTTTCTCCTTTTTCTCCTTTTTCTCATTTTTCTCCTTTTTTTCCTTTTTCTCCTTTTTCTCCTTTTTCTCATTTTTCTCCTTTTTCTCCTTTTTCTCCTTTTTAGGTTCTGGTTCTGGTTCTGGTTCTGGAACGAGGATTTCATCATCCGAGTCTATATCGTCAGTTTCTTCGGCAACTTCTTCGACAGCTTCTTCTTCGACAGCTTCTTCTTCGACAGCTTCTTCTTCGACAGCTTCTTCTTCGACAGCTTCTTCTTCGACAGCTTCTTCGGCAGCTTCTTCGGCAGCTTCTTCGGCAGCTTCTTCAGTGGCTTTCTTCGTTCTTTTGGCACGAAGTTCGGACATCTTCAAACGTTTTTCCTCCATAAGACGATCATACTCTTCTTCCCCAAGCTCTTCGCGTTTTTTATTGGAACGTTCTTCACGTTTTTTAGATTTTTCTTCACGCTCAAGTGCCTTTTCATCTTTCGTCTTGTTTCTCTGAAGCTGCTTGCGTTTTTCCTTGATTTCATCGCGTTTTTCGGCCTTTTCGCGCTTGAGTCTTTCAGTTTCCGATTGTTTATCTTCATCTGACAAGTTTTTAAAACGAGCATTCTCCGCACGTTTTGCGCGGTTGTATTCCTTCTCTAAATCGGTAAACTTTACAGCAAGTTCAAATTCAGACAATTCTGCGATATTGTCCAACTTTACGGCGTAAGAGGCAAAACGTTGAGCGATGATGGAAACAGACATATTTAATAAGATGGTTATGAGGTTGTTGATAATGATTTTTTTAATCAATTTTTTTTAGAAACATAAAAAATGGGGAAAACCCTATTTTTTATTGAGTAAACAAAGACTACCAAAAAAAAATAGGGTTTTCCCATTTTTTTTTTTTTTTTTTTTATTTTGGAAACGTATTTGGGATAGACTTTTCTATATTTCCCCCTCGAACTGGCATTCATCTGCCTCTGGGTTATTATCAAAATATTTCTGAATTTGTTTTAGCATACACCAATCAGCAATGGTCGACAGGTATTCTTCAGGGCAACCATTTTTTATAGTTGCTACATATCTGTGTCCTTTTTCATCGGAAATTACGAACTCCTCCAACCATTCTTTGCAGAGTGATTCTTTTTCAGAGATAAACGGAAGTACTGTTTCTTCAAAATCATCTCTTGTAATCTCCATATCAGGTAAACATCCCTCAAATGTTGGAATACTTCCGTTTTCTTCGAGTTGTATATCATATTCCAAGACAACTTGTTTATGATCGTCAAAAGACTCGAAACAATTTGAACAATAGGTGTCATCATCAACATCCACTCGGCAATCACAACCACACCAGTTGATTTGATCATGATTAATCCAACCTCCGTAGTTCTCAATCATAGAAGAACATTGGACCGCAAACCAAAATTTCCCCTCGATGGCTCCGTAGTAATAGCGACACATATTTAATAAGATGGTTATGAGGTTGTTGATAATGATTTTTTAATCAATTTTTTTTAGAAACATTTAATAGAAAACATCGAATACAATAGAAAACAACGAATACAATAGAAAACATCGAATACAATAGAAAACATCGAATAGAAAACAACGAATACAATAGAAAACATCGAATACAATAGAAAACATCGAATAGAAAACAACGAATACAATAGAAAACATCGAATACAATAGAAAACATCGAATACAATAGAAAACAACGAATACAATAGAAAACATCGAATAGAAAATTGAATTAAAAAATCAGTATCAATCAACTCATACAAAAGTATTATAATTATGACGCAATTCAAAGCATATGACGCAAAACAAAAGGCAATTTTGGGAGACAAACCATTATCTCTTACTTGGGGTAAAAAACGTGGAGCTGTATCTTGGAACGCAATCCAGATGTGGAATGCGAGTGTTGTATTGTTTGAGGAAGACCAATGCGAACACGATATCAAGACCATCAACAACATGATCTATCAGTCAGATTTCAACATCAAGCGTTCAAATCGTGAGAAGTGGGTTAAACGCATCATCAACGCACACATTCAAGGTTCCGGATATCGTTCTTTTCAAGAGGGAGATTCGACCAGTTGGCCAAAGATTAATGCGTCAGAGACTAGAAATATCACCCTCATGGCTCTTACAGACATACTAATCCAGCATCGTGAACAAGTAAAAATCTGGAAATTGGCAAAAAGTTCCGCCGAAGAAAAAACAACAGAAAAAACGGAAGAAAAAACGGAAGAAAAAGCGGAAGAAAAAACGACAGAAAAAGCGGAAGATAATAGTCCTCTGGTAGCTGAGGAGGTTGAAAGTTGGGAGGATCTATAAAAAACATAAAAAATGGGGGAAAACCCTATTTTTTATTGAGTAAACAAAGACTACCCAAAAAAAATAGGGTTTCCCCATTTTTTTTTTGTTTTTTTTTCTATACCTCTTCCGCAACCTCTTCAGTCGCTTCTTCCGCAACCTCTTCAGTCACCTCTTCAGTCGTGATATGTGTCTTTTGCAAGGACTTTTTAATTTCCTCCATATCTTTCTTGCTTATGATACGTTTTTGTGTTTTATGAACGATTTTCCTTGTCTTGAAGTAGTGTTTATCGTCGTAATAAATCCATACTTCATCTTCTTCCTGAAGGCGTTTCTTGAATTCTATAAGTTCCTCACCAGGTTCATCAGTCGATATATGAACGAATAACATCTGAAAGTCATAGTTGGTTCTGGTGTCTGTTTTAATGTGGATATCGAGTTTTACTTCAACATCCCCGAACACTTCTTTGAATGTCTTAATAAATACCCATTCTTTAACGAAGTTGGGAACGCGTTGGATGTTGAACGATAGGTAAGCCATTATATACTATTTGTATGAGATTACATAAGAATGATTTTCGTTTCAATTTTTTAGGGTCTTAAAAAATTGAAACAAATAGTAAAAAAAATAGGGGTTTAACCCCCATTTTTTTATTATTCTTCAGCAGCATTTTCGAATGTATTATTGAATGACAATTTAACTTCTTCGATATCTTCATTACTAATGAAACATTTACGTTTTTTTGGAATGATAGTCGTGGCCTCAAAATAATTACCTATATCATCGTAATAAAACAACACTTCTTCGTGTTCGATTCTTTGTTTAAATTCTAGAAGTTCTTCGGACGGGTCTGTAGTGCTTAGAATAACAAATAAAACAATAAATTCACAATTCGTATTTATGTCAAGTTTCACGATAATATCAAGTTTTATATTGATGTCTCCAAATTCTTTTTTAAAGATGCATTCAATATCGTATGGTTTAACATGGATAGGAACGTATGGAACGTTGAATGAAATAATTGTAAGAGCCATTTTATAAAGTTATTTATTTACTCTTCATATCAATTTTAAAAAAAAAAATTGATATGAAAAATATCTATAGTAATATCAACAATGAATAACGAAGATTACATCATGAACAAAAACACCCCACCTTCCAGGTTCTCTATTATTGAAGATAATAAAGAACTAAAACATCGTTTTGAAAAACGTCAGCGTAAGAGGCTTATTGCTCGCGATCGGGACACCAAATATATGAATCTTTATTTACAAGATGACGATAAGGAAACGGAGACATATGTAGCTTGGGAGGAACATATTAAGTTTTTGAAAAACCAGAAATTCTAAAAAAACATAAAAAAAACATAAAAAATGGGGAAACCCTATTTTTTATTGAGTAAACAAAGACTACCCAAAAAAAAATAGGGTTTCCCCATTTTTTTTTTGTTTTTCTATACTTATTCAGTCGCTTCTTCCACAACCTCTTCAGTCACCTCTTCAGTCACCTCTTCCGCAACCTCTTCAGTTGCTTCTTCAGTCGTGATACGTGTCTTTTGCAAGGACTTTTTAATTTCCTCCATATCTTTCTTGCTTATTATACGTTTTTGTGTTTTATGAACGATTTTCCTTGTCTTGAAGTAGTGTTTATCGTCGTAATAAATCCATACTTCATCTTCTTCCTGAAGACGTTTCTTGAATTCTATAAGTTCCTCACCAGGTTCATCAGTCGATATATGAACGAATAACATCTGAAAGTCATAGTTGGTTCTGGTGTCTGTTTTAATGTGGATATCGAGTTTTACTTCAACGTCCCCGAACGCTTCTTTGAATGTTTTAATAAATACCCATTCTTTAACGAAGTTGGGAACGCGTTGGATGTTGAACGATAGGTAAGCCATTATATACTATTTGTATGAGATTACATAAGAATGATTTTCGTTTCAATTTTTTATTAAAGTGGAAACTCCTTCAAATTCTAAATTATCAAAGGTGTAAAATTGAAACGATAACATAGATTATATGTAGATAAAATGAAACTTATTCTTTTATTAAACACAGTATTTGCAACCGAATTACAATATTGTAAGTTTCAAACATGTTATACAAGTCATATTGAATATAATGTATGTTTAAAAGAACAGGTCTCTAATATTAAATGTCCGTATGGTTGGGAAACATTCTTAGAATATAACAACAAATTATCAATATTAAATATTGGTATATGTACCAGTCAAAAGACATGCTGTAAATATGAAAAATACTATAAAAATAATTGTTAATAAATTTCAATAAATAATAAAAATGTGGTAAAATATATTTTTATTTCAAGAAAACATAGACAAATCTTATCAATTCCATAAGGGTTCTCCTTCTTCGTCTATTCTTCCAACTAACTCGCCATCATCGTTAAATATTGTATTATTGTTAGTAATATGATATACAATACCATCCTTTATTATTTCAGAAATACTGTCTTCACCTTCGTCTGAACTTATAGAAGGTGACCTATGCCTCATTTTTTCTTCAAATATAGATAACTTAACACCTATATGTTTAAGTTTATTTCGCATATCTTCGTATGTATGTTTTTTATTATCTTTAAACCAATCCTTGTAACTTATTTCATTTTTATTATTAGACGATTTATATAACCCTTTCGATTTAAGACGTTCGTCTAAACAACCATAATTATTACCACTTTTTAAACATGCAACACAAAAACCTTTTTCTTTCGGTGGGGCACAACAAGGTAGAAACAAACCTTCGCGTTTACCTTGTTTAGCTGGATATAACTTTAAAGCTTTACAACCTACATAATCTATTTCTTTTGGGAGAAATGGCACAATAATACCTTGTTGTATAAGTTCTGTTTGTTTTATTTTATTTTTTTCTTCCTTTTCTTCTTCCTTTTCTTCCTTTTCTTCCTTTTTTTCCTTTTTTTCTTCCTTTTCTTCCTTCTTTTCTTCCTTTTCTTCCTTTTTTTCTTCCTTTTTTTCTTCCTTTACTTCTTTTTTTTTCTTCTTTTTTTCTTGTCTCTTAATTGTTTCATAATCTTTCAATTTGTTATACATAAGTTGTTTTAAATTTTCAAGAGGAGGTATGCGTTTTTCGTCTTGTATAACATCACTAT